>Ga0114957_1003600_pt1 | contig 13851 bp, 10 predicted proteins | sample BantaG_FD_87175 | JGI IMG/M metagenome (GOLD analysis project Ga0114957, IMG submission 87175) | Marine algal microbial communities from Bantry Bay, Ireland - BantryBay_4 metaG | ecosystem: Host-associated > Algae > Red algae > Unclassified | place: Bantry Bay, Ireland | collected 2014-11-21 | reverse complement strand
TGCGGCTCCAATCCAAAATGGGACACCAATCGCTTCAAAAACGACTGCTCCAGCATAAATAGTGACTGAGATTTTAGTTAAAACGTAAGCAATTATTGAAACAAAAGTGAGATAGTTTCTCGCCTGTTTTGAGAACCTAATTTCTAGAAACTCAGGCATAGTTGAAACAGAAGTTCTCATGTAAAATGGAACAAAAAACCAACCCAATAAAAGACAAATAAAGCATGCGATAATTTCAAATTGAGCAACGATGACTCCACTACTAGCACCAGAGCCGGCAAGGCCGATAAGGTGTTCAGATCCGATATTTGAGGCAAAGATTGATGCACCAACTAAAAACCAACTCAAGTCTTTACCCGCTAAAAAATAGTCGTCTGAGTTTTTAAATTCTCCTTTGTTGGTAACCGTATAAGCGAGAGTAAAAATCCCAATAAAGTAGATTACGATGATTGAGATATCAATCCAATTAAGCGAGATAGAGTTCATGTTATTGGGTCCTTAATAAACTTATTTGGTTCCTTCTTAAATTTTGATAATGCTAAATGAATGAAAATTACATGTTTGATGTTTAGGTGCTTGTTGTCAAACGCTATTTTCTAGTAAGTTCCTGATATAGCATGGAACTTAATATAAGTTCAAGTTACAAATTATTAAGATATATGAACTTAGTAATGCATTCACTCCTTTTACTAAAAAACTAACAACTATCTTGCTTAGAATCCAAAGAAAAACATTATTTGGAGAAATAAGAACTTCATCTTCATTAACAGATATTATACAGGTAAAAATTGACCGAACTTGCCCGGTATAGCTGTGCTGGTAATAAAGCATAATGCAAAAACATTTCATTTGTAATTATTTAAGAATTTATAATATTTTTCCGATAATTTACTGGACTATTTTATTTACACATAACAAGTCAATTGTATCGACTGCACAGTACGAAGGGATATTTTGAAATTTTTTATAATATTAGCATTAAGTTTTAACATTTCATTATTTGCACAAGATGATGAATATACTGCTATTAAAGACAGTGATTCAGTGTACAAAAAAAATGATATAAACAAAGCTCGATTTGGAGATGAAGATAGTAAAGAACTTATTAAAAAAATTAAGAAAGTTGAAGAAAAAATTAATAAAAAAATAATTGGTCAAGAGAGAGTGACAAAGATTTTAAAAGAGAAATTATTACAAACAGTTGAAGGGTTTGGAACACGATCTTCTGATCCAGTAGCATTACACTTGATAGGATTACCTGGGATAGGGAAATCTGCAATGCTTCAAGAGGTAGCGTCTGTTGGAATTGAGATGGTCTATATAGATGTTCAGAAATTTGCTGATGGTGATGATTATGAGTTTATGAGCGCATTACAATCTGCTGCTTCTAAAAGTAGCAAAAGACCTATCATTCTTATTTTTGATGAAATAGATAAATTGCCAGAAATATCTCAAGGGCTTGCTAAGGGAAAAGAGGAGAAGACTCAAAAAATTATTGGAACCTTCAATAATATTTTAACAAATGGAAAGGTGGCTTTAGGAAGCTCAACTTTAGACTTCTCTAATGCACTAGTCGTAAGTGCTATGAATTTTTCTCCATTAGATCTTGAGGAGTTTGCAAATACCCAGCTTAGTAAACCTAAAAATTTTTATGATTTTACCATTAATGATTTTGCAAAATTTGATAAATGGGTAAACGAAAAGCCTGGAGCAAGGGATAAAGTGTTGTCTAGGCTTTTTAGAACTAATACTGTGAGTAGAATTTCACCCAACACAGCTATAGTGAAACCTTTAACACTAGATAATTATCGCAAGATTATTAAGAGTGTCGTTGAGTTTACTTCTCGTGATTATTTAATAAGCGAAAATGAAAATAAAAGAGTGACTGTGACATATACTCAGGAGTTATTAGACTTCTTTGAAAAAATCGCGATTAATCCTTCATCTGGAGCTAGAGAAACTGTTTTTAGAGTTAATGCTTTAATCCAGCAACTTTTAGCAAGTGGTGTCAAAGTTACGACTCCTGAAGATAATTCTCAAAATCAGCCTAGAAAAATTAAATTAGATTATGACTCTGTAGCAAACAAAGTTGTTACAACTGTGACTCCTCGTAAATTAAGAAGAGGAAAATGGATTCTAGATAATGAAAAGTCGTTTCAATATAAAACAGAATACAACACCGATGCTCGTATATTAATCACTCCTGATGATCTTGACTTTACCAGACCTGAAATGATCGATTACAAAACTCCGGAAATGAAGGTAACGAGAAGAGATGTTTTTAACACCAGGTTTCCAGATATAAATAAGGAATATCTTGGGTTGGCCGAAAAAATTAACTCAGAATTAGTAGGGCAAAGTAAACTTACTTCAATTATTGAAGATAAACTTTTAAATTTATCTTCTGTGAAGATAGAAAACTTATCTCGTCCAAATTGGACAGTCATGGCCGGCTTTCCTGGGATAGGAAAATCTTTCATGGTCGATCTTGCTGCAAAAAATACAGGTCTACCTATTGTAAAAATTAATTTACAAGACTACACCTCTCCAGATTCTGGAGCAACGGAGAAGTTTTTATTAGATTTAGATAATAGAATCCAAGCTGCACAAGCAACTTATGATCCATCTAGTCCTGATAAACCTAATAAATTCATACTTCTCATCGAAGAAATGGATAAAGTCTTTGAAATCAATGAAATGGGGATGACAGTAGATAGACCTATAATGGGTTCTATTAAAGAACTTTTAAACTCTGGTCGTTTAGAAAGAACTATTTCAAGAAACTTCGGTGGTTCAAGGTTGATTAAACTTGACCTAAGAAATGCTTTACCTTTTATAACAATGAACTTTAGAGGTGACTTGTTTGGGTTTGAGGCCGATCCGAGGTTAACAACTGTTAGTGATGTGATGAATGCTTGGGCAAGATTAAACTCTTCCCTTGCAGCTAAGAAGGACGTGTTTAGTAGATTATTTCTTCCTGAAACTGTTAGTCGAATTTTAGATGATCTTGAAATTGTAAAACCTCTAAATGAGATAGAATATAAATACCTTGTTAAAATGGTTGCTCAAAATATGGTTGATAGGAAATTTCTTGATAAAGACCTGGGAGTAAATAAAAGTAAAATTAATCTTTTTTTAAGTGATAATTATTTCAACTACCTTTATTCCGAAGCGATAGTTCCTAGTGAAGGAGCGAGATTTACTGTAAATGCAGTCAAAAGAATAATTTCACGCGATATTGATGAAGCCCTCGCAGTATTTCCAAAATCTTCAAGGCTTGCATCAAAAGAGGTAGAGCTTAAACTTGACTATAATCAAAGAAGCTCAAAGAACCCTGCGATGGTGAGTGGAGTTATAAGTGCTACTGATAGTGATTTAAATATAGATCCAATTAAATTATTCGGCAAAGAGGTAAACTTATCATTTCCTTCACCGAAAGCATTTGGAAAAATCAGTGAGTGGAGAGCACTTGTCTCAATCCATGAATTTGGTCATGCTTATTGTGCTACGAGACTTGGAGTTCGTTGGCAAAATATAGCGGTTGTATCACCAACGCCAGGGACAGGTGGTTATGTGAAATACTTTGGAGGCAACTCTATGGCCAGGTATCATATGGCCAAAGTTTATAGTGCTTTAGCTGCACGGGCAATGGAAAAAATATTCTTAGCACCTGAGCCACTGGAGCGCTCTGCAAATATGTACATTATGAGTGGTGCAAGTTCTGATATTAAGCAAGCGACCAAAGAACTCTATCTCATGCTTTATAGACTTGGACTTTCTCCGGCCGGGGGAGTCATTGATTCTGAAAACTTTAATGCCTATCAAAAGCCAAACATTGTTTTTGACAACCTATCAAGGGATGAGGTCAGAAAAATGTCTAGAGTACTTGAAGAAATGGAGAACCAGATTATTTCAGACTTTCTTAAAGCTCACACAAAGGAGTGGTATAAGGCGAAAATCAAAAGTGTTGCTTTGGCTGGAATGCTAACGGAGAAAGGCTTCTACGAATTAATTGGATATAAATATACAGCTAATACCAACTTTTCAGGTTTCGGTATTAGTACAGGCTTGGCCAAGGAATTTGATGGACTTATTCAAGATGAATCTAAGGAGATTTTAGATATTAGAAAGTCTACTCAAGGTATGACTAAAACTACTGCAGGAGAGAACTTAGAGAATTACATGAAGTTTTTTATTGAATCTATTAGAAAAAACTATCAAACAGAGATTAATTTTTGTGGAGATCACCTTTCTTCGAAAGAGTGAAGCTTTGAAGATACTAAGAGAGTTTGGCGAGATAAGTTGAATTGCTAAAAGTCATAATCTTTTTTTGCACTCTATATTCACTTCGTCACCTTTTTTAAAAAGACCAAGGTTTGTATTTACTAACATTTTGCCTTTATATTTAAGACTTCTTCGTGCATAGCGACTCCTTGGTTTCATATAGTTTACATCGATTTCAAAAAAATCACCATTATCCCCGCATTGACAGTTATATCCTAATATTCCAATCTTTCCTCTGAGTCTTTTAGTTTTTGTTATTAGAGAAGTGCACTCTGTGATTTTATCAAAAGAGTTATTTTCCCAGTTGGAGATATCTGTTAAAAGAGGGTTGTTTCAGCTGTTTTTTCTCGTTTTTGTTTTCTTAATTATTGAAAGAATATCTCCTATCGTACAATCTCTTTCAATGTCATGCCTTAGATGTTTCTGGGTATGAAGAGTATATAGATTCTTTCTTCCGTCCTTAGTGATCGTTAGGAAGTCATCGTAGTCAAGGTCCGACAAGATTTTCAATACAGCTCTTTGTGTTATCCCAACGATCTCTGAAATTTCTCTTACAGAAGTTTTAGGATTAAGGGCGATTGCAAACAAGACATGGCCATGATTTGTGAAAAAAGTCCAATTAGACATCATTAAATTAATTATAATTAGATAATTTAATTTTGACTACCACCTTTACAAAAAACAATTCATGTACCATAATTCATGTATATTAATTCATGTATTTTTATTCATGTAGTATTTTTCATACTATTTATGAATAGAAAATGATGATGAAGCTTTGTGCTTAAGGATGTAGGAATGCTAAAACTAGAAGATAATAGAAGGTTTTCTAAGGAATTTGTTTGGTTTATTTGGCTTTTAATGGCGTTTCAAGCCGGTTATGTAAATGTAGGAGCTTTTTATACTTCAGGCTACTTTGTATCTCATGTGACAGGAACCTCGTCTAATATCGGAATTGGTTTTGCCAAGTTGGACATTATGTTTCTCCTGAACTTTCTGACAGTTTTAGTGGCTTTCATTGGAGGAGCAACATTTTCTGGTTATTTTATTGGTGTTCGCGAACGAATGAACCTTAAGCCTAAGTATGTTTTTATAACATTTGTTAAATGCTTACTGTTTTTTCTTGTCTTAATGTTGGCTGAGTTGAATTATTTTAATCATTTTCCTTCTTTGGAAGGCTTAACAAACACTTTAATTATATTTATTTTATCTTTTTGCTGTGGAGTTCAGAATTCAACCTGCTCTCAAGCAACTAATGGTTTTTTAAAACCGACTCACATGACAGGTCTTTCAACAACCGTTGGTATCAATATTGCCAAAAACTTACCATTTGGAAAAAACAAAAAGTACGTTAATAAAAAAGAAGTTCAAGAAAACAATTTAAGATTAGGTATTCTTTTTAGTTTTATATTTGGCGGTTTTATTGCTTCAGCAATTTTTTCAGTGAATGGGCACTATGGATTTTTATTTCCATTCCTATGTTCATTTTCATTGTTTTGCCTAGGTTTAGTCCACGAGAATGAAAAGGTCTTAGAAAATCATATATTCATTAAAACAGCGAAAGTTACATTGATGACAATTTTGTTGGCTACGCTGTTTATAGGTATAAACGGGAACAATATTTCACAAGGAGTGTTATGATGAAGAAAATTAGTATTATCCAAAAAGTTAAAGAAGTATTCAGTATTCTTCTAAGAGAGGGGTCGAGCGCTTGGGAGCGTGAAGATTGGTCTAAAGTCTATTTACCATAATTTAAATTTTACTTGTGGAAGGTGATGAGGCTTAAAATCATGACCTTTCACAAGGCAAACAGAATATCCCCTTGTATTCCAAAACAAAAAAAAATATTTTCATTATTATCATAAATTTAAATAATTATTAAAATTTATATAAAATATAGCATGGCCGAAAAAGACTAAATGCTTTAGAGTTTAGTAAGGTTTCAAAAATAGGATTCTATGTGAAATTAATGACCTACAATATTAATAAAGCTAAGGGTTGGAACTTTTTTCAAGAAAAATTGATTGATTTAGAAAACACGATTGTTAAAAACGATGCCGATATCGTATTATTACAAGAAGTTGTTGGTCTGAGCACCAATAGAAAAATTCTAGAGGCCCAATTTGAAAAACTCGCTGATTCTATCTGGAGTGAGTATAGATATGCAAAGAATTGTGCTTATAAAAATGGCCATCACGGTAACGCAATATTATCAAGATATCCTATCAAAGATTTTTATCAAGAAGATATCTCTACAAATAGGCTTGAAAGAAGAGGTGTGCTCTATACAAAAATAAACATCTTTGAAGATAGAAGTATTCATATTTATAATTTACACCTTGATTTAACGCAAAGAGGTCGAAGAAAACAGATCCTGAAGATAAAAGAAATGCTAAAGAGTCACACCCCTAGAGATCAAATTATTATTGCTGGAGATTTCAATGATTGGAATGTTGAAATTAATTTATCATTTGAAAAAATGGGGTTTAAAGAAGCGGGCAAGGTGACTTCAGGTCACAGTTTTAAGACTTTTCCATCACTTTTACCTTTATTGAGATTAGATAGGGTTTATTTTAAAAATCTTAACCTTGTTGATTCGCTTGTTTTAAGTGGGAATAAATTTTCTGATCACCTCCCTATCGTTTGTGAGTTTTACTTCAATTGAAAAAGCAAGATTTTTGTTTATTCAAAGGGGGGAAGTTTATTTAACTGAATTACTTACCACCATAAGAAACGCTAAAAGCGAAGTTATTATTAATATTTATCACCTTGGCTTTGATGAGTCGGGGAAGAGATTCATCAATGCTCTGAAAGAAATATCCTTGAGAAATGTAGAGGTTTATATTCTGATTGATGCGATCGGTTCATCCCTAAACCTCGATTTGATAATTTCAGAATTGAAATGTGAAAACATTAAAGTAGAAGTATTCAATGAAATTAAATTTAAAGATTTTTTTAATTCTAATCGTAGGCTCCATCAGAAATCTATTGTTATTGATAGGGATATCGCATTTATAGGTAGTATTAATATCACCGATGTATCTCTAAATGAAACAGAGTCTATTCCTTGGTTGGATTATGCAATTCGTTTAAATGGAGAAGTTTGCAAGAAAATTATTAAAGAAATCTCTTACTATCATAGAGCCTATCCGGAAGTTAAAAATATAGACATGAATGAACTGCAAGAGAAGGTTTTAATTCAAGATTTTTGGAGAACAAAAGTAGGTTTAAATAGAGAATATAAAACTCATATAAATAATGCTAAGAAAAGTATTACATTGATGAATGCCTATTTTTTTCCTGGAAAAAGTTTTCTAAGACAACTTCGCAAGGCAGCAAGAAGAGGCGTGAAGGTTACTTTAATTTTAAATTCAAATTCTGATAACCCTATGATTGACTGGTTAACTAAATCACTTTACAAGTATCTAATTAGTTCAGGAATACAGGTATTAGAGTGGAAAAAATCTATACTCCACTCGAAAATAGCTTTGATTGATGATAAATGGGCCACTATTGGATCTTTCAACTTAGATTATTTGAGTAGATTCTCAAACATAGAATTAAATATTTCAACTACTGACCCAGATAAGGTTCTTGTCATCAATAAAGAGATAGAAAGTATCAAACTTGATTGTGAGAAAATAAATTTAGAGCAAATTAAAGGCTTAGCTTTTCTTTACCAATTGAGAGGGATATGTTGTCTAGGAATTTATAAAATTGGTTTCTTTTTTTTTAAGAATTTCTTTATAAATCAGAAATTTAAAGACTAGCACTGCTAAATCTAAAGAATAGTATACAATCTTACAAAAAAGAAAAAACTCGCTTCTTCACTATCTCTGCTTACTGATGGGGACTTTGTATGCCACTGAGGTCTTATTATTTAAAATATATCTTTTTACACGAGGTAGGTGAGTTCTTTTAGCCTAGTAAGTACTCGACGGGGGATGCATTTAAAATTAATGCTGGAGCGGGTTATGGTGATTTCAGCTACTAGTGTTTCTAAGAAGTAAATATTCCCTTGATCTTTCTGTAGCAATTTATTTTGATTTGAGTAGAAGAGAATTGAAGGCCGTAAAGCACAGTAGTATCAGGCTTTGTAAAGATAGTTATGCGATAACTTTGCGCTCGGGACTGATATTGTAGCAGCTCACAAAAGTGATGAGTCCCGAAGTCTTTACACCAGTAAGGCGGAAGTAGTGAGTTTTTTTTCTCGAAAATACAGTAGTAGCTGTTAATCTTTATTTTTTCCATATAAAGGCAGGTGATGATCTCCATACTCTCTTGTCGAAGACAAGAGTTGGTCAAAGTTAGTATGAAACCATAGTTCCAGCAATAGAAAGGATCTGCTCTATCTGTAAATCATAGAAGTAGTTTTACACGATTTTTTTCATTTTTAGATAGTTATTGTTATGAAACTTCCAGAAGAACATAGCGGTATTGCTTAGCCGGCAGACTTAATCGATATCACTATAGCCACTTAGACAAGTCAGTAAACCCCTTTGAAAAATATTCGTATAGAGCAGTGCGATTTATCCTTTTTTAGAGCTTACTACAAATAGTTAGGCTTCACCTGACATATTTGTCATGAAGAGGTGTTAAAAAAGTTCTATAAAGTCAAAAAGTTAGGGAAACAGTTAGTTAGAGCTTATAATTTGAGAGTGTTTAATATTATACTTATGAGGTTTGTGTGAATAGAAGTTTTTTGGTTTATTTACTCTTAGTTTCTTGTGTAGCAGGTGATAATGCTCATTTATATTCAGGGGGAGCGGAAGATTCATGTGAGAAATCATCTTTCTATACAGAAGCATATGTTTATGAAGATTTGAACGGTAATGGAACGAAGGATCCTGGTGAACCAGGTATTTCTGGGGCTAATGTTACTTTGAGTCTCCCTGGTGGATCAGTAAAAAACTTGACTACTAATGGAGACGGGAAATGGTCAATGATAATTACTCAAGCAGGAAATGTTAATGTTTCAGTTGATCAAGGTTCACTACCTGCTTTGAATGCATACACTCAAAGTGAAAATACCATGAGTACTGACTATGTTATAACTACAGGTGGTCTTGCTTCACAAAATGGACCTAATTATGGTTATGCTCCTTTAAGTGCCTCTGGGGTAATTTATATAGATACAGATGGGAATGGTGTTCAAGACGCTGGGGAGCCAGGAGCTTCTGGTGTGAGTGTTGAGATTACAACTCCTACGATGGGGATTGTTTATGCTATGACAAATAATAATGGAGAGTATCATGTGATTCTTCCAGAAGCTGGATCTATGAGTATGTTTATTGACCAATCGTTACATCCTCAAATTCAAAATCCTTTACATAATCAAACCGAAAACACTGGAACTACTGTATTTTCAGTTACCAGTGGAGTTACAACGATACAATCTGGACCTAATTATGGATATCACTTGGCCGTACCTGACCTCACTATAGGCCTCTCGGTATTACCAGGCGTTGTTAATGGTACTTCAGCAGGAGCAGCCGAAGTAGTTATTCAAGAATTGACTGGTAATCCTACCCATGGATCAACAATGACAATTAAAATTATTAAGTCTCCAAAGTTTGCAGTAACTTGGGATCCATCTGCAACAGGGTTAGGACCATTTAATGGCTGGAGTAATGTAAGCTGGGTGTATGATTCGACAGATACTAACTTTCATATTTGGACATCAAATTTAATAATTGGAGGATTATCTTCATTAAAATTTGGGATGAATTTGACCTTTGATTCTCTTGGAGAAACAGGCAATAGTCCAATACATGGTTTTATAGAATTTGGTAGTGGAGGAGAAGTAGATAATCAAAATAATTATGACAAGGAAACCATTTCATACTTTCCTTAGACTGATAGCAACTACTCAAAATTTAATGCTTAGGAACGTCAACTTTAGTCGGTGCAAAACCTGAAGACATTTGGTCTTTTCTAGGAAGGAGTTACTCTATCTGTAGTAACTTTTAGGTGCGAGAAATCAAAGAAGTAGCACTTCCTTTCATTTTACATACCATTTTTTCACTTTTTAGATATTTATTGATATAAAACTTTCAGAAGACCGTCAAAAAAAAGCACCCACTAGATTAGTGGAGAGAGTCGACAGACCTCGGGGGTGGCCAACGTGTTCATAGGAAAGAAGCGTATCATAACGAGCACTATGTTTAAACGAAGGCCAGAAAGACATAGCGGTATCGCTTCACCGGCAGGTTTAATCGCTGTCACTATAGCCACTTAGATAAGTTAGTAAATCCCTTTGAAAAATATCGGTAAAGAGGAGTGCGTTTTTTTCTTTTTTAGAACTTAGTACAGGTAGAGTAGCGCCATTATAAAGGTAGGTCTTTGACAAAGTAGATTGATTTTATTAGGGTTTATCATAAATTTTAAATTACTACTATTAAGGATCGAGATGGAACTAATAAAATTTTTTTTACTTACTTTTTTTATTGCTGGGTATGCAAGTGCAATCGAGTTCAAGCACTCCCAAGACAATTATTCAATTGCTCTTATTCCGGAGGGGGCGTACATTGAATTTATTAAAGACTTTAATATTAATGCGAAGAAGTTTGTTCATCGAATAACTCCAAAATCTCTTTACTATGACCATAAAAAGAATAGATGTTCTCTTTATTTACCAAATGATGATGCGTCTTCTAAGAAAAATAGAGTCATTCGAAAAGGCACAAAATTTAATGTTTACTTTGGCGGGATGAGGTTTCCTCGTTTAAATTTCGTAAATAAGAAAATAAATACACTTGCCTGTTATGTTCCAAAAAAACATAATGCCAATATGACTATAAAAGAACTTCGGAGAGCAATCTCTAAATACGCAAAATTACATTTTCCTGAAACTGACGAGTTTTAGATTTTTTTTAAGGGCGGTTGTTCCCCCAAAAGACTGGTAAACTTGTAAATTGAGTCCACCCGTGTCAAAAAGACACAAGGAGACTTTTTGTGGAAAAAAGATTTACCGAAGAACAGATCATTAAAGTTCTCGACCGCTATGCGATGCTAAACATGAGAATATTGTGTCTTTTTCAGTAATGAATATTCGAACTCTTAAAATTTCTCAGTGCTGATCCCGAAGACATTCTGCAGATAAGTAATCTTCGAAAAAAGGAATGAATTTGAGGTGAAAATAGCTCACCTTGATTAGTAGCACCCAAAAGTGAGATAGTGGGTATAAGAAAACAATAACTTGAATTATTAGTAGTTAAATCTGAAAAAGTTGAAGTGAAGAAAGGTTAGTATTTAAAGAGTTTTGAGATCTTATCCACCACGAAGCGAGGACATTCCCTTTTTTTGGGCAACTTTCAAAATGAAAATAAAAACTTGGAAAAAAGTTTGAGTATCTTGATAAATGGAGCGTGTGATGAGGCTCAAACTCACGACCTTCTGCATGGCAAACAGGCGGTCGTAAGTTTTTAAGGGCTTTTAAGTTATTAAAAGTACTAGCTAAAAAATAACAAATTCAACAGCTTGCATTAAAAAACGGCAATTGTGCCTATGGAAAACTATGGAATTTTCTGGAGAAGTATGGAGAATTTGTGCACACTTCGGTGCACATTTTGAGTGTCTGTTTTTTCTTCTGTATTTTCATCTCGTTTCTTTTTGATTTGAGAGGATATTGTTTCTAGCATCTTTCAAGCTTTCGATGGAATGGTCTTCTTAAAAGTAAGCTATTTATGAAAAAGGAATATGATTTAAAGGACTTATTGAAATGGGCTTTGCGAATATCTTAGAAGAAGTAGAAGATTCGTAATTTTTGCTGCCAGGCTTATCTTATTTGAGAAAAGCATAATAATATGAACTTTTTTCAAAATCATGTAAAATGTGTGTGCTAAAAAGATTTTAGTGAAAAAGTGACTTATTATCTGTTTTTTAAGGATATTTATGAATTTTTTCTCTTTTCTTTTTCTTGTCTTATTATTTTCATGTACTGATGGGGTAGATGGTAACTCAAAAGCTCCTAAAAATGTTTCTCATGGAAGCAATGGTAATAGTTTAGATTTATCGACAAAAGCAAGCCAAGTAAAAAATAACCCTCAAAGTAATCACTCACAAGGCTTCTCAGGGGATTGTGTAAGTATTCCTGAATCAAAACTTAAAGAAATTAAAGAAATTGACGAGCTGAATAAGAGTGTCATTTACGAAAATGTTGCAAGTGTAATTCAACGTAACAAGTATTACCGACGTGTAAAAAGGCCAATAGTCTCCAGTGATCACCAACACTTAGATCGTATTGACAAGATATGCAGAGAACATCTTAGTGATAAGTATGAGTCGTTAAGTGTTTTATGTGTTGATAATCCAACTGACTCTAAAGCTGCGATTGAGAGAACGACAGGTGTTTGTAAGGAAATCATATATGCTACAGATAAGCTTCATAGAGATGAAATCAATATGTGGAGAGAAAAGAGCCTTGGTTATTTAGAATTTTTAAAACTTGTGGATATTCAAGTGAAAAAATATAATACACTTGGTAAGTCCTTGAAGAGTGTGAACAAGTTAAAAGTCAATGTTCATTCTTCTAACTTGGAGTACTACATTAATTCGAAGTCACTCACCATGAGGGATAGTTTCTTGGGGCTTTGGGGAATTGTAACCTTAGGGGTTTTGGATAATATTTCAAAAAAGTATGTCGCAGAGAAAAGAATTATTGATTCACGTGCATACAATTACTTCTGGGCCGAAAATTTAAAGAATTTTCAATTCCCTGAACTACAAGGTATAGATGACTTTTATTATGTTTATGAATCTTCTTATATTCAAAGAGATGTATATAAAAATGCTGTAGAAATGGTATGTGACTTACGGTATGACAGGGAGTATGAGAGTGTTTTTCGTCTCACAAATAATTATGATTCATTTATAAGTGATCGTTTATACTTTCATCCAAACGATCACTCAGTTACTCTTGACGACTTTGTTTCTGGTTATGATATTAAAGGGTGTACAGGCTTAGTGAGTTTTTTTCCTAGCTCGAAAGAAATAGGTTGTTATAAAATTAAATCAAGTAGTTCGAAAATATTAAAAAAACCTGAGAGGTCATTTGAGATTACTTGTTTAAGTAAAACACCGGAACAGATGACTGTTGAAAACCTTAATAAAACATTGAAAGGAATTATCGAGGTTGAGGTCATTGAATAGGAACCTAGCTATCTGTAGTAATATTTAAAAGACCTCGGGACCAACGTGTCCATGGAAAAGAAACGTATGATAACGAGCACTATGTTTAAACGAAGGTCAAAAGAACATAATAAAAAAAGTGTGCACAAAAAAGGTTTTGAAGTTCCTGAAAAGAACATTCAGATGTGCGCACGCTTAAGAGGGAAGACCTTCTGCTTTCAGTTTTTTTATAGCTATTTTCACTTAGCTTTTTTAACGTATTGAATTTATTGTGTTTGGAGCGGGTGATGAGGCTCAAACTCACGACCTTCTGCATGGCAAGCAGACGCTCTATCAACTGAGCTACACCCGCGTAAGTAATTGAATAATAAATCTATATGGAAGGTAATGAAAAGTAAACTTCAATGTTGCGCATATTCCTTTGAGGTTAAGAATTTC
>Ga0114957_1003599_pt1 | contig 13854 bp, 15 predicted proteins | sample BantaG_FD_87175 | JGI IMG/M metagenome (GOLD analysis project Ga0114957, IMG submission 87175) | Marine algal microbial communities from Bantry Bay, Ireland - BantryBay_4 metaG | ecosystem: Host-associated > Algae > Red algae > Unclassified | place: Bantry Bay, Ireland | collected 2014-11-21 | reverse complement strand
TTATTGACCTATCAGGTAGTACCCTAGCAGTCGAAGCCCGAAAAAGATTCCGCCGCCTACGTGGAGATGGCGTCCAATAAATGCAAAATTAAAAAATTCAAAATTACCCCCCTAGTGATCCTTTATAACGTAACCGTAAAAATAGAAAAAACCCTCGCTCCCGAATGGCTCGACTGGATGAAAATCACCCACATTCCCGACGTTATGAAAACCGGACTATTCACCGAATATAAAATCTGCGAAATACTCCACGACGATGAAGACGGCGGTGTCACTTTTGCCTTCCAATACTTCGCCAAAAATATGGAAGACTTCCAAATCTATCAACGCGACCACGCCAAAGCCTTACAAAAAGACGTAGTAGAAAGATACAAGGATCGCTACGTCGCCTTCCGTACGTTGATGAAAGTTCACGATTGAAAAATACCTCGGCCATTGTCCTGCTTTTTATTGCCAACTCCATTTCCGGCATGGCGCAAGGGATCAGTATGCTGGCCATTCCCTGGTATTTTGCGCAGCAAGAAAAAATGGCCTCCTTCGCCTTTATCTATATGCTCACCAATGTAATCAGCCTGTTTTGGATACCCTATAGCGGAACGATGGTAGATCGCTATGACCGACGAAAAGTCTTTCTTTTCCTGACTACTATTTGTGGAAGTATCATCCTGTCTATTGGAATTCTAGGTGTCTATCAAGGGGAACTGGCCTGGCAATTGGTCGGTGCCGTTTTTATGCTGACTTTCCTCAACTACGCTGTGCATTATCCCAACCTATATGCCTTTGTACAGGAAATCATTGAACCAGAATACTATGGAAAAATCACTTCCTACATGGAAATACAGGGACAACTTACCTCTATTTTGGCCGGAGCTGGAGCTGCCCTACTATTGGAAGGCACTACCGCTAGAACAGTCCCTTTTTTAGAGACCAATTGGAATTGGCCTTTTTCGATTACCGCCTGGAAAATTCACGATATATTTTTATTGGATGCAGCAACCTATTTTGTTAGCTTTTTGATCATCTGGTGTATTCGTTATCAACCATTGAAAATACGTACTAGTGAAAGAAGTAGCCTGTGGCAGGAATTAAAAACCGGATATGACTATTTGTGCGAACGCCCCTATATATTTTTATTTGGTGTAGCTTCTTATTCAATTTTCGTAGCTGTATTGCTGGAAGGATTTTTTTTAGGAGCACTATATGCAAACGAACATCTACAAGCAAGTGCAAGCGTATATGCGACCTCCGAAATTTTCTATGCTGCCGGTGCCGTATTCGCGGGGCTGACCATTCGGCGTGTTTTTGGCAAAACAAGCCCACCTGTCAGTATAACGATCATGACTTTTATAACAGGATTATTATTTATAATATTGGCAATGGGAAAAAGTGTTTCGCTATTTTTTATGATGCTACTAATTTTAGGGATAACCAATGCCGGTACTCGTATCCTACGCACAATGTATTTATTTTCCAATATCCCTAATCAGGTATTCGGTCGCACCATTAGTATTTTCAATCTTAGCAATATATTATTTAGAATATTTTTTCTCGCTATTTTTTCCATTCCATTTTTTCAAACGCAAGGAGGCGTACGATATCCCTTTTACTTTTTAGGAATATTTTTATTGCTGGCGGGAGGTGTTTTGGTAAAATATAGGAAGCGGTTTCCGGTCGAATGAGGATTGTTTTGATGGTAAATAATTCTTTCTTGAAAGCCTTGTAATTCTAAGTTCAGTAGAGAAATTAAGACATTTTATAATGATTTTTAAATTTCTTATATGATAGTATCATCATCTCTTCGTAAAACTCACCTCCTAAATTCTTTTATTTCCCCATTTTAGCGTAATTTCGCTGATAATTAGGACGATCTATTTTTTATGATAGAATCATCCTAATCTATGAAAATTGTGGCCAATTAATAGAAGCTTAAACAAGGACTCAGTTGAAGCACTAAAAACCAACCAGATAAACAGCCTTTTTTAAACCTAATACAACCTCTGCCGTATACCAATAAAAAAATCTACCAAATTATGACTTTTGAACTTACCGAAGAACAACTCGCCGTACAGGAAGCCGCGCGTGAATTTGCCCAAAAACAGTGCAAGCCTGGTGTAATTGAGCGGGACTCAAAAATGGAATATCCCACTGAGCAAATCAAGATGATGTCCGAACTAGGATTCATGGGCATGATGGTCGATCCCCGATATGGTGGCGGCGGTATGGATACCATGTCTTATGTATTGGCACTTGAAGAAATTTCAAAAGTGGACAATTCATGCTCCGTTGTCATGTCTGTTAATAATTCTCTGGTTTGCTGGGGATTGGAAAAGCATGGAAATGAGGAGCAAAAACAAAAATATTTAACTAAACTTTGTACGGGTGAATATATCGGTGCATTCTGCCTTTCCGAACCAGAAGCAGGAAGTGATGCCACCAGTCAGCGCACGACTGCGATTGACAAGGGCGATCACTATCTATTGAATGGTACCAAAAACTGGATTACCAATGGTGGTACTTCTCGTATACATCTCGTTGTTGCCCAAAGCGATGTCTCCAAAGGTCATCGAGGTATCAATGTCTTTATTGTAGATGCAAAATCAGAGGGTGTAAGCATTGGTGCAAAAGAAGACAAGCTCGGTATCCGCTCTTCGGATACACATACGATCATGTATACGGATGTGAAAGTGCCAAAGGAAAATCGACTAGGCGAAGAGGGCTTTGGTTTTAAATTTGCCATGAAAGTTTTAAGTGGTGGACGAATCGGTATCGCCGCACAGGCACTCGGTATCGCTGGTGGCGCGTACGAACTCGCAGCAGCCTACGCAAACGAACGCGAAGCTTTCGGCAAACCTATCGCACAGCATCAGGCAATTGCATTCAAACTCGCTGACATGGCAACTGATATTGAAGCAGCCAAATTGTTAGTATATCGCTCCGCCTGGTTAAAAGATCAGCACATGGACTTTACCATGGCCAGCTCAATGGCGAAAGTATTCGCTTCTGAAGTCGCCATGAAACATACCGTAGAAGCCGTTCAGATTCACGGAGGATATGGTTTTGTAAAAGAATACCATGTAGAACGATTGATGCGGGATGCTAAGATTACCCAAATTTATGAAGGAACTTCTGAAATTCAACGTATCGTAATTTCTCGCGAAATTGTCAAAAATAAAAATCTCTACGTTTCTGTCAAAAATGAACACGTAGAACACGCATAAGCGATAAAAAACTAAGAATACAGCACTCCTTTTTTGTTGGTCTAAACGGATGAACACAAACAGGAGTGCTAAGAAATGTTGACAAAATATTTTTTCATCAATCAAGACGCTGAAATGGGCGTTATGCACCGCATAATAATCATTTTAGTAACGAAGAGTGATGGAAAAAGAGGAAGCATAGTGGCTTAATTTATTTTATCAACATTCCTAATCTCCACATTACACTTTGGCACCATTTTTACATTAATCACTCTGTACTCTTCCACCCATCCCCGTCAATATCTTCCTCCCACGTTTAGAATAGAAATTCCAAAATACTCCCCACTATATATTTTTTATTTATTAATTTGTTTATTAATTTGCTAAAATCAGCTTAAAACCGGGGTTATTTCTGGTAATAATGACTGAAAAAAGGTATTTTTAAGCACCTATCCTAAGGGAAGCTGCGTTTAATAACCATAACCTTTTTCAAGCAAAAGAATAATAAAGTACATAACAGATGAAATCTACTAAAAGAGGGCTACAAACACTAGGCATGGTATGTCTCGCCTTATTAACCATGTCTACCGTCAAGTCCGACCACGGGAAATACTTCGAAATTTCCAAAAACATCGAAATTTTTACTAATTTATATAAAGAAATCAACACGTATTATGTGGATGATCTTGATCCCGCAAAGCTGATGCGCACAGGCGTAGATGCTATGTTGGAATCACTTGATCCATACACTAACTATATCTCTGAATCAGAAATAGAAGGATTTCGTTACATCACAGATGGTAAGTATAATGGTATCGGCGCAATCATTCGCAAAATAGGTGACTATGCCACCATCACAGAACCTTACGACAATTGTCCCGCTCAAAAGGCAGGATTGAAAGCCGGAGACAAGATTCTATTCATTGATGGAAAATCTACTAAAGGAAAATCTACCGACGAGATAAGTACTTATCTAAAAGGATTTCCAGGTACAGAGATTATTTTAAAAATTGAACGTCCCGGAACACCTCAGCCAATGGAAATCACACTGGTACGTGATGAAGTGATCGTACCTAATGTACCTTATGCTGGAATGGTAGAAAACGGAATCGGCTATATCGCATTGACCACCTTTACTCGGAATGCAGGTAAAAATGTAGCGGATGCACTAAAAAAATTAAAATCAGAAAATCCTGATTTGAAAGGAGTAATATTTGATTTACGTGGAAATGGAGGTGGATTGTTGCAGGAAGCAGTAAACGTATCCAATGTTTTTATTCCTAAAAATGAACTAGTCGTTACCACAAAAGGTAAAGTAATTGATTGGGATCGTAGCTTTAAAACATTGAATAAGCCAGTAGATGAAAAAATTCCATTGGTGGTATTGATTGATAAAGGATCTGCTTCTGCATCTGAAATCGTTTCTGGTGTATTACAGGATTTGGATCGCGCAGTCCTGATTGGACAACGTTCTTACGGAAAAGGCTTGGTTCAGACCACCCGCGATGTAGGATATAATTCAAAAGTAAAATTGACTACTTCTAAATACTATATTCCTAGCGGACGTTGTATTCAAGGCGTAAGCTACAGTGATGGTACACCTATCAATATTCCAGATTCTTTAAGAACAAAATTCAAGACGAAAAGTGGAAGAACGGTGTTAGATGGTGGTGGTGTAAAGCCAGATATCGAAGTAAATAAGGCATTAAATGCGGCCATTTTAAATAGTTTGCAACGTCAGTTTATGATCTTTGACTATGTTACTCAATTTAGTGTAGGAAAAGAAACCTTGGCTTCACCACAAGAATTTAAGTTCGGTGAATTCGACGGTTTTGTAAAATATTTAGAAGAAAAGAATTACGAATATGAATCAGATAGCGAAAAAGTGTTGGATCGATTAAAGATTCAGTTGGGCGAAGAGTCTTATGCGACAGAGGTAAATCCTGAAATCAAAATGATTGAGCAGAAGATCGCACAACAGAAAGCGAATGAATTGATAGACCACAAAGATGCGATCATCAACCTGATTGAGAAAGATATCGTAAGTCGTTTTCATTATCAAAAAGGAAGAATTGAGGTAGGATTGAGAAATGACATTGAGATTAAAGACGCAGTTGCGCTATTAAACAACCCATCTGAATATAAAGCGTTGTTAAAGTAAAAGTAATTGATGCCTAATCAAACAAAGCGATTTAATGCTCAACAAGTGTATTAAATCGCTTTTTTTTTATTTTTGCACTATGCCATTAATTCTACACTTAGAAACTTCCGCTGAATTTTGCTCCGTCTGTATCAGCCGAGGCACAACTATCTTAGCAAAACGTGATACGACCGAACGCTTTGTACACGCTGCCACGATCACCGTTTATGTAGAGGAATGCGTACACGAAGCAGGCATAAAGCTAGCGGAAATAGATGCCGTGGCCGTCAGTATGGGCCCTGGAAGCTATACAGGTTTGCGAATTGGCTTGTCAGCAGCCAAAGGCATCTGCTATGCCTTGGAGAAGCCCCTTATTCCCGTAGACACATTACAGACGCTGGCAGGAGCAGCCTACAAAAAAAATCCACAAAAAGCTATTTATTTGCCCATGATCGATGCGCGACGCATGGAAGTCTACACAGCGAGTTTTGATCATCAGCAAAAAAGGCGGACGCCAACAGCCGCTGTTATTTTAACCAACACCTCGTTTTCTGACTTACTTAGTAGTGATAAAAAGATAGTGGTCTGTGGAAATGGCGCCGTAAAAGCAAAAGAAGTGATGTTGTCGGAACGTATTGATTTTCAACCACTTATTAGCCACGCTGGCTATATGATACCTCTGGCGTTGGAGACCTGGAATAATAAAAATTTTGCAGATTTAGCGTATTGTGAACCCTGGTATTTCAAAAGTCCGAATATTACGACCCCTCGACCGAACGTATTAAGTAAAATAATGAATGATAAAAATTTATGATTATTTAATAAAAATTTTTATTTTTGGCTCATAACCAATACTATTATACCTAGAATTATATCTTAATATTTTTCGTTGGTATAGTTTTTGGCTATTTGAAACTTAGTATTATTATTCTATTTAATTTTTAAAAAACATAATATGAGAAAGCAAAAAAACGAGACAATCGTTTTGAAGAAAGGCAATAGGGAAATCCAGCTGGATTATGCCGAACTTCGTAAAGCGGTTCTAGTTTTGAGAGCAGTCAATCACAAATTACGTCAGAACATCATCGACTTGTTGGAGGAAAACAACAAGATGACCGTTACTGATATTTACATCAAATTAAGACTTGAGCAGTCAGTCGCTTCCCAGCACCTCGCTATTTTGCGAAGAGCAGGAGTAGTAGCAACTGATCGCCAAGGCAAGTTCATTTATTATTCGTTGGATAAGGACCGTTTGTCCCAGATCTCACGTCTGGTAGAAGAATTAGCAGCGTAAGCAAACAACTACAATTGCGCTGTCAACGCACATAAAATTAAAGAAATTAAGAATATCTGATTTTTATATTTTCTATTTAATGTTACGGGTATATTGTTCTTTCAATCGACCCGCCTTATGTGTAAAACACAAAAAATGCTGTAAATCAATAGATTTACGGCATTTTTTTTTGAAAAACTTTCATTTAAATAAATAAAAAACGCATATTTGCTAGTGATTTTATTTAAAGGGTAGTCGCTTGCATACTGGAGCCCCCACCACCTATAAACAAAAAACTGTTCTATGAGAAAAGCGAAAGTTGTTCTTAAACCTCAAGAGCTTGAAGAATCCTCGGAAATTTTACGTGCGTTAGCTCACCCTTTACGCATGAAAATTTTGGAATTTATTGATAGCCACGATTCTATCAATGTCAATAAAATTTATAATACCCTCAAACTCGAACAATCCATCACCTCTCAGCATCTTCGTATCTTACGTAACGCAGGATTGGTCAACACGGAACGAGAAGGAAAATTTATCCATTACCACATCAATTATAATAAAGTCTCCGACGTACTAGGCGCAGTCGGTAATTTTTTAGAAGCAGAATAAAACAAAAAAAAATTCACAAAAAAAGGGCAGCGATTATAATCACTGCCCTTTTTTTGTAAAATCAATATTCAACCATTAATCGCTCACTCCGTCGTTCCTCCCTCTATTTCTTTATCCGTCGCTAACTTTTCCGTATCTGACAATTTACTAGTGGATGATTCTTCCGTAGTAGACTTTTTCACTTCAGAAGCCGCAGGCTTTTTTGTAAATTCATCAGAGCTAAATACTTCTCGATAAAACAAAATGATACTCGCCACACCAATGGTAATCGACATATCTGCAATGTTGAATACAGGACGGAAGAAAAGGAAATATTCGCCGCCATACTTGGGTATCCAGTCGGGGAAATGTCCAGAATAAAGTGGGAAGTACAACATATCCACCACTCGGCCATGCAAAAATCCAGCGTATCCTCCATCAACCGGAAATAGCTCCGCCAAACCACTATAACGACTAGACTCTGAAAAAATAAGTCCATAAAAAGCACTATCAATAATATTACCGATAGCTCCAGCCAGCACCAACCCCGCACTAATCAAAAAACCAAGGGCTACCTTCGACTTGACCAACGCTCGTAAATAAAAAGACAAAAAGATGACCGCAATAATCCGAAACACACTCAGCCCTAACTTCCCCCAGTCTCCACCAAACGTAATTCCAAACGCCATTCCTGGATTTTCGACAAAATGAAGCATCCCCCAATCTCCAAACAAGGGAATCTCTTCCCCATATTCCATACTAGTCTTAACCCATATTTTTAACGCCTGATCTAGAATCAATACCAGCACGATGACCGCAATTACTTTGGAAGATCTACTCAAAATTTTAATAATTTATTTCTAATGACTTAAAACAACTTAATTCAAGTACACAATCATAATATAGTAACGTAGAAGAAGACAAATTAGTTATAGTTGAAGAATTAATTATAGGATGCTTTTACCGTTCTAATTGTTGTGTCATCTGTCTAGTTTATACGAAATTGCAAAATAAATAAAAAAAGCCGACCGTACCGAGCATGATGGAAGTTTAGACAAGCTTTAAGTATCCCCTAAACAACCTACGCTTCTTGCTGTTTCAATAATATGAAAGACGAACCTCGTATACCACTGAACCTACGCGACCTAGATCGAATTGTAGAAATGGCCTGGGAAGATCGTACTCCCTTTGAAGCAATTAGCTTTCAATTTAATATTTCTGAAAAAGAAATTATTGAAATTATGCGACGGGAAATGAAGCCGTCCAGTTTTAGAATGTGGCGAAAACGGGTACAAGGACGATCCACTAAGCATCGGCTGAAGCGCAGCTTCCAATTGGGCCGCTACCGCTGTAGTCGTCAGCGAGCAATTTCTAATAATAAAATTAGCAAAAGAAGATAATGTAATGAGCGATTTTTTTGCTACTGATTTTACCCATCCACTACCATTTCTGCTTTTTACAGGAACTACTTTTTTAATTATCTTCCTTCGGTATTTGATTATTTCTGGTGTGTATCATTTTGTTTTTTACAGATGGCTGCGCCCTCATTTTCAATACCGGATCATCAATCTCGATCCCAAAACCCATCTACAATATCGCAAAGAGGTGACCCGCTCTGCCATTACTTCTTCTATTTTTGCTATTTCCGGAACGGCTTTATTGATCTTATGGCAAAAAGGCTGGACTGGAATTTATCTAAACTGGGGTGCTTATCCGCTATGGTATTTACCGATTAGTTTACTGATCGCCATGTTAATACACGAAACCTATTATTACTGGTTGCACCGATGGATGCACCGCCCCAGGGTATATCGGATCATTCACAAATGGCACCACGAAAGTATCGAAACCTCTTCGATGACTTCTTTTTCCTTTCATCCTATTGAGTCTATTTTACAAGCCCTGATGATTCCGATATTGATTGTTTTTTTACCAATGCACTTAGGAGTATTAATGCTGTTTTTGGTAATCATGACGATCTCTGCCACTATTAATCATGCTGGAGTAGAAGTCTATCCGACAGGATTTAATCAACACTGGCTGGGAAAATGGATCATTGGTTCATCACATCACGATTTACACCACAAAGAATTTCGCTATAATTTTGGCTTGTACTTTACCTTTTGGGACAGATGGATGAAAACGGAAAGCCCAAAATCCGATGCCTGGTTTGAGCAACATACCAAGAAGTCCAAAAGAAGAGACTAAATCTTTTCTCAAAAAAAAACAGCTACACATTCGCGTATCCTTAAACAATTGCCTTCTTAAGCCTTTTAATAATCCGTTTCATAGCTTGCTCAATCTCGTTATAAGGCTTTTCTTCTTTCGCCACATACATAACCATGAGCGCAATACGCTGATCCTTGCTCCTCAAATCCTCATAAAGCAAATGTTTATGTAACCGATAGGCTTCCCGTATCTGACGTCTTAGTCGATTGCGGTCTACCGCATTAGGGAACTTCTTTTTAGGAGCACTCAATGCAAACTCAGCTGGGGAAGTACCTGGTTCAGTAATAGGCACATATACGACCCGAAGGGGATAGGCGGAAAATGATTTACCGGTTTTAAATAACGCAGTAAGTAAGTGGTGATTCTTGAGTCGCTCCGTTTTATGAAATTTAAACGATTGCGACATAGCGATGAGATAAGAGATAAATTTAAAGTACAATAGCCGCAAGCAATACTACTTGACGGTCATAGAAGAGAACAACAAAGTTAGGCTGAGTAAAATAAACGCCGATTACTTCTTGTGTAGATCGTCAGAAACCGTCAACTTATGACGACCCTTTGCACGGCGACGTGCGAGTAATTTACGACCATTCTTAGAAGCCATTTTGCTTCTAAAACCATGCTTATTCACGCGCTTACGCTTGGAAGGTTGGAAAGTCCTTTTCATTGTATAGTATTTTTTCTAATTGGCCGACAAAATTACGCTTTATTTCCAAATAAGACAACCTGAAGCAAGTATTATTTAGCAATGATAAATTTGACATAAAATTATACGTTTATATGTTCGTGATTTTAAGTTAAAAAGGCCATCTTTGCCGCTCACTATATTTTTAATATTAAAGTACAGACCATGAAGTTAGTTAGCATCGGAACCGTTGCCTTTGATACGATTGAAACACCTTACGGCAAAGCCGAACGTGTAGTAGGCGGAGCTGCCACTTATATCAGCCTTGCTGCCTCTTATTTTACCACCGACCTTGGACTCGTTTCCGTCGTAGGAGGCGATTTTCCCGAAGAGGAATTAAAATATATGCAAAAGCGAGGCATCAATCTAGATGGTCTTCAAATTAAAAAAGACGAAAAGTCCTTCTTCTGGGCTGGCCGTTACCACAATAATATGAATAGCCGCGACACGCTGGATACCCAACTCAATGTATTGGCAGATTTTAAACCGAAATTGCCTGCTTCCTACCGCAACGCAAAATTTCTTATGCTAGGTAACTTGACGCCTGAAATTCAGTCAAAGGTGATCGGACAGATGAATAAGAAACCCAAATTGATTGTCATGGATACCATGAATTTCTGGATGGATATCGCGATGCCAGCACTAAAGCGTACCATCAAAAAAGTAGATGTACTGACCATCAATGACGAAGAAGCACGCCAATTATCCGGCGAATATAGCCTCGTCAACGCGGCCAAAGCAATCCATAAAATGGGCCCTAAAGTAATCGTAATCAAAAAAGGAGAGCACGGTGCTTTGCTTTTTTATAATAATAAAATGTTCTACGCTCCAGCACTTCCCCTTGCACAGGTCTATGACCCAACAGGTGCCGGTGATACTTTTGCAGGTGGCTTTATTGGCTATTTGACACAAGTAAACAGCACTACTTTTGAAAATATGAAACGCGCCGTCATCTTTGGTTCCGTGATGGCTTCCTTTTGCGTAGAAGAATTTAGTATCGCTCGATTGAAAGGATTGAAGAAGACAGCAATCAAAAAGCGACTCAAACAATTTGAGCAGCTTACTTCTTTTTCAATGTAAAAATCTTGTTTTAAGGAAACAATGAATAGTTCAGTAGGATAAATGCTTGCTGGACTATTCTTTATTAGCGAGTTGTCCACAGGCGGCATCAATATCTTTCCCCCTACTTCGCCGAACGGTTACCATTACTCCTTCCTTACGTAGATAGGCCGCAAAGTCATCAATTCGATGTTCGCTAGACTTTAAGAAAGGCGCATTGTCGATAGGATTATATTCGATGATATTAACCCGTACCGGAAAGCGTTTGCAGAGCTTAACCAACTTTTTAGCGTCCTCAATGCTGTCATTAAAATTTTGAAAAGTAATGTATTCGTAAGAAATACGGTTTTTTGTTTTTTGATAAAAATAAGCCAAGGCATCCATCAGCACAGAGAGGTTGTTTTGCTCATTGATCGGCATGATTTGATTGCGAAGTTCATCATCCGCCGCATGGAGAGACAGTGCGAGATTAAAACGCACTTCGTCATCTGCTAATTTTATAATCATTTTGGCAATACCCGCCGTGCTTACCGTAATTCGGCGAGGCGACATATTTAAGCCTTCCGGCGAAGAAATTTTTTCGATACTCTCCAATACATTGCGATAAGCTAATAGTGGTTCGCCCATCCCCATGTATACGATGTTGGTTAAGGGATTACCAAAGGTCTCTAGTGCTTGCTGATTCACCATAACGACCTGATCATAAATTTCACCTGCATCCAAATTTCGCACCCGTTTCATCCGGCCCGTTGCGCAAAAACTACAGGTAAGACTACATCCTACCTGTGAAGAGACACAGACCGTAAATCGCTTATCGATAGGAACAGGAATCAGTACCGCCTCAATCAAATGTCCATCATGCAACTGATACCGCGACTTGATGGTACCATCCTCGCTTCGTTGCACTTTATCCTCCTTAATTGCGTTAATAATAAAATGCTCGTCCAAAATAGAACGGAGTGGCTTGGAAAGGTTTGTCATCTCCTCAAATGCATGGACACTTTTTTGCCATAACCATTCGTAAACCTGCTTGGCTCGGAAACTTGGTTGACCCATTGCTTTGAACCAATGTTCCAGTTCATCCTGGCTTAATTTACGAATATCTGTTTTTAATTTAGTCATCCAGAAACAAAGTTACACAAATTTGTTTCGTATATTTGATCAACATTCCTTACCTCCAAAATGGACCGTCACACAAAAAAATCTCGCTGGAAATTATATCTCTTCCTGGTCGCCATGGTCATCCTAGCCATATCTACCCTTTATACCAATCATATTGCCACTAAGCTTGCTCAAGGAGAACGCGACAAGGCCGATATATGGGCCAAAACAATGGAAGAATTTCAGAAGCCTAATGCTGATTTGAATGAAGATGTTACGCTCGCTTTAGAAATGGTAAAGAATCCGGAAATGCCCATTATTTTAGTGAATGAAAAGGGAAAGATCACTGAAAATATAAATTTTTCAGATGAGGCAGACTTGGAGGTAGAGTTGAAGAAAATGAAAAACAGTGGCATTCAGCCCATCGAAGGAACGGGATACTCCAGGTTCATTTATTATAAGCATTCTTCGACGCTTACACTGCTAACCTACTTCCCTATTTTACAAATTATATTTTTCGCCGTATTTGCCGGAATCGGTTATCTGCTCTTTAGTTCTGCTCGCCGCTCGGAACAAGATCAGGTATGGGTAGGAATGGCTAAAGAAACAGCCCATCAACTTGGTACGCCTATCTCTGGAATTATCGGGTGGATAGATCATCTGCGTACCATGAAACCAGAAGAGGAAGAAGTTCAGGAGGTACTTGACGAATTAGGTAATGATGTTCAACGCCTCAACCTTATCGCGGATCGCTTTTCCAAAATTGGGTCTGAACCAAAACTAGAGTCCATTAATATTTATCAGCAACTAGAAGATTGCCGAAGTTATATGCAGCGAAGAGCAAGTCGAAGAATTGTTTTTGATTTTCCGAAAACGGATCAATCATTAACCGTTAAAATCAATCCGCCGCTATTTGACTGGGTAATCGAAAACCTGCTTCGCAATGCACTGGATGCGATGGATGGCACAGGTAAAATTTCGGCGAAAGTATTTAGTGAAGGTGATTATGTAAATATTGAAATCAGTGATACTGGAAAAGGTATTCCGTCTAATAAATTTAAAACCGTTTTTGAACCTGGATTTACAACTAAAAAAAGAGGTTGGGGATTGGGCCTTTCTCTAGCCAAACGCATCATTGAATCTTATCACTCTGGCAAGATTATTGTAAAAAAATCAGGTATAGACGAAGGCACAACCTTCGCCATCAAACTTCCCAAAGGGTAACACCCCCCGCAGGATGACAAGAGCAACAAATGTCAGGGAAATTTTTCACACCTATTATAACATCCTTTCGGCTGTGTACCATGCTTATGGTCACGGTCTTAGTGTTTTTTAGTACTTCTCTTTCCGCCAACGCTTCTAATGAACTTCAGAATCAGATCATTACTGTTCTTGATGGTGCCACGGGAGAACCACTGGTAGCCGTATCGGTTTTTACGGATGATCATAAGTTTGTCAGCTTTACTGATGCCAAGGGGCAAACCACTATTGATATACTCTCACATCGTGAAATGGTCAATTTTTCCTACGTGGGATACGCTGAATTACGGATTCCTTATTTCGAATTACGTAAGGGGAG
>Ga0114957_1003596_pt1 | contig 13859 bp, 20 predicted proteins | sample BantaG_FD_87175 | JGI IMG/M metagenome (GOLD analysis project Ga0114957, IMG submission 87175) | Marine algal microbial communities from Bantry Bay, Ireland - BantryBay_4 metaG | ecosystem: Host-associated > Algae > Red algae > Unclassified | place: Bantry Bay, Ireland | collected 2014-11-21 | reverse complement strand
GGGGGGGGGGGCACATGGACGACTCAAGCAGAGAGTACAGGCTGATGACACACCATGTTCACCACCGATGTCGCGCGCTACAGGGAAGGGGCCAAAATTTACAACAAAAGCACACATAGACAAGCAGCACAGCATCAACGATCGTGCCTGCCGCCATGCAATGAGCACCCGTGCGCCCTCCCCCCCCCTCCCCGCCCCCCCCCGAAGAGAGAAGCGGGCCCCCCGGGTTGTGCGCGAACGACGCATACCCCGTGAGACACCCTGTCCCATCAAAAGGGCGACTGCTGCCCGCGATCGGCGCAGCGACAGGGGCGCCGGCGATAGTGACGGGCGGGGGCAAGCGGGGGGGGTGGGTGGGGGGGTGCGGCGCAGCTGTCGGCACGACGGCGGCCGGGTCCCCGACCGCCGGCTCTTGTACCGGCTCCAGATTCAATTTAATTTACTGGCCGACTTGCTGTGAAGCATGCCTGGATAAACTGCGATATAAGTGCGGAGTTATCAAAAATGTTTGAAAACACATGAGTGCTTGTGCTCTTGTTCGGATCGGCCAAAATTGGGCGGTCTGCAATATCGTTTCCTCCTTTTCTCATCATGCTCTTTGGATGTGCGTTCTCGGCTCGTATCCGAAGTGGATACGGATAGAATGCACGGATATAATCCTCAGAGATATATCCATGACAACCCCTGGTAGGAAGTGACCTCGCCGGGGTTACCGGCCCGGTGAGTTCGCATAACCATTACACCTATGACTTAAGAGGTTCCTTCGCGAAGGTTAAAGGATGTAGAAGGCTTCGCCTTCGGCGATGTCGTTGTCGTCACAGGCCTTGGCGAACTTGCGCAAGATCTGGAAGTCCTTGGGCTGGGGGGAACCATCCCACTCGTCGTTCACCCCGAAGGACTGAGCCACCTCTTTCTTGCGCCGGGCCAGAGTACGGGCCTGGCGCCGCGTTTGGGCAACCGACTTGTTGTCGAGCGCGTAGGTCTCTCAATCGAACATCACCCGGTAGAACGAGTGGTTCACCACAATCTTGGGCGGCACAACCCGATTCGGGGGTGTCCGGGTGGTTTGAGTAGGCCCCCCCCAGCCTCTGGACCGGTCGCGGAGGAGAGTTGCGTCGGGAACCCCGGGTCAATACCCTGGGGTAACTCTCGCGCCGCTCCCCCGCCTCGCTCACCCTCCGCCGAGTCAGGAGTCGGTTGGGCCCTCGGGTCAATACGCCGAGTACCTTCCCTCACCGTCGACCGCGAGGGAATAGCACGGTACGCACCAGGTAGGGCCGCAACAGGTGGCTGGTCCCCCCAGCAAGAGACGTCAGTGGTCGACGACGACGACGAGTTGTCGCGTCGGCGCGGACGAGCAGAGCGTCGGCCTCGGCCCCGCCGCTCAGCGGGCCTGGGCGTAGAGCCCCTCAACATCGAAATTAGCGATCGGGTAACTTCGGACCGAACGACATCGGCCACGGCGTCTCGCCACTCGAGACCCTGGCCGTCCCTGGCACCCCGTGAGCCTGGGGGAGCACGACTAGAGCTCCCGCCTGCAGGCTCGCGTGCCGATCCTGGCATCGCCCCCCCCTCCCAAGCACCGAGAGGGGATCTTCCAACGGGCCCGAGGGCCGGGGGACCGATACCATTGGTCCCGGCGCTGTGCTGAAGCGCTGGGGCACCTATGGCACTCCATCAACCTCGGGGAGCATGACTAGAGCTTCCATCCGCAGGTTTCCGTGCCGGTGGTAGCACAAACCCACCGCCCCACGTGATAACGTCTGGCAGCTGTCCCACGCCAAAATGTGTGCCAGCACCCGGCAGGACCGCCTCGTGGTGAGTACCACCCGAGGGGGCGTCTGCCGGGGGTCGATTCCAAGTCGGGTCGAGGCCCAGGGGCAAGGGCTGAAACAAATTCCGCTTCCCACGGGCACCCGCATCCGTTGTGCCTGCACTGGTGTGGCGATCGTCAACAGACGATCTGCCTCCGGGGGGGGTAATATCGTCCGCCCCGGCACCAGGCACCTCGACAACAGGGGGGTCTCCATTCCCCCCCCCATCGGCCATCGACCTGGCCGGACTCAGCCAAACCTGGCGTTGCGGGGCGCTGCCCGCAGCGCTAGGCACCAAGCGGAGGAGGACCTTCTACGTTCCCCCCGAGGCGGATTGGCGCACGGCCACCACCCCGAGGAAGGTTGAGTTGCCTTCCCCCCCTGCTGCTCCACCACATGTGACAACACGCTCAGCCCACCCCACCCAGTCGTGGGGAGGGCCAGCCGGACGGTGTCGTCGGGTAGTCCTGTCGGGGAATACCCGCCCCGGACGAAAACCCCGAAGAGCACACACGCACGTCGTCGACCGGGGGAAAACGCCCCGAGAGACAAACACGAGTTGTGTGACCGGAAGTTTACTTGCCTGCGTCGAAGTTCTCGAGGCAACACTCACGCCTCGCCCTCTCATCCCGTCCGTTCCCCTCGGACCCTCGGAAAACCCTCCTCAGACACCCTCAAGGAACCCTCGGAAAACCCTCTTCAGATACCCTCAAAGGACTCTCGGAAAACGGTCTTCTCTGGTCGCATAGGGCTAGTCTCAGCGGAGGACGGCCGAAGCTTCGAATACCACCTTGAGTATAGGCGGGGAAAGGGTTCTACGTGAAATTCTCGCGGTGCCCCGGGGTCATGGGCGCGGAGGAGCATAAGTCGATAATCCAAGTCGGGTTTATGCAAAATTAGGACCTTAAGTAGAGGCCGGCCCGGGGGAGGTTACTATTCCCGGGTGGGTGTTGGGATCGCGGTTGTGGTTGGTGATCCACGAGGTGACCACAAGTGGGTCGCCAACAGAGCAATTTGAAATATGCGGTACTGGGACATACTCTCTGGGAATCTGGCTCTTCAAGTGTGAAGGGCCATGTGCCGGACCGTCGCAGACGGCTTCGACGCGGGAAAGGACCCGGACTGGGGCGAGCCACTGCTCACCATGTTGGCGTGTCGTTGCTTCCGCGCGCGGTAAGCGGCCGATGTGGCCGCCTCATCCGCCGACAACGGTGTGAAGTGTACTTCCGCAGTCCCCCAGGGACAATTTGCCCTTGCGTGAGTCTTAAGGCTTTGTTTTTGTGTGCTGAGACTGCATGTACTTGATTGTAGATCAAGTACATGCATTGCATGTTTCAGCGGGGAACCCGTAAGGGGTTGGGCTTCTGGGGAGATTTGTGTGGGGAGCGGCGCCTGGAATGTGAGGCTGTGGGCGCCCTCCGGAGGTGCGGAAGCTGTCCTGCGAGGTGCCGTGCGGGCCTTGTCGGCGGCGCCATTGGGGGTGCCTGGGATTGCCCTGCGGCCGAGGTGGCCTGGAGGATATCAGGCACGTCTTCGCAGGCCTGAGCGCGCCGTGTCTGAATAAACAACGCACCCACTCAACATCATCGACATCAAAGGTTATGGGCCCAGTCTCGCTTGTGTTCATCGTCGTCTTTAGCTCTGTCGTTTGCGGGATGGCGCTCGTTGAGCTGCTGTGTGTTCCGGCGTCGGGCGGGCGGGCTTAGCTTCCCACGTCGTCAGTGTCGTGTCTCGGGGCGCGGTTGCCGTCGTCTTGTTGGAGTACGGGCGCTACGGTGGCCCTCGCTTTGCGCAGCTGGACGACGATTACAAGGTCTGGGCCGTGTACGGCCGTGCACAGCTCATCAAGAAGAAGGTCTGGTCGGCGGTTGTGACGGACGGCCCCGCGTCCGGGAGTGTTTCCAAGGGCAACTTGGTGGCGGACGCTTGGGAAATCATGAACGAGTCGGCGTTGGCGACCATCCAGATGTCGGTCAAGCCGGTTCATCTCAATTCGGTGACGGCGGTCAGTAAGGCCAAGGACGCGTGGGACGCGCTCAAGGACATCTTTGAGGCGCGTGACATCGCACAGCTGCTGCAGCTCATGCACAAGCTGAAAAACCTCAAGAAGGACGGCGACGAGAATATGATCAAGCACCCGTCGCGCGCCAAGGGCCTCCGCCAAGAACTCGCCATGCTGAGCAATCAGGTGGACAAGAACACACTCGTGTTGCGGATCCTGTCGGGTCTTTCATCAGAGTACGACATGATCAAGACCGTCCTGGAGAACATGAAAGGCAAGCGCAATCTCGCCGACGTGAGCGCAAAGCTGCTCACGGTGTTGCAGCGGGCCAGCCAAGGGCGGTCGTCGTCGTCGACTGGCGTCAAGTCGCAAGCGTTTGCGGCTTCTGCTACGATGAAGCCGTTGGAAAGGAAGGCGGTCGCGTGCTACTACTGCGACAAGAAGGGGCATATGAAGCGCGACTGCCTCAAGAAGAAGGCCGACGACGCCAGGGGCAACAAGAAGCCAAACGGCGGGCGTCCGGATTGTGGCGCGGGCGGTGGTGCACCTCCTCGTGCCGCATCGGCCAACGCCGCGTCGGCAGGCCCGGCCGGGGAGCAAAAGACTCCCGAGAGCCTCAGTGGGATGTCTACCTGGGTGCTGGATTCCGGCTCGACCAATCATATGGCTGCCGGGGACCAGGGCTTCACCGTCAAGACGTCGGGAAGCGAAATCAAGATAACTCTGGCTGACGGTCAAAAGGTGTTCATTAAGGGGCACAGATACGTATCCATGGACATGTGGGCGGGCTCCACCAAGGTACCAATAATCCTCGGTGAGGCCTTGCTCTTGCCAGACGTGACGGAAGCGCTGTGGTCTGTGCGTGCGGTGTACCGCCGCGGCGAAGCGGTGGTGTTTGTCGGGGACGCCTGCTACATCCTCAGAGATGGAAGCGAAGTACTCTCCAGCAGGGTGTTGAGCAACGCGTCTGTCATCGGTTCAGTCAACGAGTCCGGAAACAACGTGCTCAAGGTGACGCCGGTCAAGGCGTCTGCAAGCGCCGCATCAAAACGCATGGACGGCGAGGCGGAGCTGTGGCACCGCAGGTTCAACTACTTGGGTTTCGAGAACCGCAAGCGAGTGGTCGGGATGTTTGACGGGATTCCAGCTTCGGTGGCGGACGCCGAGAGCATTCTTGCCACGGCGTGCGCCCCGTGTGTTGGCGGAAAGATGGCGCGTTCCCCGCAACATCGCTTCACTACAACGAGCACCAAGTGCGAGTTAGTTCACACAGACGTCGATGGGCCCTTGACGGAGTCGTTGGGCGGTTCAGTATTCTTCATGACGCTGATACATGACTCTACAGGCTTCATCACGGCGACGCCCATCAAGACCAGGGGGATGGTATCGGATGTCATCAAGACCCGCATGACGCAGCTTGAGACCCTTGCCAGGCTCAAAGTGAAGCGCGTGCGCCACAATGGCGCAAGAGAGTACGTCAGCCACGACATCAAGGCGTGGTATGACAACAAGGGCTTCCCGTCCGAGAAGACGGCGCCGTACTCGTCGCAGCAGAACGGCAAAACGGAGCATGCCAAGAATTCCATCATGAAGCGCGTTCGCGCGGCACTGCTGGACGCTGGTGCGGAAGAAGAGCTGTGAGCTGAGGCGCTCTCCTCGGTCATCCCCGTGCTCAACCGGTCCCCCAACGCCGGCAAGATGTGACGCCTCTTGAAGCGCTCACGGGGCGACGCCTTGACGTAAAGGGATTTGGCGACTGGGGGAGCCGGGCCTGAGATCTCAAGCCCAAGCAGTAGCAGCGCAAGCTGGAACCAAGGACCGATGTCGGCCGTTTTGTTGGCTACACCGTTGATGAAAGGGCCTGCCGTATCCTTGAGGATGATTCCAACACGATCTTCGAACGCCGGGACGTGCTCATCGAGGAGATCTCAAGCGAGACCATCAACAAGACGCCTGTTTTTGGTTCAAGAGCCAGTCCTCGCCAGACGGCGTGGACGAATGGTGACAAGGAGGACGGTGCAGTGAACATGCTGGACGCGGAAGTCACCAGCGGGGACGAGTTTGCTCCGCAGAAGTCTTCAGAGAGCGACGGCGCGCCGGACCAGGAGGCCGTCCATGGTGCGGAAGACGGCGATGATGATGACGACAGCGAAGACGCGGCGGCCCAAGATGGGCACCAACTGCTGCCTGACTCCACAACGGAGAATGATGATGACGTGGCGCATTCGACCCGGCGGTTTAAGCGCAAGCCGGCACCAAAGGTTACCTCGTCGGAGAGCAACCCGAATACGTACGTGGCAGCGGGGCCCTGTGGTGGCGCTAAATCTGCCTGGGACCTGAGCAAGCCGCCGACCAACGCAAAGGAGGCGCGTGCACGCTCGGACTGGTCGCTATGGAAGGCGGCAGAGAAGGAAGAGTACCTGGCGCACAAGACGCTTGGTACCTGGTCCAAGACCAAGAATAGCAACAATCGCAAGGCTGTCAGGACTCGGTACGCGTACGACATCAAGCGCGATTGAAAAGGCAACGTGGCGAGGTACAAGGCGCGCCTGGTCGCGCAAGGCTTCAACCACGTACCGGGGCGTGATTTTGACGAGACGTGGGCGCCAGTGCCAAGCACGGCAAAAACACGCGCACTCTTCGCGGTGGCCGGGGCCAAGGACTGGGGGGCTCGCCACGTGGACGTCAAGACGGCTGTCCTCAACGCCAAGATGGACGAGAAGATGAACATCAATCTTCCGGACGGCACAGGGCTGCGGGAGGCACATGAGGTCTTCCCTCTGAAACTAGCTATATATCGGACAAAGCAGGCGGGGCGCCTGTGGGACATCAAGCTCGACAAAGAGCTCAAGGCTATGGGGGCAGGCCGGTCCAAAGTCGACCCGTGCCTTTACACGTGGAGCCACCCGGTGCACAAGCTGCTTTACATCCTCGTCTATGTGGACGATCTCATCGTTGCGGGAAAGAGCCTTGACGGGGTTCAAGCGGTCAAGAAATCGGTATCGGCGACGTACGACGTGCGCGACATGGGGGAGGTCAAGGAATTCATCAGCATGAACGTAATGCGAGACCGGGCGGCCAAGATGCCCACTCTGAGCAACCTTGGTCATGTTATCGCAATCCTTGAGGCGTTTGGAATGTCCAACCCCACGCGCAACAAGACTCCAATGGTGTCGGGGGCCAAGCTGGCCAAGACGGGGCGGAACCTCTTGCCCGACGCCAACCGATATGCCGAACTTGTTGGCTCCCTGCTCTATCTCTCAACAATGACGAGGCCGGACATTGCCTTTGCAGGGGGCGTTCTGTCGCGCTACATTGCCTGCCCCGAGGAAGACCACATGCGCGCGGCCAAGGGGGTGCTTCGGTATTTTCGCGGGGCTACGCGCCTAAGGGTCGGGTACGGCACCCACAAGCCTCTCCAAGGGTACGTCGACGACGACTGGGAGGGCAACGTTGACACTCTTCGGTCGACGACGGGTTTCATCTTCACGCTCAACGGCGGGCCGGTCTTCTGGACGAGCAAGCGCCAGTCGACCGTGGCGACGTCGACGGCTGAGGCCGAGAACGCGGCCGCCACGATGGCGACCAAGCAGGCTCTTCGGCTCCACAAGCTTTCATCGGCGCTTGGCGTCGACGGGGGTACCGTTCCTATGGGGGAAGACAACCAGGCGTGCCTTGCGCTGGTCAACAACCCCGAAGCAACGGGGCGCTCCAAGCACGTGGCCGTCGCGTACCGTACGGTTCGCGATAACATGGCGCGCGTCGACGTGATTTTTTATCTTCCTGCCGAGCGCTGAGATGCCAGCCGACGGGGTCACCAAGGCGCTGCCGGGGCCGGCGTTCAAGGCCTTCCGTGACGCAGGTGGTGTCGGGCCCGACTTGGGCACGGCGGCGGGAGCGCTTGACTCGGACCCAACGTGCTGAGGCACGTCGTCACAGTGCCCGGCTTTGAGGCGCTGAAGGGCTTTAGCGCATCCGGCTGGGCGGGCCCGTGCGCCGATTTCAGGATTTCTGGCCCGAATGTCGCGGCCTGGAAGATCGTTCCGGTATCGACACGGGGCGCAGTTGCAACACGTGGCCTCGTTGCAGCACGTGGTGTCGGTGCAACACGTGGCGATGGGGCTAAAGCGCCTTGGGCCCTCTTCGGGAGGTGCCTGACGGACCGGATGTGGTCGTACGGGCACCCGGCCGGGTCGCGCTTGGTCAGGGCCTCTGCCCGGACCTTCCTGGGCCCTATCCGAGGTCGCCTGAAAAACCGAGTTTTGGAAGGGCTCTAAAGGGCTTGAGCCCCGCCGCGAGAATGCTCTTTATGGAGGTGGAGCCCGATGGACCGGATGGGGTTCCTACGGGCATCAGGGAGGCCCGGAGATGCCTCCGGCATCCTCGCGGGTCTGCTTGGGCCCCATCGGACATCCGTTGAAAACCCGACCCCTGGACGTGGGGCTGAAGGGCTTTTGACCCCTCTGCAAGAAAAAGGTCTAGAGGGCTTCAGACGCCTCGGTCAGATCGTCCCCGGAGAGCGTTGCAAAGACTTTCGATGACGGGAATTTGACCGAATGGCTGCAATTATCCCTCGGGTACTGGGGGGAGTGTGAAGTGTACTGCCGCAGTCCCCCAGGGACAATTTGCCCTTACGTCAGTCGTAAGGCTTAGTATTTGTGTGGTGACACTGCATGTACTAGATCGTAGATATTTCAGCGGGGAACCCATTTGGGGTTGAGCTCCTGGGGAGATCTGTGCGGGGAGCGGCACCTGGATCGTGAAGCTGTGGGCGTCCTTCGGTGGTGCGCGAGCTGCCCTGGGAGCTGGCCTGCGGGCCTTGTCGGCGGCGCCATTGGGGGTGCCTGGGATGGCCCTGCGGCCGAGGTGGCCTGGGGGATATCAGGCACGCCTCCGCACGCCTGGGAGCGCCATGTCTAGTATAACAACGCACCCACTCGACATCATCGAATTAACAAGCAGGACGGTATCCGAATCGGATGTGGGAAAGCCGGCCGGCACCTGTGAAGGCTTCGTCGTCACGGGCAACGCCCGATGGGCGACGTCTGTGAGCCGCGGCTCCGCCATCATGACCCCCAACAGGGCTTGCGGCGTCCGCGGGACGTTCACGACGCGAACGTTGTGACACGTCGGTCGGCGACAGTTCCCACTGGGTGGGGCAGCATTGTGCTGGGGGCGAGTCGGCTGAGGTCGTGGTGAAATGGCAGTCGGTTGTGCACCGCTGCCCAAGGCACCGGCCTCACGACAACATCGGACTTCGCCAAGGCGTCGGCGACGGCGCCGTCGCCCCGCGCGAGGTCGCCAAACGAGAACTTCTCTGTCAGGAAGTAGTTGCACGGGGACGGCTCGAAGAGGCGGTGCGTCCCGCGGTAAGCGCGCAGCAGCCCCAACATGATGGCGGCCGTCATCATGATGTAGGCGGTACCCTGGATGGAATGGCACGGTCCCGCCTGCGGCAAGGACTGCTGCTGATGACGGGTGGGTACTCGTACGTCAGCAACGTCGGCGTCGCGCACCGCGCGGCCATCGCTGGCGACAAGGGCGCGCGCGCCGCCGTGAAGCAGGTGCAGGAGCACACGGGCAGGGAGATGGCCCCGTGCCCCGCCCGCCGGGCCCTTAAAAGCCCGCCACGCGAGGGGCGCGCGGCCTTCAATGCCAAGGCGGCCGGGGCGGTCGCCGGGGCGGCCGGGGCCAGGGACAGTTGGGGGCCTTCTTTGCAGAGTTGAAGAGCGCCAAGGAATGGCCTAACGGAACCGCGGAGCTGGATCGCAAGCGGGCGTACCAGTCCTCGAGGACGGTGTCCTGCTCTTCGCCGTCGACGTTCGGCAGCTCCGCCGCGATGTGCGGGACCAAGAGCATTCGACCCGGGTTACACCGCAAAATGCAGCGTAGCCATCCCGCACTGCCACCGACAGAGCGGACGAAGGACGCAACGCCGCGGTCGGCCGCCGGCCGGACGTCGTAGCCTGCCTTTTGGCAAACTCTTGAAAGACAAGCCACAAGATGTGCGCCCCGGTCACATCCTGAAGTTGGGCGGGCTGCAAGACATCGCTGGCGCGTGGCCAGTCGGCCGTGTCGACAGGTGGCCCCATGGGAGCGAGCAACGCCCGGACGGCGGGCGGCACCGACAGCGCCGGAAGAGCAGGGTGCGCCTGCTCCAGTAGCGGCGTACGCTCCTCCGGCGCACTCGCCTGCCCCCCGCCGGGAGCCAGGACGCGGTCCGTGGCGGCGTTGGACGCACGGGACGTCCCCACTTCGGCCCCGGCGCCGGCTTCCGCAATGACGCCCGCCGGGCGGGGCGGCTCCCGCCACTCCCAACCGTTGGGGTCGTGCGGGAGCCGCATGCCCGGCGGCACCGACGGACAAACTGGGACGGCCGGATGGCGCCCGCTAGGGCTCGGCATTGACGACGCGGCAGGCGCCGTCGCCGCCCCCGGGGCAGTAGCTGCCGTGGACCGGCGCCCCGCAGGCGCCGGGGACGAAGCTCCGACGGAGCCGGAGGAGGACGGGACCCCGACGGGGTCGGCGGGATGCGTCACCGGAAACGGCTGCATCCCAGCCGAAGGGGATGTTGAACTACGGGGGCCCCTATGTTCCGGGGGCCACCGTGGGAGCAACGGCAGCGCCGGAGACGTGGCATCCGGCGCGGGGGTCGCAACGCCAGTGGCTACAAGGAGACGCGGGAACGGGGACGACGGGGCCGGCCCCGCAGCCCGACCCAAGACGCCAGGGGGGAGGCGTACCCGACCCGCCGTCGGGCGCCACGCGAGCCCCACGGGGGGCCGGGTTGGCGAGCCCGAGAGGGCGCGGCAGGCGACAGCTGACCGGGCGCCACGCGGCGGGTGCAGCGCGTTGCGCGTGCGACGGTTCCTCCGCCTCTTCTTGTCATGATCGCCTCGGGGGACTTGACATTCATGGAGGGAATTATCTGCATTGGTTGGTGACGGCCCGGGTCAATTCCCATTTCGGGAAATTGGGCCCAAGCGACGGATTCCGCCGTTTTAGGACGAAGGGCGACGACGGTGGCAGGCACCGTCGTCGCCGGCAAATAAACCGTGTCTTCATGTCTTGGCGTTTCGATCGGCCCGAGTTCCCGGACCTCGAGTCCCATAGCGGGTGTCGCGCGAGCGGCCCACATGGCCGTAACTTCCCTCCGCCTGAGCTGACCCCCCTGATTTGGGTACTACACCGAGCTTCGTCAAGTTGTTGAACGACAACAACGTCGCTCTTCGATGAGCGCTCACAGCCGCGTGCGTCTGACGGCCACCATGCGTCGTCGGGACCAGCAGCTGGTCGCACGGCGCACAGGAATGTCTGCTCCCATCGTGAGGCGTAAACGCTTTCGCCGGAAGAATTTGCTTCTTCAAGTCATCAAGCGGCCGGCTGCCCTTCCGTTTGGCCGGGCGTCAATCGCGGACCGACTTTCGGCGGCCACTGAGGCCAAGTGATGGATTGCACGAGCTCTTCGTATTTCCACCAAGGCGCGCTCACTCCAAGAGAACACCATCGTACATGTGCCTTCACGTGCGCTGGCCGAGACTGTTTGCAAGAAGCTGGCGCTAGCAGCTGAGGACCGGAATTTGGTTGCTGCAGGGGCCGCGCTAAAGATTTGCCCTGATCCTTCGGGCCAAAGAAACTGCTCCGAGGTCGAGCAGCTGTTCTTGTCCCAGCGCGGAGTCGCCGTAGTCGCGACAATTGCGTTTGCTCTTGGCGTAGACTGTGCACACGTCCGCGTGCACATCCACTTCGTACGTGGTTGGCATTTTGCTCACCTGTTTTGCTCACCATATTCTATACTTGCAACCATCGGAGCCGGACTTTTCGTGCTTCGCACTGGCGGCCAGCTTGATGTTTGGTCTCGACTTGTCCAGCTCGAGCTCACCTTCTTTTTCGATGTATGCGTGCGTTTTTCTCCGATTATCTTCTTTTCTCTCTTGGTTTGTTTTCGCACGTGGCCTCTACGTACGTCTGGTTTAGGCAGGGGCGAGGTCCCTGGCTGAGTCTGCTCAGCAAGATGGTCGCAGCGAACGTGACAGTGAAGACGCGTACCGCTTGCGCTTCTACGATCCAAGAAACGGCCAAGGGATTCAACGCAGCATCGAGTCGGCGCCTTTGACGACGTCGACGACGACTGTCCTAATGCGCAAGGTAACAGATCGCACAACCGAACGCAGCCGAATTTTAGATTCTCAATGGGACGATTTCCACAGGGCTGGAATCGACGATGGCAACACGGATGCCGCCTTAGGCGCGCTCTGAAGCACCGGTTTGGCGCTAGCAGGTAAGCGACAACCGGCGCGCATCTCGGAAATGACGGACCCAAAGTGGCCCATTCAGCCGCTCTCCGCGTTGTCCAGGTTTCCTCTTTCGCTGTGGACAAATCGCTTTGCAGGCCGCGTTCGCTTCGGGCAAGCTCAATATCTCTGTTCGATGTGATGTGCTAGATATGTTCGCGGTGCCACTCTTCCTGGAGAACGGCGCCGGTGGGCCGACGGTGGTTCACGACGCGCTGAAGGACCTGGCTGCTGCAAAATTCGTTGACATCAACTACGGTGATGACTACCCGCTGGTTCAACATCTGGCAGTGCCCGATCGCCAAGATGCGCGAGCTGCCGGGCGGCTTTCCAAGGCCATGAAGTCTGCTGCGGCGCAGCAGCTGGCTGTGATTGACGACGCCCTCGAGTGCCGAGTGGGCCTTCCCTGTGGTCCTTGTCCCGAAACCCGACGGGATGATGCGGTTCTGCGTGGATTACCGCCAAATCAACGAGGTGGCGGTACGGGACGTGTACCCGTGGCCACGTATGGACGATTTTATCGACTTTCTCGAGGACACTCAGGTGTCTTCGACTATCGACTCCGCGGATTTTGACTACGTGGTGCAGACGCGGCCAGGGGTGTCACCCCACGCGGTGGACACGATTCGCGGATCTCAACACCCGCGGGAGACGACGAGGCGATACCCGACGCGGTACCCTGTCTGGCTCTGCTCAACTCGTCGGCCGCGTGGCAGTTTCCACCGGAGACTTAAATGGGGGCTCCTATCCCCCCTGACGTTCTCCGAGCTCCTCGAGGGGCAAGCGAAAGACTGACGGTGAAGGAGGTCCGCGTGGCGATGGACGGAAAGGAAAAGTCTCGGTTCTTCGAAGACCCGAACGGCCATTTTGTGGGCACGGCGCCAATGGATGGGGCCGCGCAAGTCAACGTGCCGACCCACATGCGCTACGGGGTGATGATGCTGGAGCTCTACCCGCCGCAAGCGGGGCACCCGGGGGAGAACAAGATGTACACGTCGATGCGAAGGTAGTTTTATTGGGAGTCTATGGTGGTGGAAGTCTATGCCTTCGTGGCAAACTGCACTCAGTGCGCAAGGTACCGCATATGTAAGCGACGAAAGACAAACTACCTCAAGAAATTCCCCCCGACGGAACTGCTGACGCAGCAGTGTATGGACCTGCTCGGGCCCCTCCACCGGACGGCGGCGGGGAATAGGAACCTGTTGGTCATAGTGGATTGCTTCTTCAAGATGACGCGGGACGTCCCGCTTCAGCAGATCGACGCGGAGACCATCGTGGAAGCGTTTTTGAACAACTGGGTAGCGGCATACGGACCCCCGGCGACTCTGATATCCGACAATGGCCCCCATTTCCGCGCCACGTTCTTCCAAGGGGTTTGTTAGCTCCTCGGGATTTCCAACCGGTACTCCATGATGTACCACCCGCAGACGAACGGCCAAGTGGAACGGTACAACAGGACCATCATGGGTCAGTCGCGGTCGGTCGTCGAGGACCACCAAGACCTATGGGATGAGCTGGTGTTGATGCTGACGCTGGCCTACATCAGGCGGCAGCAGCAGAGCACCGGGATGGCGCCCCTTGAGCTCGTTAGAGCATTCCCACCAATGTCGGGCCAACGGTCTGAAGCGGTGAAATGAAACCGCTACGTGTGGCCCTGCGAGTGGTCAGTTGCCAACGGGCCAACGCGTTGCCAACGGGCAATGTAATGGGTGAAACAGAGTGGGCTACCTTTCAAAGATCTGAGCGCCG
>Ga0114957_1003594_pt1 | contig 13862 bp, 10 predicted proteins | sample BantaG_FD_87175 | JGI IMG/M metagenome (GOLD analysis project Ga0114957, IMG submission 87175) | Marine algal microbial communities from Bantry Bay, Ireland - BantryBay_4 metaG | ecosystem: Host-associated > Algae > Red algae > Unclassified | place: Bantry Bay, Ireland | collected 2014-11-21 | reverse complement strand
GTGAAATTTCCCAACAAAGCACCACCGCCCGAAAACCAGCCCCGATTGCAGCGGTATCCTTTTTGTGGAGCAGAGCGGAACAAAAAGATTTAGCGGAAAGCGGGACCTAAACTCAACTCGAAGCAAACTGTTTCGCTTCACAAAAAAATATAAACAAAAGAAGGTCTTTTTAAACAACTTTAAAACGATTTTCAAATACCTACCTGGCATCGTTTTTATTAAAATAAGCCAAATTTAAGTTGCCCTTAATCACCTCTTCAATAGGCTCAGCAATATAAGCACCCTTCGATTTTACATAGTTAATTAAGTTGGCATATATAAAATTGTTGGATAGGATGCCATCGTTGCCGATTAAAATAAGTTGCTCTTTGGCTCGGGTTAAGGCTACATTTAATTTCCGATCTACCGTGCCTTCGTCGTTGGTATTGATGATTGCATTGAGTTGATAAGGCGTGTTTATGGCAAAGGATAATATAATAATATCTCGCTGACTGCCTTGGTATCTTTCTACCGTATCAACGGTAATGTCTTCGTAGTTGGGGATGTGGGCGGCTTCTAATTTTTGCTTTATTAAGGCCAACTGATTTCTAAAGGGCGCAATTATTCCTATGGTTTTTGAGTTGTTGAAATTGATCGAATTGTTGGTATAAAGGGTTTTAATTTCTTGTACAATTTTTACTACTAAGCTTGCTTCCGACTCATTTTTTTTGGCAAAAGAATGGTCGTTTTTATCTTTCTGACTTCTAAAGAATATTAGTCTTTTGGTGGCCAATAATTCTTCTAAGGTGTTTTTGTTTTTGGCTGTAAAATTTAGTGGCGCATCTTGCCTTTTTAAGGCTGCCTTAGCTGCTGCTGTTAAGTTGGGAATAGTGTAGGCTTGTTTAAGGTTGGCGTCATAAAAATGTTGACTGGGAAACTGGGCAATCTCCTTATGCATTCTTCCTTGGTAGGTAAGTGCGTCGTAAGCAAAGGCTATATTATTGTTTTCACAAAAAGTATAAAGCCTTTCAAAAAGAGAATTTTTACGATTGTATAAACCGATGTTTTCAAGCACTTCATTTTTAGTTTCGGCAGCAGTAGCACTTTGTAAAACAATGGCTGGCAACTGTTTATGATCGCCAATTAAAATAAATTTATCGCAGTTGGGCAGTATGCCTATAATTTGAGGTTCTAATATTTGAGAGGCTTCATCAACAATAATAGTGTCAAATTTTTTGAGTTTGAAAATATCCATTTTGCTTGCCATGGAAGCTACCGTAGATATATAAATGCGATGTTGATGTAGCCAAGTTTTTAAATCTTTACGAGAGGAAACGTTTTTATTTATATTGGATAATAAGTTATGTTTATGCTTTGGGGCGCAAGAAAGTTCGTTGCCTATTCTAATAAAATTGGCCGTGTTTTTGTTTAAATTATTGATGGCATTGTTGACGGCATCGCAAATTTCATCAACCGCTCTATTGGTATAGGCAAGCAGTAGAATGTTTGAATTTTGATTGCAATATAATTGGCGAACCAACTCCTTTATAATGATGGAAGTTTTACCCGTTCCGGGCGGGCCATTTAACAGAAAATAGTTTTTAGCAGATAAAGCTTTTTGTATGATTCTATTCTGTTCTTCAGAAAAATTTGGGTTTTGATAATTGACAGCATTTCCTTCAATTGGTTTTTCGGTGGTTAAAATTAATTGTCGCTTAAAGGCATTTGGGTGGGCAATAAACGAATAGAGATTTTTATACATTGCACTAAACGAACTATCCATAAAATCTCGTTCCAATGCCCAAAGGCCTTTTTGATGATCGTTATCAAAATCATCAAAAAATTTGGTGTTGCGTTGTTTATATCTAAAATTAACTACTATTTTATTTTTGCTCAACTCTGTAATACTGCACTTAAAAATTTGGTTAGATGTTGCTTTATCGGTTTCTAAATTTCTTGGGTAAAGCACACAAATGTCTCCCTTTCTAAAGTTGACGAAGTTGTTGTTTTTGTTGGTTCTTAAAAAAGTAATTTTCTTTTCGTTTTTATCAATTAGGTTTTCAGAAATGGCAAGGTCATATAAAATTTCAAATCGATCTTCTTTTTCAGAAAACGAATTTAACCAAAGATTGGCCAATCCATTGCCTTGCTGATTTGGATTATCCGAATCTCCAATTTTGGCTAAATATTGTTCTTTCGCAATAAAACTAATGAAGGCATAAAAGTAGTTGGCTTCTACTTTATCCATTTCTTTAATTGGTTTTATCACTTCTTTAATTTGAGGCTCAATATAGTTTTGCTTGAAGTTAAGGTTTACATTGGGGGCATTGATTAAATTGTTTGGCGTTACGGTATCAATTATTTCTTTGGTAATCGAAACATCATCCAACGTTAAATAGTATTCATTAACAATTATTTTATTACGTAAATCGAGTATGTCTTGAATAACATTTAAATACAAAAAATCGGAACCAACCCTAAGGTTATTTTGAGTAATTTTAGAATATAAAATATAGCCATCTATTTTGGTGCTGATGTTATTAAAACTAATTTCTTGCAATAAAGCAATCAGTTGATAATAAAAAAACAGTTGCGTTTTATGATTGGGTTTCATACTAAGTCCGTCATCAGGAAATGGTACGCCGCCCGATTTTAATTCTACAATTTTTTGGTGCTTGTTTGTTTTCGACAATTCCAAAATATCTAACCTACCTTTAATGCCATATAATTCGCATAAAAATGCAGGCTCTAAAGTGGCGTTTTCAATTGATATATCGTGGGTTTTAAAATCATTTTCAACCACTTTTTTTATGTGCTGAAAATGCATTTCGGCAGCCGTTAAATATTCTCTAAATTTTTGGGTAGAATCTAAATCGGCACAGGTGGTATATTCAAAAGGGTAGGCTTGAAAATCTTTTTTAATTGTATTATTGAAGGTAGTTGAACCATTGGTGTTTTCCGCAAATAACTCATCAATTACTAAGTTCGCAAAATTACCCAAGCGAATATGTTTAGAGTTTGGAACGGGTTCAAATTTAGATTTTATATAAAACAATTCGGACTTTCCATAGTCTTGCGAACATTCTGCTATGGATGAAATGTCTACTAAATAATCAGGTTCTATAATTATAAATTTTGGATAATAGTTTTCGGCTTCATCAATTTCAACATTCACTAAATATAGTTGTGCGCCTTTCCAAAAATCTTTTATACTACTAAATGCTTCTAAATTTTCAAGTTTTACGGTTATGTATTCATCGGCTTGACTATTTTCTGAAGTACAAATCAAATGATCCGGATTTTTCTTTTCTAACTTTACCCGCAGCCTATCAATTCTTGTTTTAGCAAGTGAATTAAATGGTGGTTTATACTCCTCATTTGGATATAAATTTGTCAACTCATTAGGCACCGCAATTTTAAATGCTTTTGATACAAATACACTTAAATATTTAAGGTGGGTTTCGTATTCGTTCAACGAAGGTTCGTAATTAGTCTGCAATACTTTGTTGGCCGTTATTCTTAAACCGTGCATATTTTTAGGTAAGGCCAGTTTTTCACAAACAAAAGAAAGCCGAGAAAACAGATTAGAGAATTGCAAAGATTCTTTTCGAGTAAGCGCCTTAGTTATTTTTTCTAATACAATTCTTAATCTTGCATATTTTAGTGGTATGGTGTTTTCTGATGTGTGAATTTGGTGCAGCTCATCAAAATATTCGTATGCTTTGTTCTTATCTGTCATTTTACTTTTGGTGTGAGGTTACTGTAAGGCGGTAATCAAATTATAGAAACATTTTCTTACAGCATTTACAATATACAAACGATTTTTTATTATGAAGATTCTCATTTGCAAATTTACGTTTTTCTTACGCTAAGCTTGTATCAATTTTACTTTTCAACATTTACGCTATTGTTGTATTTAAAATAAAAACTTTTATTGTAAACTACTATAGGCTTAAAATTTGTAGCGCCCTATTTTTATAAAATAATATAAGCATTGTTACTACTATAATTTGTCAGTTTTTAAAAGCTTCTTATCTTGTACCATAAATAATAGTATGCCAAAAGTAGCAATTGTAGGAGGAGGAATAGCAGGCTTAACTGCAGCAAATTATTTGCAGCGGGCAAACATAAACTATACTGTTTTTGAAGCTGGCGATAAGCCTGGCGGTAAACTACAAACCGAAGTAATAAATGGTTTTACTTTAGATAAAGGCTTTCAGGTTTTTTTAACCGCCTACCCCGAGGCCAAAGCCTTTTTAAATTACAACACCTTAAACTTAAACTACTTTGAACCAGGTGCGATGTTGCGCTTGCAAAATCGTTTTGTTGAAATTAGTGACCCCTTAAGGCAGCCTTCAAAATTATTAAGTAGCTTAATTTCGCCAGTTGGTAATTGGGTAGATAAGCTTAAACTGCTACAATTAAGTAATGCCTTAAAAAGGTTAAGTGTAGCAGAAATTTTTCAAACACCAGAGCTTAGTACTTTAAATGATTTAAAACGCCTTGGCTTTTCAAACAAAATTATTGAACGGTTTTTCAAACCTTTTTTGGGTGGTATTTTTTTAGAAAAACAACTACGTACCAGTAACCGTATGTTTCGTTTTGTAATGAAAATGTTTGCTGAAGGAAGTGCGGCTTTGCCCAAAGGTGGCATTATAAAAGTAGCAGAACAGTTGGCTAATAATCTTCCATCAGAAAACATTAAATACCAACAAAAAGTTACGAGCATAGCAAAAGGTAAGGTGCAATTTACAAAAAAGGATCATCAAAATTTTGATTACATTCTTTCGAGTATCAACTTTGAAAAAGAAGATACAAAACAATACAACCAAGTCTGCAATTTATATTTTGCAGCCACTTTAGCTGCCGTTAAAGGCAAAAAATTACTACTAAATGCCAGCGGCAGTGGCTTGGTTAACAATGTTGTTTTTGTTGATGAGATTGATTCGTCAGTTGTGCCAGAAGGAAAATCGTTGGTATCGGTTTCGGTAATTGGCAACCCTAATTTAAGTGATGAAAAATTGGTAACCGCCGTACAAGATGAATTAAGTGATTGGTTTGGAATGGCTGCCAAAACTTGGAAGCACATTAAAACTTACCGAATAGAAAAGGCGTTACCTTTTTGCCCAAACATTAATAAAAACATAACGCCTGTTGAGCAAGATGGCATTATTTATATAGGTGATCAGTTTACTTTCGGTTCGTTAAATGCTGCAATGGAAAGTGGACGAAAGGCAGCGGGTTATGTACAGGCCAAATTAAATAATCATTAAATTGAAGTAGCAATAAAATAAAATTTAATGATAAAAATAATAGACTTTTGATACTCTAATTTAATATTAACATATAGGGCTTGTGGCTCAAAACAAACAAGTAAAACCGTAGTAACAAAACCTAATGCAATGCCTTACTAATAGTTATTGGCACAAAAATTTGGGGCTGTTGATTATGGTATGAAAAATTGGATGAAGACATTTTTAAAGAAAGGCCCTAACCGAAGTTTACAAGCAGCAGAAGCGGCTGAATTACGTAACGCGCCTATTGAAAATATTTGTTATAGTATTTGTTAAGCTGTTCTTTTTGTTTACTTAAGAGCGGTAAGTCATTTATATCGTCTTGAACTTCATTGGGTAATTGTTTTTTTACATTTGCAAAAATAGGTGGAACAAACGGTTAGTGGCGTTTATAAAGATAACCTTTTGCATTTTTATGTAAAAGATCTTCATCATTTAATAGACGAATAAAAAAACTTGTATCTAATAAAACGCTACTATGCTTCATATCCACCTCTCAAATTTAGTAACCATTCATCTGGATTAATTCCTTTCCAACTCTTTTTTGCTTTTGAAATTAGTTGATTTAAATAATCGTTGTCAAAATTCGGATTGTAGTCAATTAATTGGATTAGTTTCAATGACTTAGTATCAATTTCGCCTGTTTCAATATTCTGTTTGCCACTTGTTCTTACTCCAAATTTTTTATATAATAAGTTTTGCTCTTGTTCTTCTAAAAAATCTTTTCCTGTGTCTATCGTAATAGAACCAAAATCTGAAGTATCTAAATGAATATTTGCTTTATTTTTCCCACCTGCATTTGTTAGTATTCCATAAAAATAAAATTCAGCATCAACCCAAAAGTTTTCAGATCTAAAGAATTTTGTTTGTGGTGTAATGTTCAATTCGTAGTCATCATTTAATGACGTTTTTATTTGAAAAGAATAATTTTTCTGTATAGATAGGTTTTGAATATTTTCAAATGCTCTTGCTGTTTTAATATCTAAAAAATCAATTGTATTATTTGATTGTACTTGAGATAAAATAGCACTAAAACCAATTATAGTTTGCATAGTGGTCTTAAAAATGTGTCTTACAGAACCTTCTTGAATATCATAAGCAATTAAAGGTCTGTCTTTTTTGTTATTAGGATATAGTAACTCCTCAACATTTTGCAGTAAATACGCAATATGCTTTATATCATAGTTTTCAGGTTTTATTTCATTATTTCCTGATTTTCCGACAACTCTAATTTCTATGTCTCCAATTTTTTCCACTTAATGTAAAATTACATAAATTATTCCTCTTTTGTAATTGATTTTCAATTACAGTTCGATTATTTACTAAATGCAAATAACTCTAAGTCATTTATTGGATATTCAAAAGCAAGCTTACAAAAAGGCTCCCATAATTTTCCTATTCTTTTAGAAAATGCCATATATTCATAAGGCCAGACCGAATGACGAATTTCAAGCATTACCACATAGTTGCAATAGGTAACCATTAGAATACATTCCAAAATCTCTTTATTTGTCCAATTTCCCTTCTTGCTTTTTTGCTCAACTACTTCAATAAGACTTTCTTTTGCCTAAATCAATAAGCGAATTATTTTTTTAGATTTTTTCTTGTATTCAGTTTTTCCAAAATCGGCATCGAATTCAGAAAGATATTCTACGGACCTATCTCTATAATATTTAAGAAGTTCTTTTTTGTTGTTAGCTGTGTTTTTGGTTATGTTCATTAGCTATTTTGAGTTTTTAAATATTTTATTTTCTTTTCTGCAACTTTTATTGCAACTACTCCTAAATCTTCACCTTGTGCTTCATATAAAAGTTTGTCACTAAGCCACGCTATCACTTTCATAAGTTTATTTTTGACTTTACAATATTTGGCATTAAATAAATATTCTTTTCTGAATTAAAATGACGAGTGTTAGGAAAAGGCAAGCTCTTTTTATTTTTTGATACATAAGAAGAATGAAATGTGCTTGACTGTGCGGTTGGTTTTCCCCGCATTACAGGTAACAAAGCACATCAAAAATTACTAAAAAAAAAGAGCTGTGATATTATTATTGACTCTTCATTAGCTCTAACAAAATTTGAGAATGAGCAATCCAATATAAGTTAAATCATTATTTTTTCTCTTTAGAGTTTTGATGGCCGTTTTGTTTTGCGGATAGGAGGAATACAAAAGACAATATAATTACAGGGAGCAAAGATATCCAATTAGTTGGCCGCCCTTCTTTAAAGTATTGTAGGTTATATGTTTCCCATTTTTGATTTTGGATAGGCTCCTCTTCAAAAATTTTTGGATAAAAGGAAAGCCTTAGATCTTCATGGTAGGTTTCTAACGCTTCCATATAATTGAGATAGTTATGCAGGCCTGTTTTGCAGATAAAATTCATTGAAAGTTGGGTATGAATACTGGGTACAAAATAACCAATCCATTTAGTGAGCTTACTTCTATTTTCTATTTTTTGTTTCATGGTTTGCCTGGCAACCGCAGACTCATCATCTCCCATTTGTTGCATGGCGTAGTACCATAACCAACTGAAACTGGCTGCTTCAGGATGTTGATATTTTGCAAATTGTGGGTAATGTTCTTTAAACTTTAATAGTGTCGGCTCCTTAGGTTCGTCCCACTTATTGTGGTAGCCATCTCGGCTGTCAATAGTTGTTTCATAGGCTGCTGCTATTGGATACTTATAGTTCACTACATTGTTAACTATTGAAGGTATAATGGTTGTTAATAGTAACCAAAAAGAAAGTAAAATTAGGGCATTTTGATTAGATGATTTACCTAAACTTGTTGCCCACCATACCAGTACAAACCAAAACAAAACATATAGTATTGCGTGGGCACAAAAAGCCATTAAGTTTTGATTGAATGAAATATTTAAATACAGTGAGCCTAACAATAGTAAAACAATTAGCAGTAACATCACACAGACTAACCTTATTAGTAGCTTGGCTTTTATAACCCTAGAGGGATTGTTAGATTGCACACAAAGCAGAGACCATCTGCCACTTTCTTTTTCTTCGGAAAGCAGGTTGAAGCTAAGTACAATAATTATGAGGGGAAAGAGATAAATTAGGACAAAACTAAAATCCATATTACCCAATAATTGATAGAAAGGGTTGACTAATTCGCTGGTGTTTTTTTGCTCCTCCAAATTTCTAATGTTAATCAATTGAGCCGCTTGTCTTGTATCTCGCTGTCCTATTGATAGGCCTGCTATTGCTGGAGATTGATTGGCCAAGCCAAAGCGAATATAATACAATAGAAGTCCAATATGGCCGTCTACATATTTTAAATGTCGGTTAATATGCTCTTTTTGCGCAAGTGCTGTTTGTTCAATAATAAACTGCTGCCTTTCATTAAAACTTTTTCCTATCTGCAAGCTTATCAAACCTAAAAAAAATAACAATACCAAGCCAATACCCAAACTCTTCGATCTCAATAACTGTTTTATTTGCAATTTTATCATACTATATAGCTTTGAGGTTTTTAGAGAAATAAACAGTTGCCAACATCAAAATTATCAGCCACATCATTAAAGCCCCAATTGACCATTTGATCGACTTGATCATTTCTTTAACAGATAAAAAATTATGTTGAAATTTGGGAAAATCAATCCAATACTGTTGGCTTATAACTGCATTTTTATCTGCAGAACTTTTTACCGTGTTACTGATGTGTTCTATCTGCAAATCATTCATAGTTTGAGCCAAATTGTAACGATAATTTTCGGCAGCTTCGTTAAAAACTTGATAAGATCCAAAATCTGTACCCGACAATACCATCGATATATTTTTTATAGCAATGTAAGGGTTGAGCATAGCGGTGTAATGAACCACTTTACTTTGCTTTTGATACAAGGATATGAGTTCGGCTTTATGTTTTCGGTAGGTTTCCGTACTTAGTTTTTCTCCTTCTTTCATAAGGTATCCACTATAATTAAAAGGAAGTTCTTTGGTTGATGATACGCCATGTGCCAAAAGAAGGGAGTCTTTCAATGCCTTAAAGTGTGGATCATCTGGGTTATGGCTATCGCCTTGTTTGAGGAGTTCTTGCTCAACTAAGGTATCAAACTCAATCTTTGACGGCGTAGGGTAAAGAAATTGCCCGGCAACTTGAGATATTTTGGGAATAATCAAGGTGAAAAACAACCAACAACCAATCAGTTTTATTAAAGAAGTTTTAGAAGATGCGCTTTTCGCAGATACCCATACTGCCAAAAAAGACACGATGAACAGATATGCCAAATAGCATAGAGTTAAACAGCTAAAAGATGGTGCTATAGATGGTAGAGATAGGTGGTGTGGATATAACAATAACAAGATAAACGTTAAGATAAAAGCAGGAAACACAACAGTTAAGGAGCCTAAAAATAGGCCTAAAGTTTTTCCTAATATGATCTCTTGCCAATGAGCACCTTGTGTTAAAAAAAGTTTTAGTACCCCTTTTCCCCGTTCGCCTGATATGGATGCATAGCCCCAAAAAAATATAAGCAACGGAAGTAAAAGCTGGAGAAGAAGACCAGCGGATAGCGCTCCAAATTTCATTAATCCGGTAGATAAACTGGCTTGTGAAAAATTGACTGAATTTTGCCTGTGCGCCTCCAAAAAAACAGCATTACCTAAATAGCTGTCGATGCCATTATCAAAAAAGCTTAATGGATGCTTTGTACGAAATGCCACGTAGCCGTAATGTGCCATTCGATGCGGATGCTTATCTGGATTGTTTTCCCATCGATCTCTTACTTCTTCGCTATAATGATTTACATTATGTTGATGGTGGAGATTGCTAAGATAAGAAGACCCTAAGGCTATGATAATCAATATCATAAAAGCACCTATTAACCAACAATTTACAGGAACTCTAAAAATACTTCGATAGGATAGGCTTGAAATCAGCTTAATCTGAGCAATTCTCATCAATGGTTTTAAAACTTGTAGTTGGTAGTAAACATAAAATTTCTTGGCGTGCCAGGAAACAATCGGGTCGCATTGATGGCTCCCGTCCAGTAGGTAGCATCAAGTAAGTTGTTGATCTTAAGCGTAAATTCTAAGTTTTGAGCAGAGGGTCTGTAATAGAGCGCAAAGTCTGAAACAGTATATGCGGGTAATTCAAGATCTCGATCATACCATCCGAGCTTGTCACCACTATATTGCAATCCCAACCCTAAACTAATACCATTGAGAGCAGTATTAGATCCGAAATCATATTTTGCCCAAAGGTTAGCTGTATGCTGCGGCGTAGCTTCTTTTCTTTGTCCGATCAATTCTATATTTTCATCCGCCACAATCTTTGCATCTATATACCCATAAGACCCGCTGATTTGAAAATTATTGGATACAAAGCCTGTAATATCCATTTCAAATCCTTGGCTTCGATCTGCTCCCCTTTCGCTAAATACAAAACCACTATCAGCATCATCATCTGGTATTTGCATCAGCACATTAGTCTGATTAATTCTGTACAATGCCAAGCTTGCAGTTATTCGATTTCTAAATAATTTAGACTTTAATCCCAATTCTATGAGATCACTTTCTAACGGGGTAAATTGCGATGGAGATTCTGCCGCCCAGAAAAAGTTATTAGCAATTACGGGCATAAGACTGATGGTATTAACATGAGGTTGAAACCCTGTTAGGTAGGTTCCATATACATTAAATTTTTTATTTATTTGATAAGATAGCCCAACCCGTGGTAAAAATGCCGTGTTAGTAGAAGTAGAAGCCTTAGCATTATCATAGTTATACTCATCTTTAAACCACTCTTGACGCAGACTAAGCAATAGCGTAAAATTATTGAAGGTACTAACGTTTTGAATGTATGCTCCATTGGTGGTTAACAGCTGTGCCGGTATTGCAAAAGAGCCAATGTTGTATGCAGCAGTATTCCTTATTATATTGGATGGATTTTCCAGATCAAACAAACCAACAGCTGGGCTTAAAATCTCAGTCTCATTGTAAACCGTAGTCAAGCTATTACCATCTACGTCAGCTAAATAGCCTCTCGCACCATTCTGTCCGGCACCAGCAGCTTTATCAAATCTGTTAATATCATACCCAACAACTAATTTGTTTTCAATATTTCCGAAATTGCCATCTATTGCAAAATACACATTAAAATTATCCGTATCCCAAAATTGTCTCCTTTCTGCATATCGAAGGCGTATAAGATTCGAAATAGAATTACCATCAACATCACTAATAAATCCATTTGCTCTATGCTCTTTTAAATCTTCATTCCAGGTTTGCTTCATATACTTGGCATTTAATTGAATATTATCTGAAAAGCGGTGACTAAGGCTTGTGGTAAGAATAAGTTCTTTAGATTGAAAGTAGTCATTAGTAGCTGCAATGTTTCTTGATATAGGGCTGCTTTCTAAATCATCGTAGTTTTCAATACCCTCAAAAACTGGTTGGCCTCTATCCAAATTACCAGTACCATTAGAGTAGATCATTTCAACATTTACGGCTGTTTTATCATTGGGCACATAACTGAAGGAGGGTGAAATCAAAAGTGCATTATTTTGAACTAAATCTCTAAATGATTTGGCTTCTTGCACCGCAGCATTTACTCTGTAAAGCAAGGTCTTTTTTTTATTTAGCGGTCCTGTAAAGTCTAAGCCAGCTCGCATAGTACTAAAACTACCTACGCCAAACGACACCTCTCTCTTCGTTTCTTTAAGCGGTTTTTTTGTTACCATATTAATTGTACCGCCCGGATCTGCGCTGGAAAATGTTACAGAGCTTGGCCCTTTTACTACTTCTACTCTTTCAATATTTTGGGTTAGCGGTTGTAAGAAGTAAAACTGTCGGGTACGCATTCCATTAATAATCTGTCCATCTTCATTTTGCGTAATTCCTCTTATGTTAAAATGATTGTAGAAGCTAACAGGTGTAACACTGCTCACTCCTTTTACAGCATCAGAGAGTTGAAAGGCAACCTTGTCATCAATCAGTTCTTTGGTAATGGTATTTACCGATTGCGGAAGCTTTTGGTTTTCAATGGCAATTTTAGTAGCCGAAAAAGAGTAATCACTATTGTAATCTTGCCGTTTTCTTCCAACAACTTCTACGGATTGAAGCATTAATTCAGAATCCAACAGCGTAATCTCTCCAAGTTTTGTGTCCGTCGAACCATCAACATTCACTTTCTTGTTATAGTCATCATAACTTATATAACTTATGTTTATATTATAGTTTCCTGCAGTGTTTAGCTCAAGCTCAAAACTTCCGTTAATATCAGTTGTAGTGCCCACTTCATTATCCGTTTCGTCTAATGCGGTCACATTTGCACCTATCAATGGTATGTTATCCGAATTAACAATTGTACCGCTTATAGTTGATTGCGAAAATAAATTAAGGCTAATAACCAGGCCAACAAATGTGAAGTAAATTTTTCTTTTCATTTTTTCTTTTCAAATAGTTTTTAAATATAATTTATGTAATTCTTGTGCTGTAATATTTGAAGACAATGCTTCATGTACAATTGCTCCTTCTTTCATAATTCCTATGCGGCTTCCAATATTTACTGCGTTGAAAATATCGTGCGTTGCCATAAAAATACCAATCCCATTTTTAGAAAGTGCTTTGCAAGTTTTGGCAAATTCTGCCGATGCTTTAGGGTCCAATCCAGAAGTAGGCTCATCCATAAGAATAAACGATGCATTTTTAGCCAAGGCTATGGCAATACCAACTTTCTGGCGCATACCTTTAGAGTATTTTGAAAGTAGTTGGTGGTGCGCATCTGCTTGAAGATTAGCAGTTATAAGTAGTTTTTCAAGTTGGCTGGTTGTACAATATTGACCCGCCAGGCGACTAAAAAAATCTAAATTTTCCACACCAGAAAGATTATTATAGAGTTGCACAACTTCTGGGATGTATGCCAATGAATGCCTTATAGTATTTTGATTGGAGGCTGCTACATTATTGATGAAGACCAGACCAGAGTCTGGCTTTAATAAGCCCAAAAAGATATTTATAGTAGTTGTTTTCCCTGCTCCATTTTGCCCAAGCAAGCAGTAAATTTCCCCCTTATTAACCTTAAAGTTTAAATCTTTAAGGGCTACCTTGTTCCCAAAATTTTTGCTAATACCTCTTGCCTCAAGTAATATTTCAGAATTTTTTTCTTTAACGACCACCTTATTCATTTACGAATACTTGTTTATGCAACATTGTTGCAAATGTAGTTATTAAAAAATGTATTTGCAACAGTGTTGCATATTTAATTTTACGTCACATGTTTAATGAAAAATGTTTTGACAGCAGACTGCGGTACTTAGTGTTTTCTAAATTAAAGGATAATAGATATAGTTTATTTGTCCTATTACCTACAATATTAAAATATATTTCAGCACATTTACCTTGTAAATTTTGATTTATATGTATCGCTTAAACCCGTTAAATAAGGCTAATCAATCATTTCGATAAGATTATCTTTTTTTATAGAGTAAATTTATTTAATATATTAGCTAAATACCGTGCAGCTTTTCGAAGCTCCAACCTTCGCATAACAGATCGCCTTGGGTCGAAACTTCATTTTGCAAATTAATTTATTCCTTACAAACTGTCGAATTAAATTTTTGGTGTTTAGGTG
>Ga0114957_1003592_pt1 | contig 13870 bp, 15 predicted proteins | sample BantaG_FD_87175 | JGI IMG/M metagenome (GOLD analysis project Ga0114957, IMG submission 87175) | Marine algal microbial communities from Bantry Bay, Ireland - BantryBay_4 metaG | ecosystem: Host-associated > Algae > Red algae > Unclassified | place: Bantry Bay, Ireland | collected 2014-11-21 | reverse complement strand
CTCAAGTTCCTTTTAATTAATTTCATCAAATCAGTGGGGCTCTAAGCCGTATTCTCTATGCGTACCGCGATTCACCTACCCCCCATCTTCGATCGCGGGCTCGGTATCGGGCCGCCCACACGTGGTCAACGTGGCCAGCTGTGGCCAATGGCTGAGCGAAACCGTATACCGCATACCGCGATACCGGCAAAAGAGCCCGGTGCGGAACGACCCTGAGGCGCGCGGGCGCTCGGTCGGGCCGGCGGCTGGCGGCCGCGTCGATGGCCGCACGGTCCGCTTCAAGTTGCCGCCAAGCATCAGAAACCTGTGCCCACCGGTCAACTGGGCGACTTGATCGGAAAACCAACCGGCGTTGACCAGCCGGTCAGGCATTTGCTGATGGACGGTTCAACAAGAAACGGGGATGTAACCGGAACATCCCCCCCGCAGTCACAGTGCAAAAAAGGGGCTAAATGCAGCCCACTGAGAGGGGCGTGGACCAGCGCATGTGCCTGGGTGGCCGCCCGTTGGTGCTATCTCGCTGCTTTGTAGATCTCGACTGACGCGTACTTGGTTACTCCAATCGGACTTCATACTCAAGACGCAATTGTAGTTTCGATAACAGTGACAGTAACTCTGGCCTCGGTTGTATTATGCTTCTAATGTTGAGCTATAACATCGTGCTCGAATTCATTTCTGCCGTGTCGGGCACCCTTGTCAAAGTCAGCAGCACACAAACGACTGGAAGAAACAGCAACAGAGCAGTTTACAAGAAAAAGAGAGCAACGTAAAGATTTGACAGTGACCAAGAGACAGGCTGAGCAGAATGCCAAAGCCAAGCAGTAGGAACGAAGCACCAGAGTCAGAAACTGCTCAAGCGGAAGGGATCGTCCGATTCTCTTACGGCCAACCGTAGGCTCAATGTCACCAACAAGCAGCACACCTCTGGTAACAAGAGTCGGGGACGACAAAAGAGTGTACGTCGAGACGCAGTGTAACGTACGGTGAAAGGAGCCGTGAATAGTCGGGTAGCAACAAGATCATGCCATGGAGAAAAAGGGAAACGGGCTGCTCCGCGACATAGCTGGTGCATACGAGAGGGGGTAGGGGGGGGGTCGTCGTCGAGGGCGGGGAAGAGGAGGAGGATGTTGAGCGTAGTTGGAGTCCCCGTCGCACGGGAGCAAGTGTGCATGTATGGTGGTAACGCCGATGTGGGGACTGGCCTCAGGACCGCTGCCGCCCGCACCTGTTGTGTTTCATTGTCAGTCGTGCCTGTCGCTGTGTCGTCTGCATGGCACGCATCGCGCGCCAATAGGTGGATCCGATGAATCTGGATCGTTAGCGATTAAGTTCAAGGTCAACCCAGCATTATCAATCAGTACACATGTAACTTCCCAGGAGTCGTGAATTATGTCGCGGAGGTCCTGCAGTGTTATCTAGATCCTTGCACAGCACTTGAAGGTGAGAGCCGAGTGTTTCTCGCCATCGCCCACCCCATCGTCAGAAAGTGTGGTCCACCCAACGAAAGCAGAACGTTGTCACCCGTTGTGGAACGACGCCATTCGTTTTGACAACGTTTTCGTTTCGTTGTAGCAGCGAAGTCCCAACGAACCGTGCTTTCGTCGTCGGCACGTCAACCCCCCCTACAATCGGTACGTCTGAGAGGGGCCCCTCAGGGACGCATTCGGCCTGGTTGTGCAGCACCCTTGCGCTGATTATCTGGACGTCGCCTTCGAGCACAGGCCACTTGACATCCACAGACCTGTCGCCCACCCGGTCCTTCTGTCATGCGAGCCGGTGCCCAATGCAACGCGAGGGAAATCAGGAAAGCCAATCAATACCAGACCCCTGTGCCAAAGGAAGAGAACAGATCAGAGCGCGGCGCACGACGGCAGTTGTTGCGGCAATCGATGTTGCTTTTCAGAATTGCGCGGGGGCTGGAGGCCAGCAGTTCTCCTCTGAGGCTTCTCTGCAGCGCCTGAGAAAGGGGTTCTTACTGATTGACGCAAGTACCTCTCGCTATTGGGATGTGTTAGCTTACGCGCCCTGATTGGTGGGCTGTGTCCAAGTTAACGTTTAGAGAGATCATCTCTGGTGTTGGTGACTTCGACTCGCTCTCGCTTGGCTGGGTTCCGTATCCTCTCTCGGTTCGGAAGACGCCAGCATGAGGTGTGGCGGCAACCAACGGGGCGACAGCGCATTGATGCAGCAGTACGTCTTGTGTACCACTTTGTATCCAGAGTCGAGGCGGCCACCTGGCCACCGGGTGCGGCCGCGGCTGGCGAGCGCAGCATCACCTGAGTCAAGACGGCCGCCTGGCCACCGATAGCGGCCGCGGATGGCGAGCGCCGCATCGCCGGTGGATTATGTGTCAGTGCTGGTGTCGGCGAGATGCAGAGGGGATCACAATTAATGTCGGTGAAGCTATACGAGGCAAGGATGTGAGAGCAATGATTATATTCAATAGTGGACAAACAGAGCAAAAAAGGAGATGGTCATGATTGTCCGTCCCCTGGCAACTCGTCAATGCTGTTGCTGGTCCAAGGAAAGAAGATGTTGGTAAAGTAGCGCTGGCGCAGGCGCTCCGTCGGCGTGTCGGGGATGGTCGCAGGAGTACCCCGGAGGCCATGCCGCTCACAGAGATCCTCGAAGTCTGGAACAACATGCTCGAGCCGCTCCACGTCGACCACCATCACAGCGGCCAGGGCGGGAAAGCCTGTGTGCGCGTTGATGATCCACTTGTGACGCCGGCACCCAAACTCGGTGAGGATGCAGTTCTGCCTCTGCTGGGCGGGCTCCATTCGTTGAACAATGATGGTGTCCCGCCTCCCACCATCAACTGCTCGGACAATGAGACGCGCAAGCTCAAGCTGCGGCACGCCCGGGAAGGCTGCGTCACGGTAGAGGATGAAGTCGTACCAAGACATTCGATAAAGGTCGTCGGCCGCGCGGATGTGCTGGTCGAGCCAGGTGTGGCGCCACCCAAGGACCGCCTCAAACTTCTGGGAGTTTGCGACGGTGAGATGCTGCTTGTCGTTGACACCAAGGAGGCGGGTGATCTCCTTAAGACGCCCGCCGTCCTTGACAATCAGGTCCGCTACCGCCACACGACGCCCGCGCACTCGCGCCCGACGCCGTCGACGCCGGCGCTCGCTTCCCGCCACACGTCGTGAGCGCTTGGCCGGGTGCTCGTCGTATGAGCCATCGTCGCTTTCGTCATCGCGACGACCGTCGCCACTAGCACTTGAGTGTTCGGAGCCCTCCGGCCGTCGCAATCCGTCAAGGTCGGGCGCCGTATCCGTTGCTAAGACACTGACGTCCGGCCGGAAGGCCACGTCCTGCAAACGTGGCGAAAAGCCAACGGCCGCCCGCGCCATTTCATTGGCGTCCTCCGCCACAATATGCGCCAACGTCTGCTCGCAGCGCAGCATTTGGACTGCGAAAGATGTAGTCTGCTTGTTCGTGCCTTCAAACATCGCCTTGAGAAGACCGTGAAGGGCCTCGTTGACACTTGTGCCCGCCTCGACGAGGTTGCCGCGGTTGAAAATCTCTTCCACCAGGTGAAAGGCGAGTGCGTGCATCTTGGTGGGGTGGATCGGTCCGAAAAGAACCGCGACGTAGCAGCAGACATAGTCATACGCCTCCTTCTGCAACGCCAACGCCGAGTCATCCGTGAACCGCTCATTCTCGGGCTTATTGTCGCCGCACAACTTGCCCATGAGCCGCGCCGCAAGGCATACGACGTAAAGTACGGCCTCATGCATCGGTCGGTCGCCAAAAAGCGTCTTGTACGCCTCAAATGTCTCCGCCGCCTCCTGCACGGGGACGTCCTCAACACGCTTCTCTCCTCCCGACATGGTGTCGTCGGTGCCCACGTCGCTGGCGGCCCGGCCGCCGCGATCCGGGAGGCTCGCCTCGCTGTCGGCGTCACTTTTGTCCTCGAGATAGTCATCATGGCTGCCGCCAGTCGCATTGCCAGGCGTTCCGCCGGACGAGGTGCCCCGCCGACCTGCACGGGGTCCCGCCGCATGCCGACGGCCCTTGCGTTGCGACACAAAACACGGGTCCCTCGAACCTGGCAACCGACGACCGATGAGGCCCGCCACCATAAATGCCCATACAACGATTGCGTGGCGCCATTGGCGTCCCGTAAGGGTGGCCTGCGTGACGCCCTTCCGCACGAGGTCCCTATTAGTGGTGATGCGACAGCAGAGAGACGAGAAATCGACGTGTGGCAGAATGGCAAGGCAGGTAGAAGGTCGCGTCAGAAGGGAATTCATGGACAAAGACAAGCCGTCCGTGGATAACATGCAGCGAAACCAGGCATCGCACAGCAGAGACGCGACAACATACCCAGGTGCAACAAGTGACGCCATAATCAAGCGGCCAAAGTGACGGATGCGCTCATTCATGGCCACTATCGTTTTCGCCACGGACCCACACCGCGCAAGACCTCCTTTGCACAGAGCTTTGAGGAGGGCAGGAACCTTCTGTGCAACAACGCGCAGTACTCCCAGTTTCATCACCTGCATGTACACGCACGGTTCGAGAGCACGCAAGCGAGAAAAAAGGGGTGGAGCGTCAGCATCACGTGATAATGGTTGCGGACCCGCACTAAGACCCGCTGTCGCAGTCCATCGTCCAATCCACGAAACATGCGCCCACGGTGCCCCCACATGATGTGTTGTCATCCGGTCAACGTACATGCAGCATGTCGAACCCGAAAACCTGGTAAAGGCAACATGGACCAGTGCCCAAGCCGTGTACCGCGGCCAGAGCGGGGATGATGGGGACAATCGAGGAATCAACCTCAATCTGGGCCAGCCGCGCGGGACTAGCACCGTCCTCTAGGGCCTCCACCGCGTCTAGTTGCAGGTCGATGTGCTCCAATACATCCCGCGCACCTGCTTTGGGGCCGCGACACGCGGCATGCTGCTTTCCCACAAGGCAGTGTGAGCACGGCCTCTTGCAACCGCTCAGCTTGAAGCCAAGCACGCGGCGCTTCTCCGGTTGATCGGCAGCGTAGAGAACGACTCGCGGGACGGCCAGCACCGGGTCGTGCTCGCCGGGAACGACCATTGGCTCGCCGTACTGGCTTGCGGGAATGAAGCGGTGCATCAGGACAGCCAGACATCTCTGAAACACTGCATCCCTGAGTAGACGGACGCGGGCCTTCTCTGCGCCGTCCTCGCTGGTGCACTTGATAACCGGCACGTAGCCAACAGTGAGCCACTGCATCTTACCGGTGATAATATTTGGGAAACGTACGCGTATGGGGTTTGCGTAGTTAGCTGCACGCAAGACAAGATGAGCACACAACCAGGGCAAACGGACGAGTGACCGGGTCAGTGACGGAACAGAGGGGTGAAAACCACAAGTACACGGCCCCCGAGAGCAGACACTCCACTTGCACAAAGAGATGCAAACCCACATCCATTCCACGATAACAGCGTCGCGTCCGAGAAGAACTATACGGCCATAGCAACCGCCTTGATAGGTTTGCCCCCGTGTACGGCATTGGCGTGGATCTTGAGGACGTCAGCTTCCTGGACCAGGTACACATCGCTGTCCAAAGAGCTTGACCGGACAATGGATCCGTCGGCCTTGACGTGCCGCTTGCCGCGGAGCTGCACGTTTTCCGCCCGCCCGAATGCTTCGTGGGCCACGTCCATGATGTCACGGAAAAAAAAGTCAAACGAGGCTCCATCGACGATATGGGTGACCTGCCACTTCATCTCAGATAAGCAGCGATCTTGCTCGCCCTTGAGGGAGGCCACAAACGCAGCCGCTGTCGGGAAGGCTGAAGTCAACGGCCCTTTGACGTTTTTGATGGAGGCCTCGGCGTCGGCTATGGCCTTGCGCAGGCGCTTGCGCAGGCTTTCCTTCTTGGTCCGTCTCGTCCGCCGTGGTGCCGTCGAGGCGCTGCTCGTGCCGGGGCCGTCGCTGCTGCTGTCACTACTCCTGCTGCTCGAGTCATCAGAGGACGTGGCGAGCTCATCCTCCATCTTCAAAATGACCGTCTCGGAGGTAGCCGCCGTGATGGCCTCGGTCTGCGCCACGGAGTTGTAGTAGTCCGCACGCGCCTTCTCCGACAGACCCGTACCACCGGTGGAGAGCGCAAACATGCGGATGGCCTTGAGCTCGTCTGTCACGTACGCGGTTGGCAGGCCTGGTCGGTGAAGAGGAACAAGGGCATCAGCCCGCGCCACGTCTCCTTTGCCGAGGAAATAGCGGTAGACCAAAGCCGATGTTGTTCCCTGGAAGACATGGCGCACCCGACTCAGGCTCATTGGCAGGGCGCAAGCATCGCCTCGCACAACCACGCGCGCGCCGACCGCGACGCCGTCTCCCTCGGCGGTTTTAGCGGCTGTGCTGCCGCCCCCGCAGTTAACGGCATCCGGTGCGCTCGCCACGCTGCGAACGCGCACAGCAGGAGGCGCAGTCGTATCGTCCGGACCAGTGTTGCCGGCGAAGGCGATGAGGTGACGCCCATTGGAGTTGCCTTCGCCGACAGAGTTAGGCACCTGCCCAGGTCCTCGCCTTGCAAAGGGCGTGTCAAACGCCACCGCCCCGACATGGAAGCGCGCGATATGTCGGAATAAGTTGGCGTCAAAGGGGAATGTAGCAGTACAAAACGGGCACGGCAACGCTGCAGCGGCGACATGCATGACAAAGGAACTGGACCCAATCGTGCCGTCCCCCCCCACCACCAGCCACGTGCGCTCGAGCTACGACCGCCAGCGGGCGCCCGTAGTGACGAGCACAGCCACAGGCAGTAACACGCCAGCGCCGAGGTCGCGTACCCCGGCGCCGGCACGCCACGCGACTCCCACGATGGGGTACCCGCGGCACCCGGCAGCGATCCCAGCCTCCCGTCCCACAAGCGGCGCGGGCGTGCGACCTCGTCGGTGTCGACCACTCGCGCTCTGTATCCGACCGTCCAACCCCCCCCCCACCAGCCACGTCCGCTGCGAGAGCGAGAACTGGCACCCGCACGTCGCGACGAGCGCCGCGGCAGGCAGTGAAGCGCAAGCGCCGAGGAAACAAACCCTTCCTCCGGCACGCCACGCGCCTTAAACGCCGGCCGAACCCGCGGCACCCGCTAACGACCCCAGCAGCCCGTCGCGCCAACGGCAGGGGCACTCGACGACACGTCGGTGCCGACCGCCCGCGCTCCGGCGTCACTCTTCCGTCCCCCCCCCCACCAGCCACGTGCGCCTCCGCCTCGAAAGCAGGGCTCTTGCCGCCCTGAGCAGCGCGGCAGACAGTAACGTGCCAGCACCGAGGTCGCGCACCCTGGCGTCGGCACGCTACGCACCTCCCAAGCCGGCGGATCCCGCAGCACCCGCTAGCGACGGCAGCCGCCCATCCTACCGACGGCGGGGGCGGCCAACGACACATCGGTGCCTACCGCCCCTGCTAGGGCGCCAATAGTGCAGTCCCCCCCCCCACCAGCCACGTCCGCTCCCGCCACAAAATGCGCGGTCCCTCTAAGCCTCCCCGTAAGCCACACCGGCCAAAGACGTGTGGGCGCCAAACCCGAGGCGACCACCGCCTTCCCGCCAACGGTGGCACCCGCGGCGAACCGGCTGCAGCGGCCACTCGTTCCACCGCTGCGGGAGCCGCCGACGACGCGTCGGTTCCAAGAACCCGTATGCGGGCCGCCCACGCCCTCTCTAGCCAACGACAGAACGGGCGGCAGACCCCAGTACCGGTGGTGCCGCCTCGGCAATGCTGGAAGTTGGGTCCGGCGGGGGCACGGTTGTTGCAGGTGCCTCAGGGCGCGGTCGGCTGCGGACGTCGGTCAGTGCCCGGGTGACCCCAGCAGTGCTGAAGACGACGCGTGACGCGGCACCCGCGCACACTCGCAGCCTGCTCGCGTCCCTTCACTTGTGGTGCCGAATCGGCGCGTCGAGGGGCCCATTTGCTTCAAATCAACGCCTGCTCTAATTCTTCCTTCCAAATTTGGCACGGTCGGAGTTCCAGCTTCCGAATTCGACAGGCCAGGAACGGACGTCAAATTCCTCAGGACGAGCCGCAACGAGCTCGGTCTCCACCACGAGGCGCTCAGGCCGATACGCGGTGCGGCGTGAAGCCGCCATCTGACCAGGACGCCCACACAGCAGGCGGTGAACAGAGGCACGGGTCCGAGCAGAGGGCTTCCCGACGGCAAATCGATCGAGCGCTAGCGGGGGTCGAGGACCGGCCACGGCAGGCAGTTGAGCCCGGATCTGGACACGCTTTGCCCGAACGGCGGATAGCAGCGCAGATTGTCCAGGGGCGCACAGGTCCCTCCACCCTGCTTCCGAGAGGGCGGTGCGTTCCTCCAATTAGGGGATCGGCGGCGCCACCCACCGGCATCCGGGCCCGCAAACACTGGTGTTCCATTGACGGTCATCGGGGCGGTCCACGAACGCACGCCCGCGACCGCTGCCGCACCGTTGCAGCATCAAAAGGCTCGCAGATTCTCGGAGGACGGCTGCCGTAGTCTGTGATCCAGACAGCGACTCGGTGGTTGCGTCTAACCTGACGACGGCAGCGTCCGCGCTGCCGCACACTCGTTTTTGGGGACGTACATCCCCACTTCGTGCAACGGCGCCGTCCTTACGCAGTGGCGATGGGCGCGGTACAGCCCCCCGCTCGACCTGGTGGCGTCGAGCCGGCCGATTCGGCGGACATGACGGCGTCAGTTACTCCCCGGCGCTCAGCACGCATCGCTGCCGCCACCGGGGCCGCATCACGTCGCACCGTGACGCCCCGGCGCTCGGCCCGCGTTGCCTCTGCTGTGACGCACGCGTCCAGTGGGGTGCCCGACTCGGCCGCGAGCGCGCGAGGACCACGTCGGAGCGGGCCTGCTTCCGTGCCTCGCCGGCCGTTGCGCGTACAAGCATTGGCACCCGGCCGGGTTGACCCGCGCATGCGAACACGCGCGAGTCGGCTGACGCCCGCCGCCCATGTGAGCGAGATGGCGGCTGATGTTGAGCTCAACGAGGACGGGTCGAGAGTGTACCAGAACTCACGCGGAAGGACGGCCGCAGCTCCGCGTCTGGTCCAAGCGGGGCCGTGCGTGCTGTTCCCTCTTCCCCGAGCGAGGCCGATCAGGCCGGTTGGGACAACCAACATGCGTTGCCGTCATTTCTGGCAACACCCTGGCCGCTCGAGTTCCTCGACCTCTCATCTTCTCCCGAGAGCACTGCGGGGACTGCTGGACCTGTCGCTCCCATCGCCATGTCCACGCGGAAGCGTACGTCCAAGAGTATGGCCGCCACCGACCGTCCAGCTCAGAAGCGATTGGCGCTGTCCACCGCGGTGACTGTGCCTAGTGGAGGCGCATCGATGACCGGCTACCGCCGGAGGCGGGCGAGCACTCCGCCTACGAGGCATGTGTAGAAGTCGAGGTGGCATCAAGTTCCTCTTGCGGGACGGATACCATGCGTATTTGATTTGTCGGGTGAGGTCCGACATTGTACTTAGCTGTCGCAAGAAGAATTGAATCATGATGCGCTGTCGATCACTTACCATTGCGCAGACATTATCCACGGCTCGTGCCGCCACGGCGACTCTTCGTCGGTGCAGCAACGGTCCCCCCCCCTGCTGACAAAGGGTGGTGCTCCTGCTCCAGCATGTGGGCGGTGCGTACCGCGGCAACGGGCGTCAGTGGCCGCTGTCTTTTTGGCGCGTAAGCGTCGCCCTCGAAGGAGGGGTGGCCCACCTAAGCTAGGGAGGGCGCGCCGCGGACCGAGAGGTGAGTGACGTCAGTGGGGCCCAGGTACGGCACGCCCTGTGCAACCTTGTGTAGGGGTGCGTTTTTGCGGTGAGCTGCAGCTGGCCGTGCCCACGCTGCGCGCCCGCCGAGCGTAACTGACAAGCACGCGGACACGTCGACGACCCAAGCGGAGCGCCAGTGCGCTGGTGGTCGAGGTTTTTTGCACGCGCGTGGGGACGCCCGCGCTGGCCATGGCTTGTGTTTGCCGCGCTTTTGAGGGGGTCTCAAGGAGGGGCGAGGCGCGCCACGGAGCCCTTGCGGTAGAGCCCGTCCATTGCCAACCGGGTCTCGGTCGCCGAGTAGCGGAGGTGCTGGTCCCCCAACGAGCAGAGGAGCCGCTCTGCGCCGATGGTGCCTGCTCCGAGTGACGTCGTGGCACCCACGGTTGTCCTCCGGGTTGACTACGCTTTTGTGCCCTCCGTCTGCTACGGCAGGAGGCGCCGAGGACAAGCATGGAGACGGGGCCCGCCGCTTCCGCGCGTGGCCCGGGGATGGAGGGGGCGGCAGCGGCTGCAAGCAGCGAGTCACCGGCCTTAGGGCAGCACCGCCCGGTCACTCCCGCGCCGGACAGTGACGCGTCGTCGGCCTTTTCTGCTCCATCGACGCCACGGGTGGGGTCCCCGTTCGCGGCTGGAGCCGGGGCGACGTCATCGGCGCGGCCGCGCCTGTTGCTTGACAAGAACAATCCGTTTTACTCTGCCAGCGCGGCGGCGCGTCGTCTTGAGCGGACCCGACTGATGAAGCGTAAGGCCGCAGACCGCGCTGCTGCAGGCCTACCTCCCTCTGGGCGACGTGGAGGCGGGGCATCGACTGGGAGGTCGTCTGGGGAGTCGGCGGCGGGCTCGGTGAGCGGGCAAGCGTGGCGGCTGGCACGTGCGGCAGCACCGGCGGCGGCGGTGGCGGCGGCAGCACCGGCAGCGTCGGGATCTTTTGGTGTTTCTGGAGCAGGGGGGGCTGCCTCTGAGATTGACGACCGTGATGCCTCGGCCTGCGGTGCGAGCGGCGCAGCAGCGTCGGCCTCTTGCCATTGCGGCTGCGCGACGGCCACCATTAATGCTGAAAAGCGCATCATGAAGAAGCTGGACGCCATCGTCAAGCAGTCCCTCGAGGACCGCAAGAGTGACGAAAAGGTCAACAAGGTCACGCGACAAGAGGTCACGGCGATGGCGGCCGAGTTGAAGATGGTCAAGAAGCGCACAGGGAAGCTGGCCAAGTCGATGGACACGGCGCAAGGCGACCTTAAGCGCTCCTCGGAAGGCCTTGACGCACTCAACAAGCACTTTACAGTTTCCGGGGCGGGCAACGGAGCATCGGGGACGGAGTTGGCCGGCCCAGCGCTGGCAACCGCAGCGGTTGGCAACACGCAACCTGGCTTCTTCTCTGGTGAGCCGCAAATGGCCCCCTGGGTCAAGTCAATGGTGGTATACGATTTCCTTCTACGTGTTCACATGGCCTTGTCTTGTGGCCGTGCTCGTTGATGCGGTGTGCTCACTCGGCGGGGTGACCGGCTGTTGCGTGCGTGGCCCCTTCATGTGATTGCTTTTGACTGACGTTCCCTCGGCTATGTTTGTTTCGACTGACTGCTGCTGTATGGACGGACTCGCTTATTCATTGCAGAGGGACATTCGAGAGGAGCACGTCAACAACTTCCTCGTTCCACTTTACATGTCCGACATCATGCCAAACCCGGAGGAGAAGCGTCTGGCGTGCGCTACGCATCTTCACAAGCGGTTCAACCTGACCGGCGGGGTCGCCGAGGCTAAGACGAAGCTGGACACCATTTTTCTGGCGCCCAAGGTGCGCAAAAAAGACGGAGAGCAGCAGTACCGGCCTGAGAAGCTGTACAAGGTTTTACGCCAGGCATGGCCGCGATTCCAACGGGACCCGGAGCACGTCATGGTGCCTGCTTTTATCGTCAAGGCCGGCGAATGGCTCAACATCGGCTCGCGCGGGCGCGTGAACGGGCGGAATAACATGCCCATCTTCTCTCGCGACGAGGCGAGGAAGACTATTCGAGGGTACTGGATGTTCACCACAGCAATGGGTCGAAACTCGGTGCTGGCCGGGCTGCATGCCGGCTCTCAGCGCCTGCAAGGGCTTGGCGTTGTCATGGTGGACGCGACGGCGACGACCGATCGGCACTACAAGGTTTCGTTCAAGACATACGTAGCACTGCTAGCGATGGTAAGTTTGCTTTTTTCTTACTTTGTCTTTGCCCTCTTTGGGGTTTCGTGCGTGTAGATCTGAGTGCTGTGTATCTTTTGCCTATTCTCCACGGCTTGGGATCGAGCCTGACACATCCACACCCGCTCGTGTGGCTCCGCTCGTGGCTTTACATGGGATGTGCTTGGTCCCTCCTCCCCCATTTCTGGACACAGATGTACATCGCGATGCACAAGATGGCCAAGTACGAGAGCTTCACCCAGCGAGGTGGAAACGTCGACCAGGCGTTCCGAAAGGTTTGGGCCTCCTTCATGCTCCTACTTGACGACCAGCTGAAGAAGCACACGAACGTGTATGAGGGGCTACTGCTGACGGATGGCGATAATGCCACGCGCTCGGTTTTCCCAGGGCTCCTGCCCTCTCCTCTGTTGCGGACCACACAAGGCAACCTGAATAGTGGTACTTGCCTTTTCCATCTGTAAGCATAGCCGACAGAGGGAGAGGCGCTGCCAGTCTGAACATTATTTAGCGGCGCCCCACTGGGCGCTCTGAGGACCCACAGCCTCCCACCAGACCGTGACAGGGCCCCAACGAAGCCGAAGACGAAAAGAGCGAACGAACAAGAACGGCAAGGCCAACGATTGGCGTTTCGTCGTTGGAACGATCTAAGACGAAATAATGAACGCAGCAGCCGTTCGTTGGGTGGCCCAGGCTTTCTGACGATCTGTCACGCCCGTTGAGCGAGGACGTCAAACATCGGGACCAAAGTGCCTCCTTCTGACGCTACACTCACCACCGATCAAAGCGCTCATCCAACCGGCCGGTCAATAGCCCGGTTGAGATGCCGGTCAGAAGCGCCAACCGCCGGTCGAGAATATTGATGGACGGTCCGACCGGTGGGCACAGGTTTCTGATGATCTAACCGGCCGGTCAACAGCCCGGTTGAGATGCCGGTCAGAAGCGCCAACCGCCGGTCGAGAATATTGACGGACGGTCTGACCGGTGGGCACAGGTTTCTGATGATGTGGGAAAGCGGCTTTGGTGTGGACGTGGGCGGGGTGCGGTACCGCGGGGCCGGTTGGTGTGTGCGCGGCTGTCACATTCATCACAGATGCCAGACACGAGGATACCAAGACCGCGCTGGCCGTGTCGTTCTCCTTCCCCCCCCGCCCCTTCAGCCAACACACACAACTGTCGCACCACACCCCCGCCAGAATGGCCTCCTCCGCCCCCCGCCCCCCGACGCGCGCCGGTGCCGTCTGCCCCCCGCCCCCGGCGCCCGCCGGTGGCGACGGCATCCGCCGCAAGAGGCGCAATCGCAATAAGGATCCCGCAAGACGAAGCAAGCGGGCTGGGCGGCCGCGGGACAAGTCCCGCCGCTGGCGCAAGCCGGCATCGCCCCGCCGCATTGGACGGACGCCGCTGGGAACAACGGTTTGGAGCTTTCCTCCCGCCTCCAACGACAAGAACGCCAATGGCAACGCCTGGGCGGCGAAGCTCGCCGCCTGGGCGGCGAGCGCGCCGCCCTTCCCCCCCCCCCCATCGCCCCATCGCCCGCCCGCGGCGGGGTCGCCCGAGGCGTCTCTCGCCGGGCCAGCCGCCTACACGGTGGACAACGACGACAACGACAAGGTGGCCGATGACAATGCCTCGGCGGCAAAACTCACCGCACTGGAGGCGAGCGCGCCGCCCCCCCCCCCTTCCCCCTCGGTCCCCCGCCCCTCCGCGGCGGGGTCGCCCGCGGCGGCTCTCGCCGGGCCAGCCGCCGACACGGCGGACAGCGACAACAACGACAAGGTGGCCGACGACAATGCCTCGGCGGTGAAGCTCGCCACAGTCGCGGCGAGCGCGTCCCCCCCCCCCCCCCCCCCCCCCCCCCCCCCCCCCCCCCCCTCCCCGGGGCTTCCCGGGGGGGGGCCCCGAAAGTGGGGGGGGGAGGGGGTTGCCCCCCCAAGGGGGGGG
>Ga0114957_1003591_pt1 | contig 13870 bp, 6 predicted proteins | sample BantaG_FD_87175 | JGI IMG/M metagenome (GOLD analysis project Ga0114957, IMG submission 87175) | Marine algal microbial communities from Bantry Bay, Ireland - BantryBay_4 metaG | ecosystem: Host-associated > Algae > Red algae > Unclassified | place: Bantry Bay, Ireland | collected 2014-11-21 | reverse complement strand
TATAATGCAGTAGATTGTATATGTGATGACGAGTGCGTTCAACCCGAAGAACCAACAACCGAATGTTATCAAACCGCCACCTTCAACGAAGAGCTTTGCGCCTGGGAAATAAGTGGTGAGCAAGCAGCAGAACCAACTGATTTAGAATGTTACGAAACCACCACTTTCAATAACGATCCAGCAGTTTGCGCCTGGGAAATAAGTGGTACAGCCCCAATAGTTGATGATGGCTGCGATGTCACCGATGATAGTTATGATATTACCACTTGTGCTGTCATCAATATTTCAAATTGTCCAGAAGGTACTAATTTGGATATCTTTTTTTGCGAATGTATTAATGATATTGTAAATGGTTGTATGGATGCTTGCGATCCAAATTACAATCCGTTATCTACTAATAACAATTTATGTGCCGGCTACGTTAACACTTGCAATGATGATTGTAGCCTAGGAAATTTTGGAGGTATCTGTGATTCTGAAAGTTGCCTCTGTATAAATGAGATTGTACCAATTTTAGGCTGTACTGATTCTAATGCTACAAACTACAACCCCAATGCCAACTGTGACGATGGTACTTGTGATTTTACTTGCCCAGACCCAGGTTGCGATGATGGTGATTGTACTAATGGATTAGAAACCTGGAATGAAATAGATTGTGTTTGTGTAACTGGTATTGCACCAGTAAACCCGGGTACTTGCGATGACGGCGATTGTTCTAATGGTTTGGAAACTTGGAATGGATGTGAATGTGAAGATGGTATAGTACCAATTCCTTGCGTTGATGACGGTGATTGTAACAATGGTTTTGAGTTGTATGATGTTGACATTTGCGAATGTATTATTACACCACCAATATTAGGTTGTACAAATGAATTGGCTGACAATTATGATGCAACTGCAACTTGTAATGATGGCAGTTGTTCGTTAGTTAGTATTTCAGTTCTTGAATTTTGTAACTGCCAATCTCCAAATCACATTGATTTAGATGGAAATGGTCAAATTGATTTAGTACAAGATACGATACAAATTATTGCACCAACTGGTGACGTTTGGACATTTGGTCAAAATGCAAATCCACCGGCATTAGATATGAATGGATTACCTATAGCTGACGAAAGTATTACTGCCACAGAGGTGATAAATGGAGTTTATGAAATGATCATTTATTATCCATCCGACGGAACAGGTTTTGGAAATATAATATTACAAAGCGAAAATAATGGAAGACTATCTATAAGATTTGAAGGATGTGACTGCACTATAACATGTACCGATGCGCCTAATATTCCTGAACAAGCTGTTAGCTGTTTTGGAGATCCATTGCCTGTTATAGAAACAATTGAAAATTTATTTTGGTATAATGCAGATGGTAATTTACTAGAGGCGACAAATGAATTTAATACTGGTAACTACTTCGTACCTAATATCGGATTAAATACTCAATACTTTTATGCTACCGAGATAGAAGGTTGCGAAACAACGGAAGTTGCTATTACCGTAAAAGACAGCAAACCCGAATCACCAAACTTTGATAATCCTTTTACAACCTGTCAATTTAATGATTTTACTTTTGCTCAATTTTATGAAATAACAATTAGTCAACAGGGGGATTATAACTTAAAAGTCTATCAATTAGACAATGTGGGCAACAGAGATATTGTTTTTAATCAAAACTATACAGTAAACGATTTTGATAATTTCAATATTGATCCGAATGACATATTGCAAAACACTGATATAACTGGCCAATTTAACTTTGTAGCTACTTTAACAACAGATGGCTGTGTATCTGATGAAACTCCTTTCTCATTGTTTGTAACTGATAATCCAACTCCCCCGGTAATTCCACCAAATTTACCTACAGAAGTATGTTTAAATGGCAGTTTCCCAGATGAGGTTTTGATTATTGTAGATGACCCATTATATACTATCAATTGGTATGAAATTGGTGCGCAAATAGATCCAATAGAATATCCTAATCCAACTAATTTAAATGATATTTTTGATACTTCAATATTAGGGCCACAAGCTTATAGTATTACCACCTCAATAGCAGGTTGCGAAAGTACATCAACTGCTTTAATAATAACTGTAGTTCCAAGCGGCGCTACCGCTCCAACTATTATTTCAAATGGAGATATTACTGCCTGTATTAATGGTAATTTAGGGCAGTTAGTATTGGATATAAATCAAGGACAACCAATTTGGTATTTGGGAGACCCTGATGCTGGTGGAACATTGCTTTCTGATACAGATTCCTTTTTAGAATTAAATAATTACATTGATCGTTCTGTAGTTGGAACATATGAAATATTTGCAGCCTATGAATCAAATGGGTGCTTTAGTATGTATAATTCTGTCATAGTTTCAGTTACAAATTCTGCTGCTTTAAATATTGTTAACTCAAGTGGCATCAACGAAATATGTGTTGGCGAAAGCATAACACTATTAGGCGAAAATGGAGATCCGAGTGATTATGTTTGGGTTGTAGATGGGGCTTCATTACTAGGTAATGCCGATGGTAGCTTTACTAGCCCGCCAATAGAAAATGATGTTACCATAGTATTACAAACTGCTTCACAAAGCTGCTTTACTTCTACTCAAATAGATTTAACAGTAAAACAAGCTCCAGTTAATGTTATTGCAAACGAAATATTAATATGTACTGGCGAACAAGCCGAACTATTGGCAGATGCTGGAGATAATGCTACTTATAATTGGTCGCCACCAAATGGTTTGTCAGCTGTAACTGGTAACTTAGTTATTGCTGTGCCACCAACCTTGCCTTACACTTATAATGTTAGTGGTATTGCTGCTAATGGCTGCTCATATAGCGAAGATGTTATAGTTAAAGTTGATGACGGCAATGCAGTCCAAGCCAATTTCGAATTTGGTTCTGGTCCATATTGTACTGGTTCAAGTATTACCTTAGTAAATAATTCTGTTAATGCACAAAGTTATGAATGGGAAATGCCAGGTGCAAATCCTTCAACTTCTACAGATTTTAAACCAACAATTTCTTATATCGGAGGTAATAATACAATTTCAGTAACCTTAACGGTGAAGGGTTGCTCAGGAGAATCCACTATTACAGAAACTCTAAATTTGAGTGGTGTTCCAATTATTAATGATATACCAGACAATATGGCGTGTGAAGAAGCCGACTACCAAATAAATGTGACTGGCAGTAATGATATTGTAGGTTATACCTGGCAAAGTGATACTTACACGGGCATATTGGCTGGGGCTTCACCAATTGTAAATATTACTTCACCAACCTCATTTACAGTAACTGTGGTAAATGCTGCTGGCTGCGAAAGTGCCCCAGAAACTTTTACATTAGATATTGTTGATTTTCCTGATTATAATGCATTTATAGATGCTGCTGGAAAATGTGCAAATGAAGAAATTATTTTAAATGCAAGTTCGGATAACCCGGAGGTAGGCTTTGAGTGGGAAGGAACTAATTTGCTCGCCACTAATGAAGGTATTGTGTCAGTAAGTCCTCAAAATGTAAGCGGCTCTTATATATTAACTACACAATATTTAAACTGTAGTATTATAGTGATCCTTTTGAAGTGAATTTGCAATCCTTACCAACTGGCTTAATTGAGTCAAACATAAACCCACCAATTGTATGTGTTGGCGATCCTATTTTTGTTAGCGTAAATAATACTGATGCAACTGGTTTTAATTGGTTTCCAAATACAACTGTGCAAGATGAGAATAATCAAACCACGGCATGGTTACCTCCAAATGCAGGTACAAATACAATACAGGTAGAAATTACCGGCACTAATGGTTGTGTTGACACTTTGTCATTTTCGGCAGATGCTAACCGATATCCCGATATACTTTTAAATAATGATGTGTTTAATATTTGTTTAACAGATACAGCTGTGGTTATTGTAGGAGATAGTAATTTAAACAGAACAGATGTTTTATATACAATAACTCCTGGTACGCATAGTTTAAATGGCGATAGCCTCTTTTTATTTCCAACACAAAACGAAACCTATACAATAACTGCTAACCATAATACTTGTTTAGATGAAAAGACAATAACAGTTAATGTTGGCGATGGTTTGTCAATAAACGTAAATCAATCGGAAGCAATATGCGGAGCTGGCACAACAGTTACACTTACACCAAGTGGTGCAGGTAATTATGTTTGGGATAATGATCCAACCATAATATCAGAAAGTAATGGCGTTATAGAAGTAGCACCAAACCAAACTACCACATATACTGTTAGGGGCTTAAATGATAGTGGTTGTTCAGGTAGGTTAAATTATGTGGTGGAAGTGTATAACCCAATTGAGTATACTTTAATTGATGATGTTGAGATATGTGGCAATGTTACCCTTGATTTGTTAGCCTCTTTTAGTGGCGCAATTACAGGAGCAGCAGATTTTGATTGGTCTGCAAGTAGTGACTTAGCAGGTTTAGATACTTCAGATCCTTTTAACCCTATTGCTACCCCAGCCAGTAATGTTACTTATAGTGTTACGGTTAAAACACAAAGTGGATGTGTGTATACCGATGAAGTGAATATTATTTTTAGCCAAGCAGCAGCATTACCTTACAATATTACCGAAACTAATATTTGTAGTGATGAAACCGTAATTTTAGAAATTAGTAGTGATTTTAGAAGAGTTAATATTTCACCAGCGGCAAACGTAACTCAAAATTCAGACACTACGTATATAATTAGCGCAAGTGGTATTGGGCCAAATATTTATACACTTAATGCCATTAATGAAAGTGATTGTTTAGTTGAATCCAGTTTCACTTTAAACGTTACTGAGCGGCCTGCTGCAGATATTGTTATTTCAGCTAATGATGTGTGCCCCGGTGAGCAAATCACCATTACTGTTAATACTAATGAAAACTTAAATTGGAATTTTTCTAATTCGGAAATTATAAGCTCTAATGATTCAAACACCGAAATTTTATTTATACCAGAGGAAACTAAATACTATTCGTTTATAGCAGCAAATGCCAGCCAATGCCCTTTAAAAGATAGTATTTTAATAAATGTAAAAGAGTTACCAAGTTTAACAATTTTACCAGATACGGTTACCTTCTGTCCAAACTTAAACCAACCGATACCTATTTTTGTTGATAACAGTAATAATGCAGTATTTACTTGGGATTCAGGTGATATTATACCAGGTGCAATATCTAATGAGTTTTTATTTAGTCCTGCATTTGACCAAGGTAATTTAACTTACACTTTAACAGCAATATATAATAACGGTTGCGAGCAAGAAGCTAAATTATATGCAGAATTAAAAGATGAATTAAATATTGAAATTTATGCATTAAGTGATAGCATTTGTGCTGGCGATAATATGGTTTTAAATGCAGTAGGTGGTACTGTTTACTCTTGGTTGCCCGATCCTACAGCATCTGATTCTGTTGGTGCTACTATAATTGTAAACCCAGTTTCTACTACCACATATACTGTTATAGGTACTACAGGAGGATGTTTTGGAGATGAAAGTATAGAAATTACAGTAATACCATTGCCAGAGTTAATGTTAACTACACCAGATAGAATAGAAATTTGCCCGGGAGAGGAAACACAATTAGGTGTTACTGGTGCTGATACATATTTATGGAGTCCAGCAGGTAATTTTCTTGATAACGATACAATAGCCAACCCAATAGTTGGTTCTGAACCAATAGTATATCAAGTGTTTGGTTTTAATGAACTTGGTTGCCGAAGCGAAGAACAGGTTTCTGTTATTGTAAGCCCTGTTAGTTTTAGCGTTAGCATTAGATCGTCTGGAACAATTTGTTTAGGCAACCCAGTATTATTAGAAGGAATAGCGGATATGGCTGATAACATTTTTTGGACTTCGCCGGATGGCTTATTTGAAGATCAAAGTCAATTGAATACTGAATTTTATCCTAATCCAAATTCTACTGCGCCATTTACAATTACATTAACTGGTTATAGCGATGCTTGCGGAAGTGTAGCCGAAACCATTGAAATAAATTTGGCTGATGAAACAAGAACGGTTGATGCTGGTCCACCAATAAGCGTATGTCAAGGAGAAAAAATAAACTTATATGGCCTTGAAAATGGTTTTAATGATTTTACCTGGCTGGGTGGATCTGGAGTTTTTGATAACCGATATATTTCTAACCCTGTTTATACACCTGGCTTTAGCGAAACAGGTGAAAAGTATTTTTATTTTAATGCTTTAAATGAATGTGGTAGAACGGTTAGCGATTCAGTTTTAATAAACATTATACCAACAACCTTAATTATTACAAATGGCGATCAAACCATTTCACGTGGTGATAGTATTCAATTAATTGCCGAAGGTGGTATTACATACGAATGGTTGCCTGCCGAAGGTTTAAGTGATAGCAATACAGATAATCCGATGGCTTCACCAATGGAAACAACTACTTATTTTGTGTCAGATACATCAGCAAGTAGTTGTATGATACCAACACAGCTAACAGTTACGGTTGAAGATCCGGTTGATGGTAGTCTTAATTTTCCAAATGCATTTTCACCTAACAATGATGGCCAAAATGATGTGTTTAGACCAATTGCCAATGGCGTAACTAATTTTACAATGAAAATTTGGAATAGATATGGAGAGGTGGTATTTGAAACCAATGATGTAAACAGAGGTTGGAATGGCGAGTTTAACCGTAATAAGCAAGAAGTTGGTGTTTATGTATATTATGCAGAATATGTATATGCTTACCAACCAGATAGAGTTAGAAATATTTATGGTAATGTAACATTGGTGCGGTAATTTTTAAAAGCATAAAATTTTCGCTCTTAAAAAAATATCGAATTGTATTTTATCAGGCATTTATAATTTTTTCAATAAAAATAAATGGCTCTACCACTAAGTTAGTGAAGCATCTGATCAATTGTCATTAAATCTCCGAACCGTCATCTCAGAAAATGTGGAGAGCAACGGAACATTTATCTGAGATCTCTCCTAAGGGTTTACCCTGAATTTTTAAATACGGTATCTAAACTACGCAAATTTCCGGCATAACGGTTGTTCTGATTACATTTGTGCAGTTATTAAGTTTTGGTATAGATTGTGCTTATTTTCTCACTAAGTTTGTGGTAGAACCAAATAAATTAACCTTGTTTAAACAAATATTCTAAACCTTCGTAAAAATAATACGTCAATATATATAGAGTAATTAGTTTTACAACTTGGATATAAAACAACAACAACAATTATTAAGGGCTTTGCGGTTTGCTACAGAAAAGCATAAATATCAATTTAGGAAAGGCAGTAGTAAAACCCCTTTTATTGATCACCCAATAATGGTAGCTAACATATTAGCCAATAATGGAGAAGCAGAAAATTGGGATTTATTACAAGCAGCAATATTGCACGATGTAATTGAAGACACTAATACTTTTGTAACCGAACTTATTGAAAATTTTGGAGAAAAGATTAGCAACATTGTGTTGGAATGTAGCGATGATAAAAACCTGCCCAGTATACTAAGAAAAAAAGCTCAAGTTGATGGTGTTGCAAAAGCATCTACAAACGCTAAAAAATTAAAACTGGCAGATAAAATTGCAAACATCAGAGACATTAATTTGGACCCACCAATTGGCTGGAATATAGTGCGTAGATTAAATTACTTAGAGTGGGCCAACAATGTATGTTGCCAAATAAATGGAGTGAATGAAAATTTAGAAACGCTTTTTAAAATTGAATTTGCAAAAGCAAAAGAAACATTATTAGCCAATGCTACTATGGCTTAAAGTTAAATAACAACACTACATAATATTTTCTTCAACTACTACCTTTGCCCTTTGTACCTGTCCACTTAACGGTGGGTTCATTTTTATTACTTCCACTTTTAAAGCGTAAATAGTATCAAACTTATCTTTTATAGCTGTAATAATTTTGCCAGCTACATGTTCAATTAATTTAGAAGGTTGTTGCATAACAGTTTTGCAAATCTCAAAAATTTCTCCGTAATCAACAGTTAACTCTAACTGATCTTTTAGCATTGCATTTTCAAAAAAAGTGCCAACATATACATTAATTTCGTATTCGCCACCAACTTTCTGTTCATCTTCAGTAACTCCGTGGTGTGCATAAAATTGCATACCTTCTAAAGCTACCCAATTACGTTTAGTTGTATTATTACTCATTTTAATTTTTGCACAAAATATTAATTAAATTGAAATCAATAGCTATTATTTCCAGTTTTTGAAAAAGTGATGAACAGGACCATTACCATTACCCAACTTTAAATGTCTACCCTCGCCTATTGCCTGAGTAATATAACTTTTAGCATTTGAAACCGCTTGTACCAAATTGTTACCTTTTGCTAAACCGCAGGCTATTGCTGTAGAAAGAGTACAACCAGTACCGTGTGTGTTATTACTTGCAATTGTTGGGGCAGCAAATTGATGAACCTCATTATCAACATCTAAAAATAAATAATCTTTACTATCGTGGCCAGCTAAATGCCCGCCTTTTAACAAAAAAGGTTTGTTGTATGCTATGCCTAATCTTACTACAGAATCACGCATAGTATTACGTTCTATCGCTTCACCATTCAATAATATTTCTGCTTCTGGTACATTTGGTATTATTAAATCGCAAAGCGGAAAAAGCTTAGTTTTTAATTTTACAACGCCAGCTGGGCTTAACAAAGCCTTACCACTTGTTGATTTAAAAACAGTATCTAACACCACATTTTGTAGTTGGTATTTTTTTATAAGATGCGCTATTAATTCTACTATTGTTTCATTACCTAACATCCCAATTTTAACCGCATCTATTTCAATATCATCCATAATTGCGGCAAATTGATTTTCAATTACAGTTAATGGCAGGTTAAATATGTTATTTACTGCTTTTGTATTTTGAGCTGTAACAGCTGTAATTACAGTGCAACCATAACATTGTAAAGCAGCAGCTGTTTTAATGTCGGCTTGTATGCCTGCCCCGGCACTTGAGTCAGATCCAGCAATGCTTAGTACGGTTTTGTATTTTTGCATCTTAAAAAAGAAAGATACAATTTTTTAATAAATAATTGTTGTTAAATGTGTGATTTATCCAACTAACTCAATTTCGGTAATCTCGGGCATAATACCAATTCTACCAGGATAACCTAAATGCCCAATGCCACGGTTTACATATAAATGTTGATTGTTTTCGGTATAAAGCCCTGCCCATTCTTTATAAGCATATTTTGCGGGGCTCCATTTTATCCACGGAATTTCTACTCCAAATTGAAAGCCGTGTGTATGCCCAGATAGGGTTAAATCAATATCAGTAAAGTTGGTAATTACTTGCTTGCGCCAATGGGTTGGGTCGTGCGATAATAATATTTTTACTGCACAATCTTCACAACCTTTATAAGCAGCATTTAAATCTCCTTTTGAAGGAAAGTATGGTTTGTCGCTCCAATTTTCTACGCCAATAATAGCTAATTTATCACCTTCAATATCAATTACTTTATTTTCATTGTTTAGCATTTGCCAACCCATTTCTTTTTGGTAGTTTTTTAGTTTTTGCAAGTTATTGGCAGTAGCTTTTTCATTTTCTGATTTATCTTTACTAAACCGGTGATAGTAACCGTAATCGTGATTTCCTAGTACAGAAAATACGCCGTGCTTCGCTTTTAAATTAGCTAAAATATTTTTGAAAGGTTCAATTTCATCTGCAATTGAATTTACTATGTCGCCAGTAAAAAAAACAAGATCAGGTTTTAGATCATTTATCATTTCAATTGCTTCTTTTAACCTTTCTGGAAACATCATACTGCCCGTATGTAAATCACTAATTTGCACCATTTTTAATTGGCTTAATGCTTTTGGTAAGTTTTTTACTGGTATAGCAGCTTTATATATTTTAAATCGATAAGCATTGCGCGCCATACCATTAAGCATAGTAATTAAAGGTACTGCCCCTGCAACTATTGCTAATTGGCTAATAAATTTTTTACGCGAATAATTAAATGCTACTTCTTTAGAACTGCTTAAATTAACAGCTTTTTCTGTTAGCCATTTACCTGCTCTAAATAAATCTTCTGACAATAAAATGCCTGCCATTACAATTTTTAAAAGAAAAATGCCCAGAAACATAGTAATGGAAATACCAAAAATGACTTTACCAAAAATTTGAGAACCGCCACGACCTGCAATAAAACTGGCCACTATAATGCCATAAAATATTAGCGATAATAGCACATAAATACCATTAGTAAAGTGTTTTGGCCAACTGGCATTATTTTGAAAAGCAGTTTTTACGGCTTGAAAAATGTAATATTCGGATAATAATACAAGACCTAATAAAATGAAAGGTACAATCAATCTGTGCAAAATTTATTTATATGATGTAAAGGTAAGCCTTGTAAAACATTATGGTTACACGTTAAGTTATTTTAATATTATAAAATATAATTTTACCAATAATTAGTTCTATTGTGGATGATAAATTTTACCTGAAGCTTTTAATTTTTTTAAATCAAGTTCTATCTTTTTAGTTTGTTTTTGCACATACATTTCGGTTTGGTTGGTGTGGTAGGGGCTTTCTTCTTTCATACTATTACCAAAAGCATTAATGGTGTGTAATTCTTCTAAGCCTTCCTTATTATATTTGGCATAAAAAACAAAACTATCGCCACTTTCAATTTTTACCTTACCTTTTTTATAAGGTTTAACGTGGCAATTGGCTAAAGTGCTTGGGCCGCCGTACATTGGCATTTCAACATCGGCTCTTACTGCCTTTTGTAGTTCACCTAATTCAACCTCTAAAGTGCCGTAATGTTTTAGTAAAAATTTTTGAGCTTTTAACATCGCCTTTTCTAACTCTGCTTCTGGTACATCTTTTTCAACATTACCAAATTCTTCGGTTATATATTTTTCAAAATACATACTGGCAATTACCATTGCAGCGGCCTGTTTATTATTTACATCAAAAGAGCCATTCCATTTATCAAATACTTCTTTAAAAGGTTTTAATTTTTTATTTTTTTCTAAGATGAGTGGAATGTCACTACAATTCATACAATTTCTTAAAGAGAGGTTAAGCTTGTCAACGGTAACATTTTCTCTTATTTTTCTGGCTTCATTAAAGCTAATGGTTTCGTATTCACTAATCAACTTTTCTAATGTATTGGCTCTTACATTATTGCTGGTCAGCAATCCAAAGCTTTTCGGAAAATCTTCTGGTTTTGGGTTTTCACCAGCTCCTGTCATTTTAAAAACAGTATTGTTGCAATTATAAACATAACCACATATTGGGTTTTTAACCTGAGGCAAGCTGCTAACAGGGTAATATTTATTAAAATTCCAATTGTTTTTTGAAGTATTTCCATCTAATATTAAAGTATAATCATATTCTTCATTTCGTATAGGATGCACAAAATTACTGAGGTGATAAATGTTGTTATCTCTGTCAGCATAAGTAATGGTTTGGTAAGGCAGACCTTGTATGTCTAAAGCTTTTTTAAATTCTTTAAAAGATTTTGCTTTGCCCATTTTATACCATTGTTCAACTACTTTTAAATTATGTAAACCTGCAGTTTTATAGGCATAATAACCTGTTTTCTTTTTAAAAACCGCTCCATAAACACTACTAAAATAATTTTTAGTTACTGGTATAACTATAGGCCCAATTTTTACTTTTAGCTTTACTTTTTTAGTCTTTAAATTAAGCCATTGCCCATCATACTTATAGCTATTTTTTTTTGTAGGATGCATTTGAAGTTGATATACATCTGCCGTGTTATGATAATTGGTAGTGTGCGACCAGCCCAAATTTTTATTGCTACCAATAACTAAAAATAAACCGCCAATAGAAAAAGTAACGCCGTACATTTCATAACCTTCTTCACTATGCACGCTGGCTTCCCAAAAATTACCCATATCATTTACGGGTTGATGCGGGTTACCAATTAAATAACTCTTAGCATCGGCAGTAATATTTTTATTAAATGCAAATGCATTTGAGCCGCCTAAAATTTTATCTTTTAAAGCATCGTACTCAAATTTTTTAGTCATTATTTTACCCAATTCCATTAAAGAATTATGTAATAATAAAGTTTGCAAAGTATGGCCGCCTAAAATTTTTTTTGGTGTAATGGGAAACAATTTTTTCGATTTTATTTCTTTTGGATGTGTTGCTGCATATTTATTAAGTGCGGCTGCATAAGCAAAAAGCATGTTTTCTATTTCGGGTGTAATGTCTTTTTGGTATCTACTTTCTACAAATTGATCAATTTCAAAAACTTGATAAAGAAAATCTAAAGCAGCTCCTTTTGCACCAATTAATCTGCCAGATAAACCTTTTGAAGCGGCAAAGCTATCTTGCATTATATTAAAATTATCTTCGCACTGCGCCCAGGCAATTCCATACACAGCTTCTACATCAGTTTTAGTAAAAATATGCGGAATACCGTAGCTGTCTCTTACAATTTCAATATTGTTTATGTTTATGTTTGGTTGGGCAAAATTAAGAGTAGCAACACTAGTACTTATGGCAAGCAATAAATATTTCAACATAGTTAATATAATTTCAAATTGAAGATGTTGTAAATATAAAATTTAGCTTTGATATATATACCTTTTAAGCCATAGTTAAACATTATTTAGATATTCATTTTTTTGTAATAATTTCATTTCAATAGTTATTTAAGCATTTTTTTATTTCTTATCTTGTATTTTGTTATTTTGATTTTTTTTAGTCTTTTTAAATTTCGATGTATTTTAAGGATGTTATATCCTTAAATACTAATTGAAGAACAGCAAAAATATGAGAACTCTAATCCTTATAAATTTTCTATTTATTTTAAACATTTGCTTTGCGCAAGAAAATTCTTCCATTTTATGTGGGGATGGTATTGATAATGATGGCGATGGCTTAATTGATTGTTTGGACAACGATTGCGTTAACCTTTTTAGCAATGGTTGCCAAACTTGTTTTGAAGATGGAACTTCTTTTGCAGATGTTGTAATAGAATACAATCAAAATTCTCCACAAAACACGCATATTAACCCAGAAGCTGCACTTGGGATAAGCGATTTTAGCAATATTGATGCTTTTGAATATGTAAGTTTGGGCGATGATGGGTTTATCAAACTGGGGTTTACTAATAATTTTTTAGTTAATTCTGGCGATAATGGCCCAGATTTATGGGTTTTTGAAGTTGGTTTTGCAGTTGAAGAAACACGAATTGATTTAAAACCTTATGATCAAAATACAATTGATATATTAATTAATGCAGGAATTAATGATGCTGACGGAGATGGTTATTTTGAGTTTAGTGAAATTTCCGGATCAACTTCTTCATTAGATATTGATGCTTTTGTTACTGGTTTTGCAGTATCCGAATTAATATTTGATGCAGTTAAAATAACCAATTTATCCATTTCAGATGTATTAGATAATTTTACCCCAGGTGCTGATATAGATGCGGTTTGCGCACTTTCTTCAATTAAAGAAGATTGTAATGGTGTGCTAAAAGGCTCTGCAGAAGTTGACCAATGTGGTTTATGTTTAGATCGTTCTGATCCTACTTTTAATCAATCGTGTGCTGATTGTAGTGGTACACCAAATGGAACAGCAGTACTTGATGAATGTGAGACTTGTTTAAAAACAGATGACCCTAACTTTAACCAATTGTGTTTAGATTGTGAAGGAATATTAAATGGAACAGCAATGCTTGATGATTGTGGTGTTTGTTTGCAGCCAGATGATCCCAATTTTGGGAAACTATGTGTTTTAGTACCTAATGCTTTTTCACCTAATGAAGATGGTGCAAACGATAGCTTTCGCCTTTATGCCCGAAGTGGAACTTCACCAACTGTAACATTGTATCAAATATTTAACCGTTACGGGCAATTATT
>Ga0114957_1003590_pt1 | contig 13874 bp, 14 predicted proteins | sample BantaG_FD_87175 | JGI IMG/M metagenome (GOLD analysis project Ga0114957, IMG submission 87175) | Marine algal microbial communities from Bantry Bay, Ireland - BantryBay_4 metaG | ecosystem: Host-associated > Algae > Red algae > Unclassified | place: Bantry Bay, Ireland | collected 2014-11-21 | reverse complement strand
CTTCTTATGAAATTATGATGGACGACTTACGAGACTATCGTTTTTATAAAAAAGATATGATTCATCCGAATGATTTGGCGATAGATTACATTTGGGATTTTTTCAAAAAAACTTATTTCGCAGAGAATACAAATGCATTAAATAAACGGGTTGGAGAAATAAAAAGGGCTATGGCTCATCGACCTTTTCATCCTCAGTCAGCATCGCATTTAGAGTTTAAGAAAAAGCAATTGGAGAAAGTGGAACAGATGAGTAAAGAAATTCCTTCTTTGAATTTTGAGGAAGAGATGGATTTTTTCAATAAATAAATTATTCATGATTTTGACGACGGGAGTGTTCATTTGTCCATTTTTTCATATCCTCTGAAGTAAGACCTTTTTTTTCTATAAATTGATCCATCAAATCTGATGCTTGATTTGCAAAGTATTGACTCAATAATAATTTAATGTCATGAAGTTGCTCATCAGAAACATTTTTTGAGTATAATTTTAACAACTCAATCTGGATATTACTAAATGAATTTAATTCACCCATGTTACGTTTTTTAGTAAATTTAAAGAACTCTACAATGAATATCAATTAAAAGTTCAATTAAAAATTAACTCCACCTCCCAAACTAATATACTCCGCCACCGTCAAATGCGTTTTCAAAGAAAGATTCAAAAAGAATTTATGTTTCAAAAAACCTTTATTGGGAAAATAAAACCGAGTACTAAACTTAGTGTAAGTCGTTCCTGATTTTAAAAAAGAAAATTTTCCTAAATACACCCCAAACTGCAAAGTCATACTCCAACTTCCAAATAAAAATTCATCTCCTACAAACCATGTCAATCGGGAAGCCTTTCGTTGAGCATCACTTCGATTCAAGGCATGATAAGTATGCAAGGCAAAATGATAAATAGCTTTATTTTGTTCATACTCAAACCCTGTCACTAGGCGATTCACTTGATTCAAATAATATTTTCCAGAAACCCCAAAAACATAAATGGGATACCGAGGTCCACCGATTGCAAAACGCTGAATTAATCCAGTACCTACATGAAAATCCATTCCAAATTTACGGGTTCGTTCCCTACTTATTTTATGAAAAATATAATCTTCCTCACTCAAAGATTGAGGCGAATAATTCACTCCTACAATTAATGACGGAATGTTTAAACCAAAATTAGGTAATCGAGCACTACCATTTGAAAAATGATTAAGTGCCAATCCTGTATGAAATTTCCAATTTGGATTAAGTTGCCGAAAGGCATGAAATTTCATAAAAATAGTAGTGACGCCATGCGAACCAATTGCATTATTTTCAGGATTATCTACTACATCAAATGGCTTCGTCATATAAGCCACTCCTGTTCCAATTTGATAAAATGCTTCCCATTTTTTTTTAGTAAAAAGAGGAATATTAATATTCGGCGTAATACTAAAAGCACTCCCCAATACCTCATTATTTCCAAACCTAAGCCACATTGCTGTCACCCCAAACCGAGGAAATTTTCGCCATTGATGCCATTTTTTTTTTCCATAAGTTTGAAATTTAAAATTCACATCCAAACCATAAGTAGGCCCTTTGACCTCAAATGTAAGTTCAGGAGTATGCTTGGTCACGACTCCAAAATGAAAACTTGGTTCAATAGAAAATCCCTTTTGAGCCGCTACAATTAGGGGACAAACCAATAGGAAAATCACCATTCCTAATTGAGTAAGAATGCCGGAAAAAGAGTAAAAACCCAGCGTTTTAGGTCGCTTATCCGTTAATTGCGTTAACCGTTCGTTAAACATAAGTTAAAGAGATAGAGTAGTTATAGCTTATTTCATTTTATAATCCGTTCTTTGTCAGAGAGTTATGATGTTTTTTGAATTTATTTAAAAAATTCTTTATGTAACCTCGGCATAAAATTACGAGTCTTATAAATCGAAACGTTACAATAAAATTGTATTTTTGACAGTCTTATTAAAAACTGTTTAGTAATGGTAAAATAATTAAAAAATCAAACTAGTCGTAAAATTATGAATAAGAAGACAATTAAATTTATGGGAAGAAAAATACTTCTTATGTTGACCTTAGTAATGTTGACTTCTGTCAGCATGGTGGCTCAAAAAATCGCCTCAATTGATGTCAACGCTATTCTTGAAAGCATGCCTGAATATCAAACTGCTCAAAAACAATTGGATAATCAAGCGGCAAAATGGAGACAGGATATCGCAAAAGAGTATGATAAAATCAAAGGAATGTACAACAAGTACCAAGCTGAAAGTGTCATGATGACGGAAGACATGAAGAAGCAAAAAGAGGATGAAATCATGGCTCAAGAAAAGCGAGTAAGAGATATGCAAAAATCCAAATTCGGACCAGATGGTTCTTTATTTGAAAAACGCCAAGAACTAGTCGCTCCAATCCAAGAGCAAGTTTATACTGCAATTGAAGAGTATGCATCTGACAAAGGTTTGGATTATATTTTCGATTCAGGAAGCGCGACAGGAATCATTTTCGCAAATCCTCGATATGATAAAACCGACGATATTAAAAAGAAATTAGGAATAAGAAATTAAGGTTAGTAAAAGGTAACGATTCAGCATTCTGGTAAAAAAAGAACGTGAATTAGTTAATTTGTCGATTGGTTAATCAGGTTGACGTGAATCCAAATTTGGATCACAATATTTTGAACACCTAATTAATCAATAACCTAATAACTCAATAACCAACTAATAGCGAAGAAATTTTTGATTTTAATTTCCCTCATAATTTTGATTATTAAAATTATCTTTGCAGCCCAAAAATTGTAAGAATTATATTTTATCAAACAAATTACCCCGAAAATTATCGGGAATTAAAATCTAAAAATAGCAATGAGAAAGTTTATTAAAATTAGTTTTTTGTTAGCCATGTTTGCTTTTGCAGCAATCAATACACAAGCACAAAAATTTGGATTCATCGATTCAGATGCCTTGCTTGCTGAAATGCCTAAAGTTAAACAAGCAAGAGCTAACTTAGAAGTACTTCAAAAGCAGCTTCAAACTAAAGGACAAAACATGGTTAATGAATTCCAAACTAAATATCAAGAGTTGGAGCAAAAGCGTCAACAAGGAATCATTACTCAAAAAGACCTTGAAATAGAAGGTAAAAAATTGGAGAAAAAGCAATTAGAAATTCAGCAATATGAGCAAGATATGATCAAGCAATTATCTGAACGAGAGCAAAAAGAATTGCAACCAATTTTGGATGAGGTAACTACTGCTATCCAAGCTGTAGCAAAAGAAAATGGTTACCAATACATTTTTGAAAAGAAGACTTTATTGTACTTCGATTCAGCAATGGATGTTAGTTCTATGGTAAGAGCTAAATTAAATATGTAAAAACATTAGACATACGTCTATAAAATTCAGTCCTGCTAGAACTTGAAGTTTTAGCAGGACTTTGTTTTTGAATTATTTAAAAACCGAACCACGAACGCTTCGCTTGACGAACTACGAACCACGGATTCTAAATATTGTGAATCGTGGTTCGGTTTAAAACTTCCATTTTAAAATTTTACATTTGCATTTTATTTTGAAACTTTTAGATCATCAAATCAGTTTTTATTTTATTAAAAACTAATGATTTTCAATCATTCAAAATTCAAAATTTGTCATTCAAAATTAATTCAATGTTTGACTGGTTAAAAGACCTTTTTAATTTTTCTAAAGAACAAGAAGAACCTGATCCAATGAAATATTTGATTGTAGGCCTAGGCAACATGGGCGCAGAATACGATAACACGCGGCACAACATTGGTTTCAATGTAGTGGATGCTTTGGCGGAAGAATTTGAGGTGAAATTTAAGGATGACTCCCTTGGATTCTTAGCAGAATTCAAACACAAGGGACGTACTTTTATTTTATTAAAACCTACTACTTATATGAATCGAAGTGGTAAGGCTGTTCGTCATTGGATGACTAAAAAGAAAATTCAAAAGCCAAACGTTTTAGTAATTGTAGATGATAAAAATTTAGATTTTGGAATATTACGACTTCGTGGAAAAGGTTCGGATGGTGGTCATAATGGTTTGAAAGATATTGACCAAATGACAGGCGGTAATAATTATGCACGTATTCGATTTGGAATCGGAAATGATTTTGGAAAAGGTCGGCAAGTCGATTTCGTTTTAGGAAAATGGGATTCTGATGAAGAGGATAAATTACCTGAAATTATCAAAAGAGCTACTGATGGTGTGAAAAAATTTGGAACCATTGGATTATCTCATACGATGACGGAGTTGAATAAGAAAGCTAAGTAATTTTTATGCCGCAGATTTACGCTGATTTTTTTATGATTTTCGAATAATGCGTTTGTATGAAATCATAAAAAATCAGCGTAAATCTGCGGCATAAAAAACATCAATAAAATTTTATCAATTCCTTAACCAATAGAACATCACGCAATTTCGTTTTGATAAAAAAACAACCTTCATGAATCGTTTTTCCAAAATCTTCCTGACCCTCATTTTTGCATCATTACTTATTATGAGTTGTAAAAGCAAAAAAAAGATAATCCCAACTGGAGAACCTATTCCTGAAAAATCTACCAATTTTTTACAAAAAGCATTAGGAAAAAACGAAGTTGATGTTGAGTGGTTGAGTGCAAAAGCAAAGATCACCTACCGTGGTGAAAATGAAAGACTTAAAGCGACGGCAATTATTAGGATGCGAAAAGATAGTGTCTTATTTTTTGTGGTAAAAAAAGCAGGGATCGAAGGAGCTCGTGTTCAAATCACAACAGATTCGATATATATTATTGACCGACAAAGAAAAGAGTATCTGATAAAAGGATTAGATTTCTTTGAAGGAAAGTATAATTTACCTGCTAACTTTGAAGCGATTCAAAATATAGTTTTAGGAAATGTGCTTTATTTATCCAATATAAAACCCGAATCAGAAATAAAAGATAATCAATATCGCCTATTTGTGGAAAAAGATAATGTTCGCGCTGAATATTGGATGGAAGGTGGTACACATTTTTTAAAACAAATGACGTTTACTGACGTAAGAAATGATAGGACTTTCAACATGACTTTCGAAGACCATCAACAACTAGAGGATCAACAATATTTTTCTTATATTCGTAACCTCAATGTGTCTGGTAAAAACATGGATGAAGCCGACATGAAAATTAAATTATCAAAAGTAGAAATCAATATACCCAAGAGCATAAAATTTGATATTCCTAAAAGATATAAAAGAGTGGACTAATCATTTAAGTCGCAATCTCAAGTTGCCACTTAAATTACTCTTTCTTGCGTGTATATTATTATCTGCTCTTAATTTCTCCCAAGCTCAAGTTCGAAAAGATTTAGAAGATCGTCGCCGAAAATTACTTCGAGAAATTGAACTAACTTCTAAACTCCTAAATAAAACTACTACCAATAAAGCCGCCGCCCTTGACCGTTATGTCACCCTTCGAAAACAAGTTCAAAAAAGAGAACTCCTCGTTGAAACTTTACGGAAAGAAATTCAATTCACAGATTTAAGTATCGACCGAACGACCAATGTTGTGGATGCGCTTTCAAGAGATATCGAACGACTCGAAAATGAGTATGGCGAACTCTTACGTCAAGCCTATCGTAGAAAGAAAAATAACAGTAGCATTACTTATGTTTTTTCAGCAGAAACTGTTAATCAAAGTTTTCAAAGATGGCAGTACCTAAAACAATATGATGAATATCGAAAACGACAGGCTCAACTCATTTTAGAAACTAAAGCAACATTGACTGATAAAAAAAGTCAGTTGGAGGAAACTAAATTGGAAAAAGAAGGGTTGATAACGACATCAGAACGACAGGCTGCATTATTGAGTGCGGAACTTGGAGATAGAAGTAAATTACTCAGTTCTCTTCGAAAAGATGAGAAGCGACTCAAAAATGAATTACACGCTCAACGAACCGATCATGAAAGACTCAATGATGCTATTGAAAGTGCCATCAGAAAAGATATGGCCGTCCGTCGTAAAAAAGAACGAACTCGAACACCTTCCACTAAAAAGAAAAGAAATGAGCCTTTAAATTCAAAACCCAAAGTAAAAGATGAATCTATTGCATTGAATCGACTTGCTGGTAATTTTAGAAATAACCGTGGTCGATTGCCTATGCCTGTAAAAAATGGAATTGTCACCAAACGTTTTGGCAAACAAGCCCATCCTACACTTCCTAAAATTCAAATCACAAATAATGGAATAGACATTCGTACAGAACACCATGCAAACGTTTTCTCCATCTTTGAAGGAAAAGTTGTAAGCAAACAATTTATTCCTGGTTATCAAAATATGTTGATTGTTCAACACGGTGATTACTACACGGTTTATTCAAACTTGGATAAAGTTTTTGTCCAAAAAGGAGATAAAGTCAAAACTTTACAAAATCTTGGAACGGTGGCGATGGATAGAAAAACAAGAGTTTCGGAAGTACACTTTGAAGTATGGAGAGACAAAGCAAGGTTGAATCCAGAGGATTGGGTACAGTAAAAATAAAATACCTCACCTTATAATAGAGTTAATTTTGAATGACGAATTTTGTCCCGATAGTAATCGGGATGAATGTGTCGAAAATCTTGTATTTATGTAGGCTTTAAAATTGTCTACACAAAAGTGTTTAGAATAACCATTTATAATTTTCATAAAATACATTTAACATGGAAATCAATTACTTAGCACTTGGATTTGTTTTAATCATGTTCGTTTTGGGATTTGTCTTTGGACAAAAAAATAAAAATCCAAATGATTAAAACTGATTTAAATATTTATGCGGTTATAGAAATGACTGCTTGGCAATTTGATGAAGACTTTGAATTAAATGATAATGAAAACTACGAAGAAAAAACCATCCAACTTTTCAAAGACAATGGTATTCAAAATATTTCATCCCTTGATCCTCATGCATACAGTTCAATTAAAATTTCAGCCTTACTAAATCATAATGACCTCAGCATTTTGGTTCAAAGAGAATTACAAGACTGCAAAATTTATAAAGAAGGATTAGAAAGTGCAGGACCATTTTCTGGAGGATTAGTTTTTCAATGGGAGAATAACCAGTTCTTAGCTCATCAATGTTGCGGTAGCATTTCTGATTATCAAACCTGGGTGAAATTCATAAAAAAAAATCCAAGTACTTGGGATCAAATATGGATTGGACATCCATGGATTTATGCAAAAGTAACCAACGGGGTAGTTGAAATTTCTGACCGAATCGAACATTCTGGTACAGTTGATGAGTCAGAATTAACAACACTTGTACAATTTGAGCTAGAGGATTTTAAACAAAAACTCTCACATGTGGTTAACGAAATAAAACTTTTAAAGCAAAGAATAACAACTATCTTAGAGCATCAAAATAATATTTACAAAAAAGAACTTCCTAATTTGTTGATTGATAATATTAGGAAAGATTAAGTTTGTAAATCATTTTTTTAAAAATAAAAAATAACCAAAACATATGGCAAACGAGTGGAATGTAGGAGGACAAAATAAGAAATCAGGATTAAAGAAAAAACTCGAACAGGCTATCCTCGTGGGCATCATTGCCCAACAACAGACGGAAAGCCAAACCGCAGAATATTTAGATGAACTCGAATTTTTAGCCCTCACAGCAGGTGCCGTTGCTAAAAAAAGATTTGTCCAAAAATTGCAACATCCTGATCGTAGAACTTTTGTTGGATCAGGTAAAATGTTAGAAATTCAAGAGTATGTTGAAACGCATGAAGAAATTACCTTGGTCATTTTTGATGATGACTTGACAGGCAAACAAACTGCTATCATAGAAGAAATGCTCAAAGTCAAAATCATTGATCGAAGTACTTTGATTCTCGACATCTTCGCTAATCGAGCACAAACCGCTCAAGCAAGAACTCAGGTTGAACTGGCTCAAATGCAATACATGTTACCTCGACTAAGAGGACTTTGGGATCACTTGGAACGACAACGTGGTGGTATCGGAATGCGTGGACCGGGGGAGAAAGAGATTGAAACGGATAGACGGATTGTTCGAGATAAAATTGCATTGCTGAAAAAACAATTAGAAAAAATTGATCAACAAAATCAAACACAACGAAAAAGAAGAGGGCAGCAAGTTCGAGTAGCTTTGGTAGGGTACACCAATGTTGGAAAATCTACCTTGATGAATGTGTTGAGTAAATCAGATGTTTTTGCAGAGAATAAATTATTTGCAACATTAGATACAACTGTTCGAAAAGTTGTTTTAGATCGAATGCCTTTTTTGTTATCTGATACCGTTGGGTTTATTCGAAAACTTCCACACCATTTGGTCGAGAGTTTTAAATCAACTTTGGATGAGGTTCGGGAAAGTGATTTGTTAGTTCATGTAGTGGATATTGCGCATCCACAATTTGAAGAACAACTTCAAACTGTGAATAAAACTTTAAAAGAATTAGATGCGTTGGAAAAACCAACCATTATAGTTTTTAATAAAATAGATTTGTATCGGGAACGTTATTTTGATAAATTTTTAGAGGAAGAAATGAAAGTCGAAATCGTTAATGAATTGAAATCGAGATTAAAAAATGATTACAATCATGATAATGTTTTTATCTCTGCATTAACAAAAGAAAATATTAAGGACTTTAGAAATATTTTAGAACAAAAAGTAAAAGAATTATACGCCATTAGATATCCACATCAAGTTAAACATTGGTAATTGGAAAAGATTGTTATATGGTTTCCAAACTACGAAATATTGGCAGATAAAAATTCGTGTATATAAAGTTCTTTTTATATCTTGTTTCAAAATAAATGAACACGATAAACTAAAAGTTGCTTAAAGATAAAATCCATAGAATTCAACTTATTTTTTTCAACTAAATATTCTAATAATCATTCGTATTATATGAACACAATTCTTAGCAAATATGCTAAATTGTTGGTCAAGTATTGTTTAGAGATTAAAAGAGGTGACCAATTATTTGTACAAACTACCACTTTAGCAGAACCATTGGTTCGAGAAGTATATCGAGCAGCGATCCAAGCAGGTGCTCACGTGGAAGTGAATATGGAATTTAGAGAGCAAAGCCGTATCTTTTTTGAAGAAGCTAAAGGAAAACAACTACAACGCGTTTCGCCTTTTTATAAGCGAGCGATGGAAAAATTTGATGCCTACCTTTATATTCGCGCACCTTTCAATTTAATGGAAAATCAAAGCGTGGATTCCAAAAAAGTCAAAATAAAAAAGACAGCTCACGCTGGAATTTCTAAAACGTATTTTAGAAGAACAGGTACTCGTGACCTGAAGCGTAACCTTTGTCAATATCCTACTCAGGCTGCTGCACAAAATGCAGGAATGTCATTAGAAGAGTATGAAAAATTTGTCTTTGGTGCTTGTCAATTATTTAAAAACGATCCTGAAAAGGAATGGCTCAAAGTGCGTAAGTTTCAAAAGAAGATCGTTGATGTTTTAAATAAAAAAAATAAAGTCCATTACAAAGGTGATGGAATTGATATTAGTTTTTCTACAAAAGGTAGAACTTGGATTAACTCGGATGGGCAAACGAATATGCCTTCAGGCGAAGTGTATACTTCACCTGTGGAAAATTCAGTTAATGGAGTAGTGAATTTTTCTTACCCAGCAGTTTACATGGGACATGAAGTGGAAGGAGTGACGCTTTGGGTAAAAGATGGTTACATCGAAAAATGGGAAGCAAAACGAGGTCAAGCATTTTTAAATAAAATATTTAAAATGAAAGGCACTCGTAATTTTGGAGAAGCGGCAATTGGAACTAACTACAACATTAATAAATTCACAAAGAATATTTTATTTGATGAAAAAATAGGAGGAACGATTCACATGGCCATTGGTCAATCTTACAGCCAAGCAGGCGGTAAAAATGAATCACCGATACATTGGGATATGATTGGAAATATGATGAATGGAGGAGAAATTTTCGCTGATGATGAGAAAATTTATGATAGTGGGAAATTTTTATTTGTTTAGTTTCTAGTCACAAGGTGATTTGAAATCACCTTGTGACTGGTTTAGGAATAGAAAAATAATTGATTTTAATTTTGATTTCTTACAAATTTCCCCCGTATTCTAATTTTTTTCGCCAAAAATCATAGAAAAAATAAAGAAAAAGAAAAAAACCATTTGAAAATATTATTTTTGCACCACTTATTATAAACAAAGAAACTTCGGTTTAAGATGGCTTTTATCGAAGAAAAAAAAGGAAACCGTGAATCAGAACATCGCATTTTTAGAACTAAAGTTTGGAAACATCTACGGAGGACCTCCAAACTTCTATGCCATTCATGAAGTGGCATTGTTGGTATTTGAGCCACACTCAAACAAAATCTTTTTAGAAAGTATGACTGTTGCTATTGATGTTGACATCGTCAGCGTTGAAGCAAAAGTTAATGAACTTGGAAACACGATTGACCGTGTTAAAGAGGTGGTAAACATGAAAACTAAACGAAGAAGACCATTCGATGAAACTTATCAAATTTTTGATAGAGAATTAGATGGTGCTTTTGGAATGTTACGACCTGCTCAAAAATGGGTTCGTGCGTTTTTTGGAAAATGTCTTCAGAAATACCGTATTCGTGATATCGTTACTTTTGATGGACGTAGAGATTTATTTTTATTGGAAAAATCTCGAATACGTTTCGATCGAATGAATATCATTGATTTACAAAAAGATATTATTAAAGAAACGAACTATTTATTCTCTTTGAATAAATTAGCAGTAGTTACTGGATTTGATTTTACAGGAACTATGCTTCGATCAAATAATGAGGAATATTGGATGCACCCAATTGCAGCTAAACAAATTATTCCTAAAACGGCTTCTTATGATGCTGCGCGATTATTGATGGTTCACCAAGAATTCCATAATCATAAAGATGATTTCTTGATGAAGGCGGCGCTTCTATTGAATAAGATTGAAATGCAAAAAGCAAAGTCGGAATCGAAATAACGATTTTTGTTTTTTAGAAAAATAAAAAAAAAGGTCTGTCGAGTTTCTCGACAGGCCTTTTTTTTTACGTTGCTTAATATAATATACTGTAACAGTTACAATGTATTACTTAATACGAAATTAAATTCTGTATTTTTTTTTTTCAAATTTTAAATTACACATTACTATTTTTACAAGAATATTGTTTTAGGTTTGATCATTAATTAAAACTTTTATTAAACATTAAATTGAATTCTTATGAAAAAGAAAATGCTTTCAATTGGATTTACATTTCTGTTGCTAATATCATCTGCGACTTCAGTTTTTTCTGCAATATGCAGTTATACGGTATCTGCAGGAAGTACAACAATTAACATCGTATATGGTACGGCTGGAGGTGATTGCTGCTCAAGTTTTACAGGGGTAGCAATAGTTGCTGTATATGAAGGAGACCGTCTTGTAGATGAATACTATTCAAGTGCTGTTATCCCAGATGTTCAGTCAGTTTTAGGATGTTAATTCTTTAATAAAAATCCTAAATTTTGACTATTCCGATCCAGAGTTGTTGGAGCATTTGCCAAAATTTTCCGACCTAAAGAATCAGAAACTGGATTTTTAGGATAAGGTGTTTTTTAATAACCCGATGCACGCATCGGAAAACTAACAAATTAAAAAAATATGAAAAATATAATTGTTATTAGTTTGCTGTTGTCTTTTATTTTATGTGCCTGCTCTGATGATATTTCACAAAAAGTAAGCTCATCGGAAGAATTACAACTTGGACAAATGGAAAATTCCAATATTAAAGATAAAATCACTATTAAAAGTGGTTATCAAGATATAAGAATTTCGGAGGAATTAAGACCATGGCAAGAAACTGATTTGCTTTATAAAAACACAATAGAGGGAAAAGAACCTTCTGTATCTTTAACTAATTTTAAACAATCAGTAATAAAAGATTTAGTATTTAAGCATGATCTTATAAATATCGAATCTCAAGATAAAATCCAAGTATTTGAATTTTATGCAGATGAGATTTATAATACAGAGAATCTTAGCTTAGCAAATTGTAGTTATTTATTCCTTTCAAATTTATCTAACCATTGGACAAGTCAAAAAATAAAAATTTACGCAAAAGATGCTATTGAAAAAGGAAAAGAACAAAAATTAAGACTTGAAAAAGCAATTCAAAATCTATCCACTACGTCTGATAACTTAAATACAACTGTAGTTAAAAATTTAGAAAAATCCTTAGTAGAGCATGATAATGCTATTTTAAAACTAAAAACATTGACTGAATAAAAACTGAATCAGATATAAAAAAAATTATAAAACGTCTACGAAAAAACCCTTCACAGTTTTAACTGGAAGGGTTTTATTTCTTTTAAACTCAAATCTTACTTCAGCAACTGTCGCATATCAATTTTTTCCAAAACCACTTTCTCAATATCATCAATTGCAATACGTGTTTGCTCCATCGTATCTCGATCCCTGATTGTAACAGTATTGTCTTCCAAAGTCTGCCCATCAATAGTAATACAATAAGGTGTACCAATTGCATCCTGTCTTCTATACCGTTTTCCAGGAGAATCTTTTTCATCATACTGACATTCAAAAGAGAATTTAATATGATTAAAAATCTCTCTCGCCTTCTTGGTAAATTCCTCATTATTTTTTACCAAAGGTAAAACGGCACATTTGATAGGAGCCAAAGCAGGATGAACTTTTAATACCGTTCGAGTAGAATCTTTTCCATCTGCATTTGGAACGATTTCATCCATCAATGCATTTGCCATCGTCGCTAAAAACATTCGATCACAACCGATTGAAGTCTCTACTACGAAAGGCACATAACTTTCTTTTAATTCTGGATCGTAGTATTGTAATTTTCTACCAGATAATTCTTGATGTTGGGTTAAATCAAAATCAGTACGAGAGTGAATTCCTTCCAACTCACGGAAACCAAACGGAAATTTAAATTCAATATCCAATGCAGCGTCAGCGTAGTGCGCTAATTTTTCATGGTCATGATATTTTAAATCTTCAGCAGGGTGAATTGCTTGATGCCATTTCATTCTAAATTCTTTCCAGTAGTTGTACCATTTCTCTTGTTCTCCTGGGCGAACGAAAAATTGCATTTCCATTTGCTCGAATTCTCGCATACGGAAAATAAACTGACGGGCAACAATTTCATTTCTGAATGCTTTACCAATTTGTGCAATACCAAAAGGAATTTTTTGACGAGTCGTTTTTTGAACATTCAAGAAATTAACAAAAATACCTTGAGCCGTTTCAGGTCGTAAATATAATTTACCAGCCTCTCCTGCAATCGTTCCCAACTGCGTGTTGAACATCAAATTAAATTGACGAACATCAGTCCATTCTCTTGATCCACTTTCAGGGCAAGCGATTTCTAATTCTTCAATTAAATTTTTAACATCCTCCAAATCTTCATTGGTCAATGAAGTATTCAAACGTGTGAGTATTGTTTTGGATTTTTCCAAATAACCCATCACTCGTGGATTCGTAGTTTTATACTCTTCTTCATTAAAGGCATCTCCAAAACGCTTCCGTGCTTTTGCAATTTCTTTATTGGCTTTCTTCATGACCTTGTTCTCCACATATTCTTCCACCAACTGATCTGCTCGATATCTTTTATTAGAAGTTTTATTATCAATCATTGGATCGTTGAATGCGTCAACGTGACCTGATGCTTTCCAAGTGCTTGGGTGCATAAAAATTGAAGCATCAAGCCCCACAATATTTTCGTGCATCTGCACCATTGCCATCCACCAATACTTTTTGATATTATTTTTTAACTCCACTCCGTAGGGACCATAATCATACACCGCCGCCAAGCCATCATACACTTCGCTCGATTGAAAAATGAAACCATACTCCTTACAATGAGATACTAACTTTTTAAAAAAATCGTCCTGATTTGCCAT
>Ga0114957_1003588_pt1 | contig 13876 bp, 17 predicted proteins | sample BantaG_FD_87175 | JGI IMG/M metagenome (GOLD analysis project Ga0114957, IMG submission 87175) | Marine algal microbial communities from Bantry Bay, Ireland - BantryBay_4 metaG | ecosystem: Host-associated > Algae > Red algae > Unclassified | place: Bantry Bay, Ireland | collected 2014-11-21 | reverse complement strand
GGGGGGGGGGGGGGGGGGGGGGGGGGGGGGGGGGGGGGGGGGGGGGGGGGGGGGGGGGGGGGGGGGGGGGGGGGGGCCCGCCCCGGCGCCGAAGGGGCCCCCCGCCCCCACACCCAAAAAAAAAAAGGGGGGGGGGGGGGGGCCGCCAGCGCCTACGGCGAAAGCACCGCCCCCCTCTCCCCGGCGACCCGGGCGGCCTTGCCCAATGTCGCGATCGATTGTGTGCGACGCGGGCGTTGACGCTGCTCTGCGAGGCGGCGTCGGCGGCGAAGCCGTTCACGCCGTGTCGCGTAGCCGCGGCCATGCTTGCGTCCTGCAACGGCGACTGAACCTTTGCGCGAGGCCGGAAGGGCGGTCCGGGGGAAGCCGCCAGCGGATTTCTGGGAAGGAAGATACTGCCAATTGGCGTCGGCGGCCCTGTGGCCACCCACCCTGTGCCTAACACGACTCTCTTTCGCTTCTCCTTCACTCTCCCCGCTCCAGTCACCTTGCCCTCCTCTCCCTTCCCTGCGCATCCCCCGGGCTCCACCGCGACCGCCACGCCCATCAGCACGCCCCCCGTGCCCTGCACTGCGCCCCCCGCGCACGCTTCCACGGAAAACCTGGGCGCAGTCACCTCCGGATAAAGGCGCGTCGTTCTCAGATGGTCGCTGCAGGCCCAAGACGGCAAGGTGCGCTCCGACGTCGTTTCGATTGCGGTCGAAGTCACTGGCACTCGCGCCGACCCGCACGGCACGGCCAACAGCTTGGGCTGGCTCTACTGTCCAAGAAGCCAGACGTTCAGCCCGCGCCGTCGTGCGGCGCGCCAGCGCCTCAGCGTAGCGGTCTGCGAAGACCTGCAGTCTTGTAACTTGGGCGGCCTCGCGCTTTTGTGTCGTCGCGGCAATGTCCCCGGCGGAACGGGCGCTCCTGTCCTCTGCGGCCATCTTGGCCGCGATTCACGCCGCAGTCCGATCGAGGGTGTCTCGTGCAGCTTTGTGGCACGCATCGCCGCCGAGTTGAAGAACATAGAGCGCTCCGTGTGCCTCAGAGCTCTGGCCTTGCCAGCTGAAGTGTCAGTCAATTCTTTCACCCGCTTGTTCAGGGCGGTAGAAGAGGCCAATAGCCCGGGGTGCTCCTTCATCCTCTTGGAACCCCTCGAAAGGGCGCCGAGCTGGCGCGCAGCCGTGGACGACGCAGCGTCGCCCTCCTCCGATGCGCCTCCCTCCGCAACCGCTGCTGCGGATCCATCGCTTGCTATACTAGCAAGGTGCACGGCCGGTGTCCGGTCGACAAAAGCATTACCGGGCATCGAAATATGCGGGGGGCGTGGGGAGGGAGCAGCGGAAAGTGGGAGCTGCTGAGAAAAGCGTGGATGATGGCGCAATAGTGACCAAGATGAAAAATGCCGGAACTCACAGCAAGAGCCGAGAATGTTAGCTTCCTAATCATGCTCTCGGATATTGTATCGTGCGACAGCCGTGTCAATGTCGTTCGCAGTCATCCCAGTATGTGGGACCGAAATAATCCCCGCGAGGCATACAATCAACCGTTTGCATGCAGGTGCAATGTGATCAAGCAAGCGGGTGCGCACAGCGGTAGTACTGCGGGCCTCCCAATCACACGGATTGTCCCTGGTGTCCGGATAGCTTTCTCGTTGAGCCGACATTTTCAATACGGATGCCCTCAAAAAAAGCGAGCGACTTCGGGCCCGTCCCCACGTCAACACTGTTAGACTTCGCGATCTACCCCTTAGTGATCCCCAGCTTCTCTCTCTCCTTCCACCCAACACCCTTGGTCATTGCTTTGGAAATGTGTTCGGTGGGGCTGCCTCGAGGCCGATCCAGGTGCGTGCCGGTGCTTTTCTCGGGAAAGGGGACGGTCCTGACGACGACAGCCGACAGCGCAGAATGCGACCACGGCTAACGATGCCACAACGGTGGAGAGTGCGCGATTGAGCTGCCATCAATCGTCGTGAGAATTATTCGAGTTCCGAGCTTATAAGCCTCACTTGCACCGAAAATCTTGGGCGATTGACCGCGGTCGCTCAAAGCGCAAGTTTGCACGGCCGACGCTCCCGGTGCTGTCTGCAAGCCACGGGTCACGCAATCCATTGGCGTCTGTTAATTTGAAACGGAGCCACGGGTTTTTCAAACGCCTGGAGGTGCTTCGAAACAGGCCAGTTTGGAGTGGCGCGCCTCCAAAGCGGCCTGTTTAGAGTAGCGCTGCTGTCGAGGATCCACATTCAGAGCAATCGCGTGTGAGAGACACGAGTTCGATTAAACGACAAGAATGTGTGACGAGAGTCTGTTTTTGGACCGTCAGACCATAGTTTCGAATCGCATCCCAGCCACTACAGCCCGTTTGGCAAAAGAATGCCACGCTCAGGTGTTTGGGTGTTTGGATGTAATGGTGGAGACGCTTTCACCCCGATTTCTGTTCGATCCATTTTTCTTGATCTTTCGGAGTATGACACAGCTGGCAAGGAAATGGGTCGCGAGATCGTGTGGTCCGCGGCGGAGCGCCCGAAAATGTCCAAATCGTTAGTACTGATGGAGCGAGAACGCAGTTGTTGGGACGAATCAGTCCTCAAACCAATTTTGGGGCCAGTGGCGGGCGGTCTTTGTCAAGAACGCGCCTGTCGAGCCGGAGACTGGTCGTTGGGCTCACCGGACGGTCGACGCTGCCAAGAACGAATGGAGCCGCAACGTCTCAAAAATCGTTAGAAAGCTGGCGAGGTGCGGCCAGCGCGTGAAGAGCAGTCAGCCGACTCGCAACCTGCCCGATGACGAGGTTGTCAAGATGGAGGCGGCAATGAACAGCGGTATGGCCGTGTACAGTGCTATGCTAAGTGAGGCGTTGACGAAGCTCTCCTCAAGTGACCGACCGAAGAAGGGGCCAACCTGCCCGTGAATTGAGCATTCCTAGGTCCTGCGCAAGAGTGATAAGTCCAGCGCCGCCACTGGTGCACTGGCGGCAGAAACTGCCGCCGGCGGGGATGGGACGGCTGTAGAGGCCGTGGGCGACAGCCCGAACTTGCGAAGGGGCTTTGCCGAGCGCCCGGTCGGGGTCAAGACCGCCAAGATCTATTTGGCCGACGCGCGGGCGGCCGAGATGAGCGCGGCCAGAACGGACGCCAACGTCGGGGTCGTGCTCAACCGCATTGCCGATGCGTCCGACGGTCGAGAAGACGAAGCTCGCTCGGCCAATTAGCTCGATGCAGATCGGATTGCAATGAATGATTTCGCTGATCCGGCACATTTCGATTCACCAGAGGCAGCACAATTCCTCATGGTGCTGGGGAAGACGATGATGCTGACGCAAGCGCGGGCAGCGTTGGCTTGTAGCCAAGCGCCAGGCAGCGTCGACGCTCTTGCTTCCGAGTCTGCTGACACTCTCGCTCCCATCAGCGCTGGCGCGGCAATGGCGAATGGCCCAGTCGGCGTCAGGCAAGCGGTGGCTGGAAGAGCACCGAGCGGGGCCGGCGCCCCCGCCAATTGCGGTCGTGGCGACGACGGTGCAGGTGGGACGGTCGCCACCGAAGGCACTCAAGTGTCAGCGGTTCGTGAGACGCCCGTGTTGGGCGCAAACGACCTGGCGGACTGCAAAGGTGCACAAGCGGCCGGTGCCGCTGTCGGTGCCTCAGCTGCCGTTGCACCCGACGGTGCAGCCCGAGGCGTGCCTGAATGCGCGGCCGCCGCACATCCTCCGGTAGCCGGGCTCGGCGGAGGAGGTCGTGGTGTGAAGTGGGTTGCTGCTTCGCACGCGGCTGGTGCTGCCGTCAGTGGATTGAAACCGGCAAGCAGTACGCGCCCTGCAGCTCTTCGCGCACCTTCAACATCGAGCCCGGCAATTGTAACCTGGACTTCCAAGCGCCGAGCTGGTGCAGCACGCGCAACTGCCGCAAAGAGGAGTCGCACTGTCCCTGGATCAGCCGACTTGAGTGCAATGTCCTCGGCAAATGATCCGAATTCGACGACTGCGCCGAAATGGTAGAAGGATGACTTCGTGATATGGCTGAGAGCGGTGGTCCTTTTCGAAAACGTTTCCCTTTGATGTACTCTTGTGCCAGACCTTTTTGTGTGGGAAGGGTACATTATTGGCTTAGACTAATGACGGCCATAGCACTTGACCAATCGTCCTGGCAGCGTTTCCTACAGTCGCTGTCATGCATGAGACAACAGCCTCAGTCATGTTTTTCCCACCCCGTTCCCTGCCTTCTCAAGACAATCTTATCATCACGCGCTGGCAGAGGGCACCTTGTGCGTCGCCGCATGCTGCGCTCACACCGTTCTGCTCGCATTACTGCAAGTCCTTGAAGGCCCCTGCGAATGAACGGCACACAAACGCGCGGTGAAGAGCTGCTGCGGGGCACACACTCCCAGCAAAGACCTCCTGCAGCGCCTTTTGGCCTTACCCTCCCATCCACCTAGCCCTGCCTGCACAGGTGCTTCCCTGCCCGTTCGCAGAAGAGCTGCATGCAGCTGCGGTTACAGCACGACGCCCCCCCTAGCGCAAAAACGCGGCACTCTTCCCTAGTTCTTTCGAGGCGATCTGTGCTACGGGTACACCGCGCCCCCCCTCCTGGTTTTAAGAGTTGCGTCCGCTTTGGTTGAGAATTCATGTGGCCTGCATAGGTATGTCATGAGAGGACCGTTATACTGGTGTGCTATGCTCCGTAACCCAGTTTCGCCTACGACGTGAAACTCGTGCTGCGGCAAGTGGTACAGTGACGCTTGCGTCAAGAGCTAGAAAGCCTTTGCTCTGTACATCGTGGTACCACATTTCTAATCGCAGCGCCGAAGTTGATCGGAATGCTTACTTCAAGTTACTGAACAGTGAAATTGAGTCGCGTTAAATTGGGACATCACTCCCGACTCATATTGGTTTATATTTTTTGTCTGCGTACAGACGAAGGGATCGTCCGTGAGTGAGCGCTCGTAGCGCGGCTGGCATGTATTCACGGTAGCACCGCCCACGCCCCTCCACCCCCGCCACGCTACCGCGCTCTTCATGCACCGAAAGTGTCTCATGCAACCAAGCTCGTGAGGTAAAACCGCGCCGCACGCGCGGCAACATTCCACTCCGTAGATCGCAGCAGACCTCTGGTCCGCAGTTGAATCCGGAGCGGCGGCAGCGCGGCGACGGTTCACATCAACGGCGGCTGCACCGCGTGGTGGAAGTGGTGCGACGCTGCGGCTGGGGCACGGCGATGGCCCATATTCTGAAGCCGCGACGGCTACCGGCAGCACGGTCGACTGACAGCACTCCCGCCGCAGGAGAAGCCTCCGGCGCGGCGCCCCCCCGTCGAGCCGGTGCCGGCCTCCGCGGCGGCAGGACGCCGGCAGCGGCGGTGCTATCGCTCTCGAACTCTCATCTGCGTCGCTTGGTGGCGCCGGCGCGCACGCCCGCCATCTCCCGCTTTAAGCAGCCCACGAAAATGCACGGGGAGGTTCCTGACGTTGTGAAGTGCCGCAGCGGCGCATTTTCTGTTGCCTTTTAGCGGCACCACACTTACGGCAGTGTCAACGCCGCCCACCACAACTACACTAGCCGCAGTACATTGTGAGTCGTGGGTGGCGACCGTCGGCGGAATACGCCACAGCCAAACACCGCGGAGCCAAGGCGCAGGCCACCCGTCAGGGATGTGCGCGGGACCATGGCATCTTGTGCCTGGGCGCACTGATTGCCGCTGAGTGCTACTGCACCGCCTGACAGTTTGAATGTGAACCAACAGCTTGGGCGCGTGCCAGACGCCGCCGTTGTTGCGGCGGCGGTTACGGTATTGATGATGGGGGCTATCAAGCCGTACCTCCGCCCGTCGTCGGAAACTTTCGGCGCCTCTTGTAGTACATCTTCGCCCGCAATTGACAAATTGCCGCCGGTAGCCCCCTTGACTGGCCAAAGCCCAAGTAGTGTGCGAATTGGCCTGTGGCATGCCCTTTGAGGGGTTGCTTCCGCATTGTTTCTTTTTATATTTTTTGTTTGCTTGCCTTTCTTATCCGTCGGCCGGCACTCGATACGATTGCTTGAGATCGGACGGTCGATCGACTAGTGCCCTCGTTTGTACTAAATCACCATGGGTCCGGGGTTGCCGTCGTGGGCACCACCCGGCTCTCCATCGGATGCCCTTCAACAAAAGGTATTTCTTTCTCGCCGCAACGGCGATAGAACTGGCTTTTCTGCTCGGCTATGGTCGGTCTCAATACACAGATGTTTGATACAACGTTATTAATACCACACCTTTCCTCAACACGCCCGTTACCCCTTGCCATGCGCGAAGTTGCCGCCGGTCTGCATCCTTGTCGCGCAGGGGCTACCCGTGTGACCGCCGCGTTGGCCAATGGCACCAAGACTGCGGCGACCACACCCAACGTCTACTCGTCGTGGTTGAAGCGACGGATGGCCTGGAATGCACATTGACCGGGAAGGTGGAGAGATGGGGAAGAAAGGCGCGGTACGATGAATCTTAAGGATGAGAAGCAGGGAGGGTGAGGGACGTGACGAAGGCGTCTCAACACATCACGACACAGTACTGATTTGTGCACCAGCGACACACCAAAAAGCATCGAGACGAGGGCTCTCCTCCAATCTGCAAGTCACACAACTTCGTGTGAGGGGCATTTTGGAGGTTTGGGACATTGTGACAGGCGCAATCAAGTTCCGACGTTCGAAATTCTAGATGGAAACGGTCAAAAAGTATCGGAATGGTCATTAATTGAGGCTAATGTACTCGTATGGAGCAAGGAGCTCCTCCCGCGCCTCCCAAATCCGGACAGCCAGATCACTGCGGAGAGAGTGGTGTTTCACTGCGTCCGTCCCACGACCCCATGCCGCCAGCATATGCCCAAAGCTGCCCGAAAAAGGGGCCGCAAGGGCGGGCACGCTGCGCAAGGTGCTGCTTGACATCGGAACCAGGATTCCCTCTGTACCTCCGCCGCTACCGGTCGAGACTGGAGGCCTCACATCCACACCATCGACGCCGTCCTCGCTGGCAGCTGGCGGACCCCCGCCCGCACCAGCTTTCCCCCCGCCCCTGCTGATAGCGGGCGGCGCCCCACCAGCACCACCTCCACCACCGCGGCCGCCCGTCGTGGGTGGTGACACCCCCGCACTACCCCCCCCGCCTTCCATGCCAGCAGCGAGTGGGGCTCCGCCCATACCCGCACCATCCAGGTCATCACCGCTACCGCAGATGGGCGGCATGCGACGCCCATCGCATCCGCTTCCGATTTTGCCGGCGGTCGGCAGCGCGCTATCCGTGCCTGACCCTGTGACATATCCGCCCCCGTCGCCGTTGACGCCCCCGCCGTCGCAGTCTCCGGTCCCTCCGCCAGCGCACCCTCCATCACCCACATCGGCTGCCGGTGCCACACTCACAGGGCCACCCCCAGCGGCAGGCCGGGCATCACTTTGATCGGCGTAAGACGCCGACTGCGGGCGTGAAACGTAGCCGTTCCGTCGTAGAACGATGATCATGTAGTGCATAATCGCCACTGCACGGGCGGTGGTCACGATGTTGGCCATGTAGAAGTCCCGGGCAGGGCCGAGCGCCACGAGGAAGCGAACGGTCATCACAGCGTACAAGCGCTGGACACCTTTGCGCAACGCTTCTTGTAGACAGTTGAATGCCCGTTCCACGGCCGTCAGAGGGATGGGGTACGGAGCCCCAAAGAAGGGGTACTTCCGGTACATGCCGTCCACGAGGTTGAGGGGCAGGGTGCAGGGCCGGGCATTGATGGAGAATGGGCGAGCAGGAGGCCAGACACCTGCACACACGTCAGAAAAAAGAGGCAAAATATCCAACACATTTACGTCATTCACGGAACCGGGAGCACAGGAAAAGAGGTGGTGAATGTAAATGTGCTCATCACAAGTGGTCTCTATCACAATACGGCAGGTCCCGAGGCGGTCTTGGTACGCTCCCGCGTGCCCCTTGGGACATGCTGCCCACTGCCAATGACAGCAGTCGAAGGACCCAATGCAGCCAGGCAGGCCCAGCTCCTCGTTGCGCGCCGAGATGACCCGGCACTCGTCAATCGTCGGCTTGCGCAGATAGGTTGACTGATAGCGCTGCACAATCTAGCGCATGAGGCGCCCTACGGCCCTTCAAATGGTCTAGCCCAAGAGGCTGACGTACTCGTCAGCACGGTCTGCTGCCTCTCCGTAGGCGAGCACCCGCAGCGCGCCGAAGATCTTTTGAAGAGGGTGTGCCTGCAGCTGTTCCGTTATGTTTACTTGCTGCTGGAAGATCGGTTTGTCCTTCGCATCATCGTCGAGTCCATAGAACAGCACCCGTGGCATGCGGAACCGGCGCTCAAAGTCCGCCTCGTCGTAGATGGGCGGCAGCCCTTGCACGCCACAGTAGTCGCGCATTATGTTGTGAACGCCTGAGCAAGTGTCGCAGAGCTCGTTTTGACGTCACCCACGGCTAGAGCCACCCGTCCTTGCCCGTAGGACGAGACTGGAGACAGCCGCCGGCCGGTGTAGACGGATGCTCTGCTCGAGCCACCGCAATCTCATCGTCATCGTGGTCAATCTCCGACGGCGCCATTCGACGGGGCCCGAGAAAGGCGGTGTGGAAAAGCATGGCGGGGGGCTTAAGGAGGAGGAGTAAAGGCCGGACGAAGTGTGCGGAAAGCAACAAGGCTCAGTGAGGCAAGGGTACAGCCACAAACGGACGAGTACAGAAGCATCACACCAGCATCTCTTTTTTGATTAAGGAACCACGTCTCTGCCGCTTGGTCGCTGGGACCCAACGGTATTGTTCACAGAGAAGTGGGAAGAAAGAATCTCGCTTTGGAACCTGCTTTGCTGCTCAGGATGACACATCAGACCTCTTCCGCAGAGAGTCCCGTGCCGGCAAACAAGCGGCCACAAAAATACAATCAGAATGGGAGATTCGCGACCCAGCCGGAAGGTCTGTTGGCGGACAGTAGAACCGGTCACGCAAAGAGCAATGCCAGCGAACCCCACCTCTAAGCCGCCTTTGGTACAAAGGCCGCCCTATTCAGCGTCCGCTTCTTTTGAGTGCCCGCTGCTGCTACCCGATCGGCGTGGCGGTCTGCACGACCACTCACACAGACACACACCAGCAGTCAACAGGCACACCAGTCGCGCCCAACCACCTAACTCTGCCTCTTCGTTTGTGAGTGGTGCCGTGAATGCTGTGCAGGAGAGAAGCCGGCAGATTGAGCGGTACACACAATTATCTAGCCACCTTCTCTTCTAGCCACAGAGCCCAGATCCCACTCGGGCAGGCGCCGGGTCAATCTGCCCACCGGCGCCCACGGCGAACCTCAGCAGAGCTTCACACGCACTTGCCGTCTCAAATGGTGCTGAGGCGTTAGTGGAACCACCCTGCTGTATCTGGGGGTGGCCACGCCTTTGCCTGCCTTCGGGGGACTTCTATGCAGTTTTTTGAGCGTGCAACCCCAGGCCTCCCGCTCCCAGCTTATGAGTGAGCGACATCGTCCAACGGATCTTGCCAGTCACTGAGACCTGCAGTAGCTGGCGTCCCGCGCCACACATTTTGTCTTGTGTGATCCTTGTTGAAATGGACGACTCACGAATTGCTCACGGACCGATGTCTGACTCCCCCTGTGCTGTTGCCAGCAGGTGAGAAGCAAGCAGGCCTGTGGTCGAAGCCGCCCCAAGTGCGGCCGTGGTCCGCCACCCGGGAGGCGCGAGGAGATCCCCAATCAGTTAACTAAATGCCCTACTGAGAGCCCACCTAGGTGGCTAGGTGCTCGGCAGCAGACCCATAAAGAATGCGAGAAGACGACACATGCCAGACGGGATTCGGACGTGAGCTGTTGGCAGGACCCATACATCCAACCGGTTGCCTCGCGTCGACGCCGTCTGTCACAGACGTTGGCAACTTTTCCTGTGCCTCACTCCAGCTGTGTGGCCGAGCGGTGGTCCATGGCGCCTTCATCTATTCTCTTTGGCGTTAAAGGAACATTTCGCGTTGATGCGAGCGATCTTCAACCCCAGCGGCCTTTCGGGCCTCTCACTTGTTCAATGGCTGGCGTGCCCTCGGGAGTGCAGATGTGTTCAGCCCTGTCTGAAAATATTCCTCACCTACCGATAGGCTGGTCTGATCGCTGGTCATGCATCATGGCTGATGAAGAGCGTTGACAGAAGTCAAACAGTTGTCCAAGCACATTTTTTCGGGTGTTGACATCTTTTTTCCTGATCGAAGTCGCGCTTTGTGCCTACAGTGCGCCGCGCCTGATGTTCTTGTATCAATCCCGCCGTGCAAAGGGCGGATGCTGCATCTGGAGGGCCTTTGGGTCACCGCCTCTTCAAGGCATGATGCAGAAGTCAACCTCCGGCGTCAACGAGAATCGTCCGGAGGCCCGCTGAGCTCCCACAGACACCGTATAAGGGCTGCTTCGCAACACACGCCAGGCTGGATGAGGACGTGCACCCCGTCAGTGTTGGGGCGCTCGCACAGGTCCCGGTCGCGTGCGATCTCCAAAACACAGTGTGTACGAGTTCGAGCCACGAGAAAAAGCCCATGTCGTGCACTTGATGCTTCAACGTGGCTTTCCTGTCTATTGCAACTACTGCACGGCCTGCATGGTTCTGGAAGGTTGCGAAAGATTTGGACGGATGCTTCATCCAATCCTCAGTGACGGGCAAATACCTTTGTCAGAACACAGCAAAGCCTGGCTATCGCTATTGACAATGTACAGTAGCCCAATTCTTTATTCAAATACCGGAGCTGTCCGTGCAGAAATAGCATGAAGGGCGTGATTAGCCGCCGGGGCGTGCACGTGGCATTGTGTAGCCTAGTAAATGGCACATAGCCCCAAGTTCGTGTAGGATCTCATCTGAATCGGACCCCCATTGTATTCTAGATATTACCTCTGGAATCGATCGTGGGGGCTCCTTCCAACGCCTGAGAGGGGGTAGAACTGCAAACGATTTAGATCCAAGTTCTCTTGTTGACGCCATGGTGATGGGGCCACTTATCCTGCGTTCTGCTGCATACCGTCATTTTCTCATCCGATTTGATGCCTTTTGTAGCGACCTCGCATTCAGGCGTGTGGCGATTGGGAGGGACCAAACGTCGGCGTCATGCTCGGCGCTGGCTGCCGGCACGCCGACTGCGGCGTGCCCACGAGCTGCCGCGCCGCCGGCGCCGCCCCGCGGGCGGGCCAGTTGGCTGGTGTGGCGGCTGCGGCCGCGAGCGCCGTGACCGAGAGGCACGGGAACGTGTAACCGTCGGCGGCGGATCCGACAGCCGATCAGGCGGGAAGAGCCGCCGCCGCCACTACCGCCACCGCTGTCGCCGGCTGCCAAGTCGAGATATGCAGCGAACTGTCGGGGGGCGCCGCCGCGCTGGTTGCGGCGGAGGGGGGACGTAGCGACGGCACCCCCTTCTCCAGCACCCAATGGCCACCGGCCCACAGCGCCAGGACCAGTGATGCGCGGCGCCGTGGCAGCGGGGCTCGGTGCGGCAGCAAGGCGTGCCACGCCCCGGCACACCCCCCACCACCAAAGGCCGCCACGCGGTTTCCGCCGCCACAATCTTGGCCACCGGCCGCCGCGCCGCGCGCAGCGCCGCGCCGCAGAGGGGAGAAAACCTGCCGTCGGTGACGGAGCTGGACGGCGGAGTGTCGCAACCACCACCCTCGCAGATGCCCCCAGCGGGTGGCTGCATGGTCCTCGCCCCCGGGGCGGGTGTCGCGTCCATACCCGCCTTCACCAATGCCGGGGGCCTTGACACAACGGGCGCCTCCGTGCTGGTGGTCGCGGGTGCTCAGGAGGCAGCGGCGGCGTGTTGCGCGTCTGCGAATAGGCGACGATACACTCCGTCTTCGTCGGCGGCAGTGGCGGCGGCCCGGTCGACGGGGACAGTTTCCACCTCCACCGCCCCCACCGCTGCCACTAAGCGCGGATTGAATATGCCTGGCGCGCCTCTGGGGGTGGCAGACCAGCCGGCGGAAGCCGGGAATGGTGACCGATGTGTGGCTGCGGGCGATGGCGGGGCCGCTGCGGCTGTGCAGCAGTCTGTGCCTCTACAGGCGGCGCCAGTGGCTGCCGCGCAGCGAGCGGTTCCGCGTCAGACGGCCACCTCTGCTGGTAGCACCACGACATCGGTGGGGGAGGGTGCGCGGTTGGCGGTATGGTACGCTTCTGTCCTTGCCGCTCGCTCACAGGCCCTAAAGCCGCGCGGGAACGCGGCACAGCGGCGGCGGTTTCGTGGAGCGGTGGAGGTCGCCGGCAGGGCAAAGGCCGCCGCGACAGCCACCGCCGCCATGCAAAGGTCATTCGCGGCGCAGGCAGTGGTGGCGGCAGCAGCAGCGGGCACAACGGCATCGCTGCAGCAGCGGTTGTCACTCAAAGCTCGCATGTTCAGAAATTCACTGCTGCCGGATACATGTCAGTGCCAAACAGCATGATGGAGTTGGATTTTGCCCATTCTGACTGGGTAGATGTGAGCAGGATCGTCACCTTACCCAGAAGGGAAAAAATGTCAAGCGCCGCACGACTTTGGTTTTTGGCACACTACTTACTCAAGAGTTGTTGCTCTTCTCCATCAGGCACGCCCAGGCATCATGTGCGTGGCAGCAGGAGGTCCGACAAAAAAAAAAACACCACGTGACAGTCGACCGAAGAGTTCAAGTAGGATAGAGGACAGTCCCTGGTCACGTCGGTGTTCTCAGCATGGTACAACAAGGGCTCCTTCATGCTCAGATGACACCCTTCTTGGTGCCCTTCTCGCGTGCCCGGTGACCGATGAGAGCTTTGAACGAAGTTGGTCCGAATGAACCTTGTAGATTATTCTGATTGGATCCAGCGGTTTTCTATTCAATGACTAGGTGATGTGCTGCCTGAGTACAGCACGACACAGCCGCAGCACCTTGCATGAAACAACGATTGAAAGACCTGAGAACGCTTTAAGTGTGACCGACACGGCTCCCAAGAAAGCGACCATGCATGAGATTTCAATTAAAATACACGGATTAAAAGGTCTGATATGAGCAGTGTCTGATTATCTGGTGATGGCCGCTTTTTGGTCCGCTAGTCACAACCTCTGGTGCACGGTCTCCTCCATGGGCCCTGACTATCCGAGGCAAGAGTCACTGCCCGCACGCCGCCACTGTCTCACAGCCCCCCCCTCCCGACCCAGTATTCGAACAAGGGAGAGTTCATGCGTTGGCACTATGGGAGAGCGAGCTAGGCGGGGTAAGCGCGTGAGCAGAAAAGGCATGAGGTCACCATCATTGTGCCCACCGTTGCGTCGGTAGTCAGCCATGTGGCTGTGCGTGGGCACCTGCTGTGGGCTGCTCCGATGGTCCGGACCACAGCTGGGCGCTTGAAAAAGAGAGTAGAATATCTAGGAGCTGTTTGCTTGAGTGTCCTGGATTGTACGTCAAGGCGATGCTAGCAATTTCCAATCCAATAGAGCACGGGCCTTTCAATGGCACTGCCCCATCTTGCGGATAGCATCTGTGCGCTTCTGTGCCTGCTGATATCGATTCCCACTGGTTTGTGTTGGAAGAAACACTGCTGCTGGTCTTCCCTACTGTACTCGTTCCTTCTGACAAGCTGTAAACAAAATGGGAGTTCTTTGTTCGCGCGTTGCTCGTAGTCTAACAGGGACGCCTTGGCAGATGACACGTCGGCCGCGGCGTGGTGCGCAGCCAAGCAGAAAAGCACACAAGACGAAAAGTTCTGTAGCGGCAACTGGCTGCCAGTAGGGAGTGCAGAAGAGACGGCCGAAGTAGCAGGGAAGCGGGACGCCGTGCGGGATCGAGACAGCACTGTTGGAGCGGTGGTAATCGGCCACGTCATGTTTCTGATGACGTCAGCACGTCGGCAGGCTATTGTGGGTCACATTGACGACCCGCCCACAACGCAAACTTGCGCCCCCGCCCCAATC
>Ga0114957_1003586_pt1 | contig 13879 bp, 3 predicted proteins | sample BantaG_FD_87175 | JGI IMG/M metagenome (GOLD analysis project Ga0114957, IMG submission 87175) | Marine algal microbial communities from Bantry Bay, Ireland - BantryBay_4 metaG | ecosystem: Host-associated > Algae > Red algae > Unclassified | place: Bantry Bay, Ireland | collected 2014-11-21 | reverse complement strand
ATTTGTGTCAGTAGACTTCCTACCTCCTTCTATCGGATTGGCGACATCCGTCGTGCTGACGAAGGAAGCATGATCATGATCGTCGCTTGTTATGCAGAGTTTTTAGTCCCACCACATGTATAATGTTTTTGACGTTTTAAGTTCCTTCTCTAAATTTTCAATTGAACCAGTTCCTTGTGTGACTATATCTGGACAAATATTAAATATTTGTTTGGCCAGTTCATTCCAATTCTGTTTTTTGTTTATGATTTCAAATTCACACCAATCAATATCTGCACCGATTAATTCCAAGCCAACTTTTTTATCTATCTCTTTAATAATTGATATTACTGAATCATTACTAATTTGGTAATTTATACCTGCCGTTTGTTGCCATTTTAAAGCATCCCATTTATCTCTACTACGAATAATGGCAACGTCTATAGTTTTATTCGAAAAATTTTCTTCACTAACAAATATTTCACAAAGACTTTTTCTTACTTCTTGTCTTAATTCGTTGATAATATTGACGCCTTTTTTTTGCTATTTATTGTTACGTATACTCCTGGAATATTTACACATTTATGATTTGGATAATTTTGATGAATTAGTCCTTCCGCTGAACGAATTAATGGTATATAATAAGTTCTGAGATGTTTAGCTCTTTGATCCGTTTTCTCCTCAAGTAAGTTTATTAAACGCAACTCTATTCCTGTTGAATTGGATAATTCAAGTTTTGAATCCTTGCTTTGACAAGAAACGATTGATAACGATGCTATTAACCATATGTGTCTGATTATTCTCATTGTTCTTTAAATAAATGTCTTAATTCTGCATAACTACTTAATACTTCCTACTTAATACTTAATACTTAATAAATACTCCAAAACCTTAGTGCACAAAAAAAATGGAGCACTTCAAATTGAAATGCCCCATTACAGAAAAGCTTTACGTCTTTATAATTAATTTAATTATTCGTCACTATTGTTTTCCATCGATGACAGTAACATCGTGTCCTTCTACTTCTTCGTTTCCTGAAGTATCCGTATACTTTATTACGAAAACATAAACACCAGGTACTACGGCCTTTTGCTCTTTAAAGGTTCCATCCCATAGAATCCATTCATTATCTGGACCCTCTTCGATACCGTCCTCATCAGCTTTGATTAGTTCTCCCCATCGATCGTAAACATACACTGCATCCACAGATTGTATGGCATTAGATCCTACAATTAGGTTATCGTTGAAGCTATCTCCATTTGGAGAAATGATGTTAGGGAAATATACCTGAGTTACCTGTCTGATAGAAACTAGTTTACAATCTTCTATAAAACAACCATCATTAAAATATAGCGTTGCACATAACTCTGCATTATCTAATAATCCAGACACATCTACTGTTTCACAATTATTACATACTACAAGAGAATCAAGACTCCAAACAATAGAATCTACATTTATTACGCTTGATTCATAATCAAAGGAGAGAGAGTCTGGGAAAATCCCCTGAAGAGTTCCTGTGATATCTAGCGGAGGCTGTATAGCCGCTTCTACATTTACAGATTCTGTATATTCACATAAGTTCTGATCCATTACTATAATAGTGTGAGCTCCAGGTGCTACTTCATTCATTTCATTTGCCATTACAGCATTGCCATCTATCGTAATACTCAAGTTTCCATTTCCTCCAGAAGGATCTACAATAATAGAACCTAGATTATTTTGATAACATTCTGAATCTCCTACCATCACTAGTGCTGATGGATTCTCAAATATTTCTATACTAGTAGTACTAGTAAATGGACAATCGTTTTCTACAAAGTCATACGTAATATCATATACTCCAGGGCCTTGAGTCGGATCGAACATTCCATTTGCATCTACACCCGTCCAGGTTCCGATACCTGTTCCGTTACTACCTGTTACATCAGGAGTTATACTAAATGGAGTGGTCATAGAACCTTCACAAAACTCATCAAAGGGTTGATCTAATGTGATTGAAATCACAGGACATGGATTTGCTGTACAATCAGCATCTACTGGCGGCGTATCACATTCACAATCAGAAACCATCGTAACGGTTATATCTACCTGCTGTCCCTCCACTAGACCCGTAACCGTATATGTCGTTCCATCCAAGGTTCCAGGAACAGAACTTGTCACTTCATAAGAAGCAGCACAAGGATCATCATTCCACATAAATACCACCATATCATCAGACGGCTGACAAGTTATAACGATCGGATCCAATTCAGGATCTACACTTACTTCTATAGATGATCCATATGTACAGTTATCATCCACTACCAAGTAATCGATCGTGAATGTACCTTCCCCCGCTATAGATGGATCAAACATATCTCCCACAACACCGGTACCTGTCCAAGTTACAATAGGATTAGATAAGTTTGCTCCTACTACTTCTCCTTCTAAAGTTACTGCAGCATCCGTCTCACAGAATGGTCCTATTTGCGTAACCATAGGTGTACCTCCTGGTAAAATTGTTACACTACCATTTCCTGACCATTCACAGTCTCCATCTACTACTGTAAGAGTAGCGACCCAGTTTCCTGTACCAGCCAAGTTAGCATCTACTTCTCCTGTCACGGCATTTATTCCATCACCTGTAGGTGTATTTATAGTCCATGTGTATGTCTCTGCACCTGATAATATGGATGGATTAGATAAGGTAAATCCTAGAGCGGCATTAGGTGCTCCAGCACATAGCGTTAAATCATCCACAATTACAGCCGTAAACTGACATGCAATAGCTTGACATTCAATGTTAGTTATACCATCTGGACAAGAGTTAGAACTAGTCGCCGTAACGGTAATCGTTACCACATCATTTTCATTTAATGCGGTAATATCTACCATCCCAGGACCTTCGTTTATTGTTGCATACGTCGGTGCTATAATATCAGTAGTATAACCGGATGCATTGGCATCTTCAGGCCATGTAAATGTTACAGAACTAGTTGTCTGCATACAAGAAACATCTGGATTAGCGATCTGATCATCGACTACTATTTCCATCATCATCATTTCTGACACACATTCATCAGCTCCATCATTCATTAAAACACTAGTAGTAAGAGAAATCATATAAGTACCGGCACTCGGGAATGTTAATTCATGAGGTCCACCTCCATTTAAACCAGTCATCGGAGCTATTGCAGAACCTATATCCCAAGTAAAAGTAGTCGGTGTAACACCTCCTGCCGAATTATCATATTCTATAACAGCTGCATCCGAAATACAAACTGGTGTTTCTACTGTAAATAGCGCACCTGGCTGTTCTACCACGGTAATCATAATCGAACTAAAGAAATTACAATCTTCTGCAGTCGTATTATAAGTCAAATTAATAACATGCGTTCCTACTCCTGCATCACCAGGAGTAAATTCTCCTGCTGCTGTTGTACCAGGACCGTCAAAAGTGGCTGTACCTGCTAAACCGGCAGAACTTCCCGCACTCAACATGATAGGCCCAGCAGATCCATCTAAACAAATATCTGGGACTGCATCAAAGAATAATCCTGGATCCGTACAATTCTGTGCTGTACACATAGCTGTTACCGTTCCACCAGGACAGAACCCTGAGGTATCCTCATAATTTACAGAAATCGTTACTACATCATTTGGGTTTAACCCAGAAACGGTATAAACATTTCCAGCCTGACTGCCTGTTCCGATCGCAGGAGTATGAGTAATCGTATAGTTACCTAAAACTGCTGGAGTGTTAGGATCATTTACTGTAAAAATTATTTCTGTACTTGATTCAGAACAAGTTATCGTAGGTTCTAATGGTGGTGCTATAATGTTAACTTCTGCTACCACTACTTCAGATAAACAGTCTCCATCCTGAAGTTGTAGTGTTACCATCTGAACACCTGGGGTAGACCATGACACCGTATGCGGACCAGGTCCTGTTGCTCCAGAAGTACCAGCTGTAAATGCACCATTAGGCGTATTCCATATATACGTAGCACCTGGATTATCGAGCCCATTATATTCTATGGTCGTAGGAGTATTTACACATACATCCATGATAGGAGCAATCGATGCTTCCGGGGATGCAACTACTGCTACTACAATATTATTTTCTGCCTCTCCACAAACACTAGATACTAGAGCGACGACTGTACCCCCTGTAGATCCTGTCCAGTCTATCTCGACACATTCACAAGTTGTACAACCTACTGGCATTGCACTTCCTCCATTTACAATTACCCAATTTACATTGGCTTCATCCAGAATGGCAGGATCGATACAATACTCACCCATTGCATTATCTGCACAAACCATTTCATCATCTGTATTGATATCCGGAGTAGGTGGTGCGTATTGATCAAAGTCTAATTCTATTTCATTGGATTCCCAAGTACATGAAATAAAGCCATCTTGGAAATCACTGAATAATTGTGCCGTAACACATAAGGTATAGGTTCCACTTTCCATCACATCGTCTAAATCTGTCTCATCCCCATCTGTGTCGGCTACTACTTCACCATCTCTTTTCCATACAAAATCCACCATTTGATAATCGGTGAAAGGATCGAAATTAGATGTATTTTCCCATTGGAGGGTTATACCATCTTCTGTACATGGTGTTTCTGTAATAAATCCTTCTAATTCTATAACTTGAACATAAACAACTAGTAGACTATCACATCCATTAGCTGCTTCCCCAGGCCAAGAAAAGCTTTCTCCGGTCGATCCAGTTGGTAAAGGAGTCACACTGTATGTTAATGATAAATCTTCTCCTACTAAATATTCAAATGGATCATCGTTATAACAAATAACATCATTTAATGTACCTGCTCCAACTTCTAAATCCGTAACTACTACAGATTGCTCAACGATACATCCAGGAATAGGAAAGTCAGTGGCTGTTACCATATATGTATCAGCACCAAATATGAATGATCCTTGAGTTGTTATTGCCGGTCCACCCCAGCCTATTAATCCAGCATTAGCAGGATCTGTAACATCTGGTATTATAGGAAAGTCTGCATCCCAACAAGCAGTGATCGGTGCATATGTTTCTGGAGCTTGATCCTGGATATGAATAGTCATACAAAGAGGTCCTTTACTATCACAACAAGTTCCTACAAATGTCATACAAAGCTCGTAATCTCCAGCAGGAAATACATCTACATCACTGAAGTCCAGGACGATACAATTGTCTTCTGTGGATCCTAGATTTGCCTCTAGACCATCGTTAGACGGCACACCATCAACCACATTATCAAGATCCCAATAAAAATCTAGAGTAGAATCTTCATATTCACCTAGTTCACTATCTACACAAAACATTACTGCTGACGCCCCTGTACATAACCAATATTCATTATTATCCGGATCACTAGGAGGTAAACAAATATCACATTCTGAAACTTCTACTTCAGGATATTGATAATCGTCAGCTCCATCATTCACTGTAAATTCTATATCACAAACATCATTATTACATCCATCTACCCATAACCAATACTGTTCTCCTGGTTCCAATGGAGCAACTATACTAATTGCTGAAACTCCTGTACATCCTCCATCACAGATTACGTTAGTAAAATCACAATCTTCTACTATTCCCCATTGGACACCTCCTCCACCTATACAATTTGAGACATTTAAATCTACATCAAAATCAGCACCGTTAGAACCCGCAATAAAAGATAACCAATAGGTATTATGCGATACTCCTCCACCATTAGAAGGACATAGAGGACTCGGCCCCGACTGTGTCGCAAAATCATTCATTGTTCCACAATAATTATCCAATGGAGCAATTCCACATAAATAATTAAAATCATCACAATCTGGTGCTTCAGCAGCCTCTTCACAATCTGGATACAGTGCTGTAGTCGGTCCCCCAGTACACATAAAGGTTAACCCAAAATCGATAGTCAGTAATGCCATCCCATCCATATCTGGAATTATACCACAATACATTGGAATACAATCTGTAACTACATCTGGATCACTACCGCCACCATTATTAGTAACTCCACCCGCATTAAACTCATCCCATGCTTCTGCTGACCCACAAGTCACATGATTTGCTAGGGTTCCACCAGAGTTTACATCAAACTCATCTGGATCAATAGATACCGTAATACAAGCACATGGTGGTACCTGATCTTGTAAAATCCATTCTCCGGTAATTATATCATTATCAACACTAATAGGTCCAAAATCTACACCACCCGGACAATCTGTTCCCTCAATAATTAATGTTACATTTCCAATAACTGCTCCTGAAGGATCCAGTACACAGTCCTGATCCATATCATTAAATACGACTCCACCTATGGTTAATAATTTATACAGACCTACATTTACTTCTTCTATATCTCCACAACTAACTCCATCTCCTGATTCTATTACAAAAGGTTGAGTATCGCCATTTCCTGGATCTGCATCGGTATGACATGGATCATTTTCAAGAGGCATCGTAGGATTTGAAGGCGCTGCACTAATCATCCAAGGAGCTCCTGGAGAAGCAAAATTAATCATATACTCCCCTGGTGCTAAATTTTCAAAACAATAAATCCCATCAACAGTAGAACCATCTACCGTAATAGGCGCAACGGCATTTCCATCTACATCTACGGCTGCTCCACCTCCACTTAAAGAAAGTGTTACGGTGATCCCAGGTACAAAACCAGAAACGTCAGGATCATCCCATGCAAAATCCGGTGAACCTCCAAAACATCCATCTCCATCTCCATCTTTAAATACTTGTCCACCTATATTAATAGGTCTAAAATATCCAGCATCTATATCTACTAGATCTTCGCAAGATTCTAATAGAAAACCATTTGTACATCCATTTGCTGGCGTACAGTTAGGCCAACAGGCATCACTATCTGTCGCTGAATCAGTAGGATTTGCATCAGACCAGGTAGTGAAGAAATAATCATCTCCACCTACATTAGGATCTTCATCAAATATTACTTTATAATTTTGTCCACCAGTAAGTGGTGGTAAATTTTCAAATGTATAATTACCACTGCCATCCGTAGTAGTACATACTACAGTAGCTCCAAAAACATCTATTGCATCTATACCAGAAAAAATCTCTAAACACACTTCAATTCCTCCTATACCAGGATCTCCTCCATCTTGCACACCATCTCCATTTAGATCTTCCCACACTTCTCCAGAAATAGTACCGCCTCCATAAACACCCGCGTCTACTTCCCACGGATCTGCATCCGTATCATCTCCAGTAACTGTAAAAGTAGGAGTAGTACTCATAGTCATACCTACACCTCCACCATTTGATCCATCTGCATCATTATCATTTATATTTGTTTCTACATCTCCACCATCTGAATCCGCAAAATAAGCCTCACTATCTCCATCACATAAATCACAGAAATCATCAAATTGAATATAATAATCTCCCGGAAGGACATTATTCCCAAACTGATATGTTCCATCCGATGTTGTTATACAAAGCTGATCACCATCACAGTCTAATGCAATCGATCCTGTGGCATCATCATAAACACAAACTGTTACGCAAGTAGAAAGTAAAGGCTCTCCTCCACCTTGAATACCATCATTATTTAAATCTTCCCAAACCTCTCCTTCTATTGTAGAGAGTACTATTCCAGTCACCCCTACGTCAACATCCCATTCTTCATTAGTCCATGTATCTGACGGTCCGTCATTTACGTTAAATACGGGTGTAGTATATGTTCCAGAACCATCATCAGTATCTGCATCATTATCATTACTAGCATCATCTACATCGGACCCGTCTGACATACCTAATTCAGGCGGAGTACTACATGAAAGATCACAGAAATCTGAAAATTCCATATAATAATTACCTGGAGGAACATTATCTAAAAATTCATAAGTTCCGCCACTAGGTAAAGTCTCACATAGATCATTACCATCACAATCTTGGGCTGTATTACCAGTATCATCATTAATAACGCAAACCGTATAACAAGTTGTAAGCTGTAAATCACCACCTCCTAAAAATCCATCATCGTCGATATCTTCGAAAGCTTCACCAGAAATTGTTGATAGCAAGTATCCATAAACACCAGCATTAACTGTCTGATCTGCGCCTCCGCTCGTTACTGATATATCTGAAGTTGTAAAGGCACCGTTGGCTTCATCCATATCATTATCTGGTCCTGCATTTGCAGCCGTAGGTGGATAATCTGTTCCGTTACAATCTATATCACAAAAATTAGTGTATTCTATATAGTAGTCACCCGGAGGTACATCATCAAATTGATAAGAGCCATTTGTAACTCCTAACTCACATAAATCATCTCCATTACAATCTTGAGCTATGGAACCATCGTCATTCATAATACAAACATCCACACAAACATCTAAAAGTGATTCTGCCCCATCAAAGTTTCCATCATTGTTTAGATCTACATAAATTTGTCCATCTATAGAAATAGGTACATAGAGACCTACATCTAAAACAAAATCAGGATCATCTGGAACCTCAAATTGGCCTGCCGTATAAGGCTCTGCAGTTTGATTAGGATCTGCTTCTGAATCATCATCATCTGTGGTCGTACAATAGGTTTCTCCAGCAGGCATATCCGTTACTTCAATACAGTAAGGACCTCCATCAGGAATACCTGTAAATTCGTACTCTCCATCTGCGTCCGTTGTTACTGGATTACCACCAGTTACACCAGAAACCGCGACACCTGGACTAGAACAAAGAACTAGCGTAACAGTGACATTGTCCCAATCGGAACCATCATCATCGAGACCGTTTCCATCAACATCTTCCCAGATGTGACCTGTGATATCTTGAGCATAAGTAATAGAAGAAAGACCGGCTATAGCCAGTATCATTAGTAAAGCTTTTTTCATATTCTCGTCTTTTTTTAGGCGGGAGCCCTTAGGTTCTTATCCTAATTACTAGTTAATATAGATGTTTTTATCCTATTTATAGACAAGTAATACAAATAAAATACCGAAAATGTTGCGTAATGGATACTAGCGGGTCAAAGTTATCGTTCCAGCCTCTTGTTTTACCACTCCATTTAACATCGTGTAACCTAAAATATAAGAGAATACTCCTGGTTGCAAAGGCCTATTTCTATAGATTCCATTCCAACTAAAAGCATCATCTTCCGGCTGAAAATCAAAAGCCTCAAAAACAATATTACCCCATCGATCTAGAATATTTATATAATCGATTTGTTCTACTCCTGTACCACCGAATATCATAAAGCGATCATTGGAGTCATCATCATTGGGAGAAAAAATATTGGGAATGTATAAGGGCGATTCATCCTTTACTCTTACGATAATAATATCTTCGGCAAAGCAACCATTGATATCCGTTACTTTTATATCGTACTGAGTAGTTTCTACTGGACTCACTTCTATTTCTAAACAATTTATACATGAATTGTCAGGTGTCGGAGTCCAATTTACATTTACAATTTCTGAAGGATCGATATTTATCAAGGCTGGAAGAGTGATGGTCTCTCCTAACCTGATCAACGTATCTGGACCTAGAGAAACATCTAACTCTCTACCAAAGGGCATTAGTATCGTCGATTCTAATGTACATCCTGAACTATCTCTTACAGTAATTATATGTTCACCTGGAGCTAGCAAATAAAAATCCTGAATCGTTGAATAAAATCCACCATTTAAAGAAAATGAGTACGGCGATTCTCCTCCTACGATTTCAAACACATGTATAGAACCATTTGTATAACCAAAGCACAATGGCTCCACAATATCAACCACTAATTCTTCTAATGTATTAGGTTCTTCTTCTACAAAGACACTGTCTAAACCGATACATCCATTTCTCGTATCCTGGACCTGTAAATAGTATATTCCTGATCTTCCTACAACAGGGGAATAGGAACTTTCTCCTTGCTTAATATCCCCTTGGACTGTATACCAAAAAGGTTGATAAAAAGATCCAACATCAGAATTGGTTCCATTTAAAACGATTTCATCAATAGTACATTTTAATATTTCTTCTGCAATGATTTCTACATAAGGAGCCAACGTATCGACTGGCACCTCTACTTGAGCGGTATCCACACATCCATTAGTTCCCACCACAATTAGTTCGTACATTCCACCTGCAGTAACCGATATTGACGTTTGGTCAGATGAAAACATATTAGGTCCTATCCATTCAACGGATGCATCATCATCTACAAATAATGCGCTGATTGTTACCTCTGGAGTGATACAATTAATTTCTCCACTTGAAAAATCAAAGGTGGGTAAAATAGGAACATCATCAACAAAGATCGTATCTCGACTTATGCAACCATTAGGACCAGTAGCGACTACGATATATTGTCCTGTATCTTGAGTTGAAGGATTTTGCATTTCACTAATGAAATCATTGGGTCCAAACCAAATAAAATCTACATTTTCCGTAGAAGAACTGACCTGTAGAATCGCAGGATCAGAATTACAAGGAAGCGATGTATCAAAGGCCTCTATATCTGGACCAGAAAAATCCTCAAGAACTTCATAAACTTCTATTGACGCACAACCGTTAGGACCTATAACCGTTATGGTATATTCACCTGGGGAATTTACAATTGGTTTTAATTCATCTGAAGAAAAATTATTAGGACCTGACCATTGAAAAGTAATTTCTGTCTCGTTTGTCAAAAAACTCAATTCTACTTTATTTTCCAAACAATTTATATCCGACCCAAACACCTCCAAAATAGGACTGATCGTATCTATAACAACTTCTATATCCTGTACAATGGAGCATCCAAAAGAATCTATCAACTCTACCGTATATACGCCATCAATATTTACTAATGGATAATTATCAGAGAAGGTAAATCCTCCTGGTCCTGACCAGTTGTAAAATTCCATTTCAGTAACTGTTACTACTCCGATAATCGCATTACCAGAATTACAATCTAGAACCCCTTCTGTCACCGATACTATCTCGGGCTCCACGATTAATGACTGAATAGAATATGTAGACTGCGCCATACACCCGCTTGCATCTGTTACTTCCACAGTGTAATCGCCTTCTTCTGTAACCTCAATTAAGGGACCTTGATCACTAAACCCATTAGGTCCAGTCCAGACATAGGATACGATGTCATCCATTGTTGTTAAACTAATCGTTCCCTTTTCATCATTAGAACAGGTAATGTTGATAATTTCCGCATTAAACGTTGGAGGCTCTCCTAATTGATCGATAGTAAAACTAACCTCATTTGTACAAAAATTATCAGCGGTGACCACTACAGTATAGTCCCCCGCTTCTGTAATAATTACAGAGGATACATTTCCTATGGTTTGCGGTCCGACCCAATCATAATCAGTAATCGTACCTGTCGTTAAAATAATAATCTCAGTACTTGCATTAGTACAATCAAGTTCTAGTCCTCCTGACACTTCTACATCAGGAACGTTTGTATCCTCAGATACTAATAAAGTAGCTATGTTTTCACAACCATTAGTGGCCGTAACGGTTACTGTATATTGTCCCGCTGCATCCACAAAAGGCATTGCTTCGTCTGAAGAAAACCCAGGCCCATTCCAGCTGTAGGTATCTACATCGATATTAACTAACACTTCTAAATTAATACCAGTCTGTCCACAACCAATAAAGGTATCTTGGACTGTTAAAATGGGTGGCTCGACACTCATTAATATATCTATTGAATCGGTATAAGAACAACCATTTACTCCTGAGATCGTAAGATAATAAGTTCCTTCTTCCGTAACCGATGCGGTATCTCCAACATATTGAAAATTAGGACCTGTCCATGTAGAGGTCATCACTTCAAACATCTCTACTTCATAAGAAATGTCAACTGGTTCCATTAAACAGCCTAGAATACCTCCTTCTAATTGTATCTCTATTGGCACTAATTCACTATAGACTGACACTTCATATCTGGCAGTGCAACCTGTATTATCGTCTGTAACGGTAACTGTATATACCCCTCCCTCGCCTACTTTAGGCGTTGAGGATGTTGACATATAATCATTCGGTCCATTCCAATCAAAACTATAACCGGTGGGGTCAGGAGTTACCATAATATCTACCGAATCCACAACACAATCAATGGTATCTGAAGCAAATGAAAAAGATGGCTCATCTTCTCCTAAAATTACATCAATAGTTCTTTGCCTAATACATCCATTATCATTAGCGACTATCAACGTATAAACACCCTGATCATAGACAAAAGGATTAGGTTGGTTACTTTCAAATTCAAATGGACCCATCCAAAAATATTGTGAAGATCCATTAACATTTTGATAGGTATTAATCAATTGAATACTGTCTACACAATTGATAATGAGAGAATCAGTCAACATCAAAATAGGAATCAAAGTATCTACTGTTACCGTAGCAAAACTATCAAGCTTACATCCATTTTCTCCTGTTAACTCAAAATTATACTGGCCTTCATCTTGCACGGTTACGGTAAAGTCAGTTCCTAGATTTACATCTTCCCATATTATGGTCGAATTATCTCCAGTTTCAATTTGTATGGTAGAAAAAGGATTTGTACACAGTACTGTATCCGCATTAATTATTAAATCTGGGAAAGAGATATTTTCTATTATTTCTATTTCATAATTCTCTTCACATCCATTTAACCCTATAACCGATAAAACATAAATCCCTGGCTCAGTAACAATGGGTGATTGTTCTGTAGAAGTGAAAGAACCTCCTAAACCACTCCAACTATAGTTATAATCTTCTTCATTTGCAATTTCTGTTAGAATCTGTGTTTGAAGACTATCACATGTTAAAAGGCCATAAGTGAAAGTAGGAGTATCAAGAAGGTTATCAAAATTTACTTCTATGGAATCTAGACTTTCACAACCAAAGTTATTCATTACAATAACTATGTAAACACCCGGAGCATAAACAAAAGGATCTTCTAATGTAGAGCTAAAATCTCCAGGTCCTTCCCAAATATAATCTGTAATGTTTCCGGAAACGGTAATATCAATCATCACGCTATCTACTTCACAACTAAGTAAATCAACCGCTTCGAAATTTATTTCTGGTAATTCCTCATCAGAAGTAATCGTTATTGAAAATGTTTCTACACATATATGATCGGTTAATGTCAGTAAATAGGTGCCTGCAGAATTTACTTGCACTACTATTTGAGAAGAATCAGAAATTATTCCTCCATCCGATGTAGTCCATAAAATAGACGTATTATCATCTAAAACTGAATTTGTTCCATCTAGGGTTAAGAATTCATCAGCACAAGAAATAGACATACTTGAAGCTGTTACTTGTGCCTCAATATTAATCACTTCTAGATCAAGTACCACTATGGAGTCGCATTCTCCATTAAACAGGGTTATTTCATATATATTTTCTGAATCAAAAAACTGACTTCCTACTTGATAAGAAGTTCCTTGGCAAATAGTGTCTTGAATAAATAAGGTATCAGGTACATTATAAATTTCTACGTTATAACAACCTATTGTCCCTTCCGCACACAAGAGACCTAATGCTATTTCATGATGTATTGAATCTATCCCAAAGCTACCATCGATTTGAGGGAGGTCACTAACTACTTCGCTAAGGATCGAAAATCCACATACTTCGTAGATCCCTGGGTCATAGGCGGTCATATCTATCAATCCGGTATATTCTAAAACTACATTATTATTGCTTATTACATTTATATAATCGTAAACACTAGGATCAGGAATATCTGGCCCAAAATCTGGATCGAAAGGAATAACTAGATTACCATCCCCTTCACAAAATGCAAGGTTTTGAGGAGTAATGGTTCCACCGTTAGGATTACAATCAAAACAACCAATTCCTGTTGGGTCGCAGAAAACGAGTTCAAAACTTTCAATCATGCCTTCTCCAAGCAAAGAAACATCATCAATCCGTAAAGTATAT
>Ga0114957_1003575_pt1 | contig 13896 bp, 9 predicted proteins | sample BantaG_FD_87175 | JGI IMG/M metagenome (GOLD analysis project Ga0114957, IMG submission 87175) | Marine algal microbial communities from Bantry Bay, Ireland - BantryBay_4 metaG | ecosystem: Host-associated > Algae > Red algae > Unclassified | place: Bantry Bay, Ireland | collected 2014-11-21 | reverse complement strand
CAAAATTCAAAATTTATCATTCAAAATTTAGTTTTCATCCCTTAGATTCCAACTTTGATATAAATAATTCGTCCTTATAAAGTGACTATTTTATTATTGTATCACTAAATTTGTACTCAATTCAAATCTAAAATCAGCAAGCTATGTATAAGAATTTAATCTTAACCCTAATTTTAAGTTTTTTGATGCTAAATGGTATTTCAGCACAAGAGACTTGGTCATTGGAAAAATGCATCATGTATGCATTAGATAATAACATCAATATTAAAAGAGCAACAATAGGAGTCAAGAATAGTCAACTGACAGAGAAAGGAGCGAAATATTCTCGCCTACCTAATTTGAATGGTTCAGTAAGTGGCACTTACCAATTTGGTCGTACGATTGATCCTGTAACAAATTCTTTTAATTCTTTATCTATCGGTGCAAATGGTTTTCGATTGAATGCAGGAGTCACCGTTTATAATGGAAATCGAATCCAAAACTCGATCAAACAAGCTGGATATGATATCCAAGCGGCTATGGCAGATTTGGCACAAACTAAAAATGATATTAGTTTGACTATTGCCAATGCATATTTGAATTTATTATTTGCTGAAGAGCAATTAGCTGCGGCTGAAAAAAGAAAGGAATTAACGGAAAGTCAGTTGTCTCAGGTTGATAAATTAATTAGAGCAGGTGCTCGACCTGAAAATGATCGATTAGAAATTTTAGCAACAATTGCTAGAAACGATCAGGCGATTATTACGCAAGAGAATTTGGTAATCAATGGTTTGCTCAATCTTAAAAATTTATTGCAACTAGATCCAAGCTTTGATCTAAAAATTCAAAAACCTGGTACCATTACAATTCCTTCAGAAGATAACCCTGATGCTGTAAACCTAGAAGATTTATATACAAAATCTTTAACCACTCAACATTTTGTAAAAGCAGATGAGAATAGAGTGAAAAGTGCGGAACTAGGAAAAGATATTGCAAAGGCGGGCTTGTTGCCAAGTCTTACGGCTTTTGCAGGATTGAGTACTAATTATTCTACAAGGGGAAAAAGATTAGATGGTACATTTGGTTCACAACTAGTAGACCAAACAGTTTTTATAAATGGTAGTGAGGTTGATTTTGCCTTAGAACAGATGTTTCCTAATTTAGAGAAGAATCCATATTTTAATCAATTGAATGAAAACTTTGGACAAAATGTTGGTTTGAATTTAAGTATTCCAATTTACAATAATCATCAGTCAAGGATTTTAATGGAGCGTGCAGATTTAGATATGTTAAATGCACAATACACTAGCGAAGTCAATAAGCAAAATTTAAAAACAAATATCCAAACGGCCATTGCAAATGCACGTGCTGCAAAACGAACACTTGCTGCTGCCAACAGAACAGTCGAAGCTTCTGATGCAGCTTTTCAAAATTCTGAAAAGCAATTTCAATTAGGAACAATCAATACCTTTGAATATGCTACTGCAAAAAATAATTTAGATCAAGCAGAAGTGGATTTGATTATTGCAAAATATGATTACCTTTTCAAATTAAAAGTTTTAGACTTTTATCAAGGAAAAAAATTGGAATTGAGGTAAAAACCCCTGTCCCCTAAAGGGGAACGATAAAATATACTTTAGGAACGAAGTCATCATTTTCCATAAAATGAAATAGTATTGTAGCGTATTTTAATAATACGTTGATTGAAAATAAATTTTCTTAATTAAAAACTTCCCTCATTTAAACGTTCCCCTTTAGGGGACAGGGGCTAAAACATGCGAAATAACAAACTTCTTATCTTCTTAGCCATTGCAGTTCTTGCAATATTAGCAGCCTTTTATTTTAAAGGACAAAACAAACCTAAAGGCATAGAAGTCACTACCGAAAAAGTTGAAAAAAGAACCATCAAAGAAATGGTGGGCGCAAGTGGAAAAGTTTTTCCAGAAACAGAAATCAAAATTAGTTCTGATGTATCAGGAGAGATTGTTGAGCTATTTGTGGAAGAAGGAGACTCTGTTGTTGCGGGACAAATTTTATGTAAAGTTGATCCAGACACTTACAAGTCGATGGTGGAGAGAGGAGAAGCAACGGTGAATAGTAGCAAGGCGCAAGTGGCCAATTCTAAATCGGGGGTGGCTAGAAGTCAGGCTCAGGTGATTCAGGCGCAAGCACAATTAGAACAAATTCAAACACAGGTTGCCAATCAAAAAAATATCCATGAAAGAAATGCCACCTTATATAAAGAAGGCGTAATTTCTCAAGCGGATTTTGAAAACTCTCAAGCATCATTGGCACAACTTGAAGCCAATCTTCGATCTACTGATGCGAACATTAAAACTGCTGAAGCTAATCTTGAGTCTGCTAAACAAAGTGTAAATGCTGCTCAGTTTTCTGTGAAAAGTTCGGAAGCAAGTTTAAAAGAAATGAAAACGAGTTTACGTCGGACTACGATCTTAGCACGTACAAGTGGTATCATTTCAAAACTAAATGTAGAAAAAGGAGAAAGGGTAGTAGGAACTGCTCAGATGTCGGGTACAGAAATTATGCGGATTGCTAATTTAAATTCGATGGAGGTGCAAGTGGATGTTAGTGAAAATGATGTACTTCGAGTGTCTCTAGGTGATGAAGTGGAAATAGAAGTGGATGCTTATTTGGATAGAAAATTTACAGGAAAGGTTACTGAAATTGCAAACTCTGCAAACAATACAGGAACTTCTATTTCTTTAAATACAGATCAGGTAACTAACTTTGTAGTTAAAGTTAGAATTGATGCGGAATCCTACAAAAACTTGATTCAAAAAGGAAAACCTTATCCTTTCCGTCCAGGAATGTCAGCTTCTGTTGATATCAATACTGAAACTCAAAACGATATTTTAAGTGTTCCAATTCAATCTGTTACCACACGTGAAGAAGAAAAAGATGAGGAGGAAAAGAAAAAAGATGAAAAAGAAGAAATTCGAGAAGTCGTTTTTGTAATGTCTGCTGATACTTCTAAAATTGTAGATGTCAAAACAGGGATCCAAGATGATGAATATATTCAAATTTTATCAGGATTAAATGAAGGGGACGAAGTAATCTCTGGGCCGTATTCCGCTATTTCTAGAAAACTGGAAGCAGGTACTGAAATCAGAAAAGAAGATAAAGACAAAAAGAAAAAGAAGGTAACGGTTAACGATTAATGTTTAATGATTAACCAATAATGGTGAATTATAAGATGGTGAAATATAGAATACTCATTATTTTATGTTTCACCATTATTTATTTAATCTTCATTCACATTTCACCATTAGAAATTTACCGTCATTGGTTAATCATACTCTACACGATGGTTTTTAGCGGTACAAAATGCTGATGATTTTTAGCCAGGAATGTTCACGAATCTACAAGGTTAAATTTTAGTACATAGCAAATTTTATGGTTTCGTGAAAATTTAAATAAATTTGACTAGTCAAATTTTATTAGTGCAGATTATTCAAAAAAATATCGTCAAAAAATTCGTGCAATTCGTGAAAATTCATGGCTAAAAATTATCGATATTTATTAGTTTTCAAAACCGTCGGGTAGAGTAGGTTAATCATTAACAGTTAAAAAACATGGCAATAATTATTTTCATAAAAAATATTGAAAAGGGGAAAGTAAAGACTCGATTAGCAGCTACGGTGGGAGACGATCAAGCCCTTAAAATTTACCAAGCTCTTTTAGGACATACTCGAAAAGTCGCTGCTGCTGTTGATGCAGAGCGGTTTTTATTTTATAGTTCTTTTATTGAAAAAAAAGACGAATGGTCGGAGGAATTTTTTAATAAAAAAATACAATCAGCAGGAGATTTAGGGACTCGAATGTCGAAGGCTTTTGAAGAGGTTTTGGAAAAAAATGAAAAGGCAATTATTGTAGGAAGTGATTGTGCTTCTTTGACACCTGAGATTTTACAAATGGCTTTGGATAAATTGGATAAAGTTCCGTTTGTGGTTGGGCCTACTTTTGATGGAGGATATTATTTATTAGGAATGAATCGTTTTGAACCTTCTGTTTTTGAAAATATCGAATGGAGTACAGCGTCTGTTTTTCCAACAACACTTTCACGGATTAAAGAATTAGGTGCAGAACATTTTTTATTGCCCAAACTTTCTGATATTGATTATGAAGAGGACTGGCTGAAGTATGGTTGGGAAATATAATGATTAACGATTAATTGTTAATGATTAATCTTGACTTGTCACGATATTGGTTAATCATTAACCATTAAAAATTTATCTTTTGTTCGAAAAAAATACCTAATTTAGAGTTACCAAATACCTTTCTAGTTCACTTTCCCAAACATCAAGGATTAAAAAACCACTATCACAAAGTTAAATTATAATGTTTCCAAAGAACTTAACCTATCTAAGGATATTCATCATTTATATTATTTTTTCATTTTCAGAAGTACCTGTTGCATCTGGTCAGGGTGATCCTGTTGTATTAGGGGGAAATGGTGCATCAACTGTTAATGTTACCTCAAGTGATGGAGATGGAACTCCTACCATAAATGGTACTGGAATGATTCCAAATATGTCCGCATCATCTCGTTTCTTAGGTCAAGCTACCCTTGGAGCTGATTTTGAAACCATCTCTTCGATGACTACTCAAAGTTACAATCAATGGATTGATGAACAATTTGCAACAGCTCGTGCATTTGATATTGAAAATAGGGTCATGGATATCACGCTTACCGTTTTAGATTCTGTATATGCCAATAATGGCGATCCTAATCAAGTTCAACCTCAATTAGCATATTGGTATTCTGCATGGTGGGAATATATACTTACTTCACCAGATATTTTAAGAAGTAAAGTCGCATTAACTTTAAGTGAAATTTTTGTAATTTCAGAGATTCCAAACTTAGCTGGAGAATCCCTTGCTTTAGCTAATTATTACGATATGCTCTTAAATAATTCTTTTGGAAATTTTAGAGATTTACTAGAAGATGTAACCCTTCACCCAGCGATGGGAATTTATCTTACTCATATCAATAATCCAAGATCAGACTCAACTATCAATCGGTTCCCTGATGAAAATTATGCCAGAGAGATCATGCAGTTATTGACCATAGGTTTATATGAATTAAATATAGATGGAACTAGAAAATTAGATACTGCTGGAAATTTTATTCCTACCTATGATAATGATGATATTCGAGAGTTTGCAAAAGTATTTACGGGGATGACTTTTGATGATAATTTTTTGTTTGGCCAAGATCCATTGAGTCATGCTAGTTTTTTGATGCCAATGAAAATGGTAGATTATTGGCATGAACCAGGCCCAAAATATTTATTAAATGGAGATACCATTCCTGATAGAAATCCAGTTGACGGGGTAGCTGATCTGAATGATGCACTTGATAATCTTTTTTACCATCCTAATGTTGGGCCTTTTATTGCTTACCGATTAATTCAACGATTAGTTCGGGCGAATCCAAGTCCAGAATATATTGAACGTGTAGCGGCGGCTTTTAATAATAATGGAATAGGGGTGAGAGGCGATATGCAAGCAGTAATAAAAGCCATTCTATTAGATCCAGAAGCAAGAGACTGTTCTTATGCAAATGATCCTTTTGAAGGAATGTTACGTGAACCGCTTGTTAGATATACACAGATTTGTAGAGCATTCAATGCTTATACACCTTCTGGAGTTTATAGAAATATCATGGCGCAATTTTATGAATTGACAGGTCAGAAACCATTAGCCTCTCCAAGTGTTTTTAATTTTTTCCAACCAGACTATCAACCTATTGGGCCTATTGAACAAAATGATTTAGTGGCACCTGTATATCAATTAACTAATACTACTACGGTCTTGGGATATGCAAATCGACTGCATGATTGGATTTATAAAGATTATAATATCATGGAATACATTAGTTTTTATGAAGGAGAATCTTTTTCTGTTGATAAATTAACAAGCCTAGATTTTTCAGATGAAATGAGCTTGGAGGAATTTTCTGAAATTGGAGAATTGATAGAACGATTAAATATTATTTTAGTACATGGGCAAATGACTCCTGAGACTAGGGCAATTATTACTAAAACCATAAAGGAAATACCAGATAATCGAGCACAGTTTAGAGTACAGACCGCAATCTTTTTAGTATTGCTTTCGCCTGATTATCTGATTTTGAAATAATTGATGGAGGTTAGTATTTAATGATTGGAAACATAGAACCAGTCACTAATAATGAATAATAAACTACAAATGAATAAAATCTCTCGAAGAAATTTTGTAAAAAATATGGGGTGTGGCGCGATGGGATCTACAACGCTCTTTTCGACATTGGCCAATTTAATGGTAGCCAATAAAATGATTGCTTCACAGCCAGCTTCATCAGTTTCAGGAGATTATAAAGCGCTCGTGTGTGTATTGTTAGCTGGAGGTAATGATTCTTTTAATATGTTAGTTCCAAAAGGGGATCCTGAATATGGAGAATATGCAGCAACCCGTTCTGATTTAGCATTACCTCAAAATTTATTGCAAGAAATAAATCCGATTATTTCGGATGGAAAAGAATATGGAGTACATCCTGCAATGGGAGACCTTAAACAAATGTTTGAAAATGAAAAATTAGCATTTATCGCTAATGTTGGTACTTTGGTTGAACCAGTAGCAAATGCTAATGAATATTATTCAGGATTAAAAAACCTGCCATTAGGATTATTTTCACATTCTGATCAAATTCAACAATGGCAGACCGCAACACCTCACTCCCGTGAAGCTATTGGTTGGGGCGGAAGAATGGCCGACATTTTACAAAGTCAAAATTCTAATTCTGCTATATCTATGAATATTTCTCTTTCCGGTAAAAATGTTTTTCAAGCAGGAAAAACAGTTGTGGAATATTCAATTTCAGAAAGTGGAGATGGGGTAGAGGGCATAGAAAGGATCAATCCATTTATTTCTGATACTGGTTTTATCAATGAATTACGAGATGATGCGGTGTATGATATAGCAAGTGAAATGTATAGTAATATTTTTAAACAAACCTTTGGAAATATTGCGACTCAATCTTTAGATTCTTTGGAAACTTTTAAAAATGCTATTGCAGCAGTTCCTCCTTTTACTTCTAATTTTTCCAACCATTATCTTTCTAATAAATTAAGGATGATGGCAAAAACCATTGCTGCGAGAGAAACATTAGGGGTTTCTCGTCAAACCTTTTTTGTCACCTTTGGAGGATGGGATCATCATGATGAAGTATTAGGTAATCAACAATTTATGTTAGGTATTTTAAATAATGCCATCAAAGAATTTTTTGATGCCTTGACTGAAATAGGAATGGATGATAAAGTAACATTGTTTACAATTTCTGATTTTGGTCGAACACTTACTTCTAATGGAAATGGCTCAGATCATGCTTGGGGAGGAAACTCTATTGTTGCGGGTGGTGCTGTAAATGGAAAAAATATTTATGGTACGTATCCTGATTTATATTTAAATGGAAACCCATTGATGATTGGTAATCGAGGAAATTTAATTCCTACTACAGCGGCAGATTTATACTTTGCAGAATTAGCGTTATGGTTTGGTGTTTCGCAATATGATTTACCTATTTTATTTCCAAATATCACAAATTTTTATTCACCAGTAGGAAGTCCACCTGCGCCACCAATTGGTTTTTTACCCATATAAAAATGCAGCAGAGCTGCAATGAAGAATTAAAAATGAATAAAATCTGAATAGAGAAAATCAATACGTTTTCAATGACATTTAAAAAATACCATTTCTTAGTTTTTACTTTTTGTTTTTGCTTCTTGGGAGTGAAAGCAAACGATGATATTATTGAAAACGAATATCCTCCAATTATTTCTTCAACGTGTATTGGCGATTCTGGAAAAGTAGAATGGTTTATTTATAATAATCTTTCAGGATTTGAATTAGAAAAATTATATAATCAACCTTCCTTTCCTCAAAACCCAGATAGAATTACAGAATTAAATTTTATTGCTACACCACCTCGTTATAATGATTTTTATGCAGGTATGATTAGAGGTTTTATCAAAGCACCTGAAACAGGTGATTATATTTTTAATATTACAGGTGATGACCAATCTACTTTTAAATTAAGCACAGATACTTTTCCTGAAAATCTTATAGAAGTAGCTTATAGTAATATTTTTACTTCCGAAACGGAACATACTAAAGATACAACGCAGACTTCGGATACGCTTCAATTAGTAGCAGGAGAATATTATTATTTTGAAGCTCAATATAAAGAAGGAACGGGAAATGATTTTGTAAAAGTTTTTTGGAAAAGACCCTCTACTATTGATGATCCTGATTGGGAAATCATCCATGGTGGATATTTATTTAAATATGATTGTTCAATAATTTGCCCTGATTTTGGAACCGTATGCGATGATGGAGATTCTACTACTATCAATGATATTCAAGATGGTGCCTGTAATTGTATAGGCACACCTGATACGCTTCCTTTTGATTGTATTGGAGATCGTGGGATAATTAATGCTACCTATTTTGATACTATAAATTTTGGTTTAACAGCATTGTATAATGATGCAGATTATCCGCTTAGTCCTAATCGTGCAGAAGTACTTCCTTTAATGGCTGGACCGTTGAATCCTGGTCCAATTGATTTATATGGGACTAGGATACGGGGCTATTTACAAATTCCACAAACAGGGTATTATCAATTTAATTTGACAGGTGACGATCAGATAAGTTTATTGTTATATGAAAATGGAGATACACTTCCGCCTACTGAAATTGCGAATCTTCCATCAGCGGTAGGGGATTATCAATATGATCTTTTTCCTAGCCAAACATCTGACTCGCTCATGCTTCAAGCAGGGAAATTTTATTTAATTGAAATGAATCATGCAGAGGGTTATGGAGGCGATGATTTTTTTGTATCCTGGAAAACGCCTTGGGTTCAAGATTCTACTTGGAGAATATTAGATGCAGCCTATATGTATTCTTATGGATGTGAGATGGCTTGTATTCCAGAAGGAACACCTTGCAATGATGGAAACGATAATACTTTTAACGATCAATATGATGCATTTTGTAATTGTATAGGAACGCCCTGTTCTGACCCTGAATGTACCAACTCTTTAGATTATATTCCATATGATAAATGTGCGGATACCGATCAACATTCCACCTATGAAAAAGATTCATGGATATCATGTCAACCTTCCCAAAATCCAAATCCCATTCGAGGACTTAGCCATTGGTTGATGTATGACTTTGGAGAAGTTTATTATATGAATGATGAAACCCAAGTTTGGAATTATAATGTTATGGATAGCACAAGTTTAGGGTTTGGAGAAGTGGTTATTGATTATTCTATAGATGGGGTAACCTGGACTGAATTGGATACTTTTATTTGGAATCAAGCTTCAGGGATGAGTGATTATACTGGATTTATATTTAGTGATCTAGACGGCGTTTCTGCCCAATATATTTTATTGACAGCATTGTCTAATTTTGATTCTACAGAATGTGTAGGGATAAGTGAAATTGCATTTGGAGCTAATTATTGTGTTAATCTTTCTTGTGATGACGGATTTGAATGGACTATAAATGATTCCTTTGACTCCACTTGTGTTTGTCAAGGCGAGTTGATAACATGTACTTTTTACAATTTACAAATGCACGTTATTCCTATTAAGTCTAATATATATAGAGCTGGAAATGATATTTTTTCAAAAGGAGAGGTTCATCAAGATTCTATTGTGAGGTTTTATGCAGGGAATTCTATTACTTTGGAACCAGGTTTTGTTGCTAAACCGGGAAGTGATTTCCAAGCCTTAATAGCTCCTTGTAGTTTAATAGAAGGTTTGGAAGAGGATACTCCAAATGAATTGATTGAGGAAATTTTGGTTGACGAAACTTCAAAAGAAAAAATAATTAAGGATAATTCATCATCAAAAGAAATCCCTAATTTTTTAAGTCCTTCACAAGGACAAGGAAAATTTTCTTTAAATATTTCTCCTAACCCATCTACTTCATGGACTAATATTGATTTTAATATTCCACGAAAAACAAAAGTGAAATTGGAAATATTTAATGCTGCAGGGCAACTTATCCAAATAATTATAAATGATATTGAAATGGATAGTGGTTCTTACCAAAAGCGGATTCCCGGCCAAAGGCTAGCAGCAGGAGTTTATTATATTTCCATCCATACTAATACTGGAAAGATAACTGAAAGGCTAGTAGTACTTAGTTTGTAAAAGAAAAACTTACCTTCGGAATTCCTTCAAATTTGTAGAAATACTCAAGTGATTCAACCCTCCTGCGAAGTGATAATATCCTCTTCCATACTCGATTCTAAATCGACGTAATTTTATTCCAAAACCAAAAGTAAATCCAGAACGGCTTCTAAAATTAGCAACAGAAAGTTCTCTTCGCATAAAATGATTATATCCTAAACGGAGCCTCATAATCTCACCTTTCCCAAACAAAAATTCTCCATTAAAGATGATATGACGAAATAAATTATCTACACGATCTTTGAATTTATTCTCTGTATTTTGATTGCCATCTCCGATTAGGAAAACAGACTCAACATTATTGGGATCATCGTAAGTAATATTCCATCGATGTAAATTATGCCCAATAACTGAAAATCGAAATGGCAAGTGAGCCAAACGTTGAGAAATCCCAAATTGAATATCAAAAGGTAATGCCTCTCGATTACCATCATCATAAGTTGTTAATTGAAGCCCTACATTTTTAAAAACCAATGTCGCTCCAAAACGTCCTGTAGAGTCCGCATAATAGGCTGCAAAATCAGTTGCTAATCCTAATGAATTGTAAGATTCAAATTGAGAAGTAATGATTTTTAAATTGGTTCCGACTGAAAGTTTTTCATATAATTGTTTGCTCGCACCAAAGGTGATTCCATACTCTGATGCTTTAAAAGTACCATTGACATTTCCAATATTATCAGTTAAGTCAAATGTACCATAAGTAATATATTGTATTCCTCCATGAAGCATCACTTTCCATTTATCCATATAATGTCCATAGGCAAAATAGCCATTGCTAATATCAGCTAAATGAAAATTATAATTAAAAGAAATGGCTTGATGCATTTTTTTATTAAGAACAGATGGATTACCATAAGCAAGTGCTAAGTCGTCATCTTTTACTGTGATTAGATTGCCACCTAGCCCGGTTACTCTTGCAGAATTAGGTAGATTGAGAAATTCATAAATATGATCTCCCCCGATTTGAGCCTCTATATTTTTTGAAAAAAATAAAAGCGAAAAAGTAAAAAAGAAAATAAAAAAATGATTTTGTAATATTTTATTCATAATTATTATCTAGAGATTTCATTTTCTGTAGTCGAGCTAATTCGACCTAATCAACCCATTAACAAATGTAACTATTAATAATTGGCTTACGCCAATTTATTTTTTTACGCAGAGACGGGGAGACGCAGCGTTTTTTTTAATTTTTCGAAGAAAAACTCTCTGCGCCTCCCCGTCTCTGCGTAAAAAAATAAATAAAATTCAGCTTTGCTGAATAGTCACAACAAATTAGCTAAATTATTCAATGTTAATTTCTACCCCTTCTTTTTTCCAAGTAGTTAAACAGAGACCATGAGTACAATTCATGGTTTGATAGTGTTCTCCCTTTTCGTCGTATTTTTTTAGTTCACCATGTTCTAGTGCAATATTTGTATCAGGGTCTGCGCCACCGTAGTTTCCTTCTGTTTTTAATTTCCCGTTTTTATGGTACTCCGTAAATGGCCCTAATTCTTCATTATTTTTATAAATTAAAACTTCTTTTAATTGACCATTAGAATAGTAACCTTTGAATTCGCCATTGAGTGTACCATCAACATACATTCCTTCTTGTTCTATTTTTCCATTTTCAAAAAAGGTATTAAAAATACCATCGTGTTTTCCATTTTTGTAATGAACTAATTCCTGTACCTGACCATTGGGATAGAAGAATTCTTGCTTACCATGTAATACATTCTCTACATATTCTGACTTTTCAGCTACTTTTCCATCAGGAGAAAATCGCTGGTAAGTACCATGTTTTGCAAAATCAGATTTTCGTCGAGTGTAGGATTCTGTCACTATATCACCTTCTTTCACTTCAATAGTTTCAAGATCACTACAACTCCAAAAAGTAGATATTAAAATAAAAAAGAAAATAAAACGTCTCATATCTTCGGTTTTGTTTTATAAAAACGGAAAAATAAGGAATAGATTACAGAAACGGAAAAAGTTAATTTATGGAAATGACATTTAGCAGACGAGAAGGAATGACATTGAAGTAATTATAATCAACTTGTTTTGAAAATGAAGGAACTAAAATAAATCATCTACCAATAAAACATTGATAAGAAAAAATAAAAAACCGCAATTCTGATTTCCAGAATTGCGGTTTTAAAAAATATATTTTGAAAAAAATTAGCTTGTAGGAACCGTTTTACCGATAATGTTTCTACCAATACTTTCATAGTGGTAACCTAATTTTTCCATATTTTCTAAATCGTATAAGTTTCTTCCATCGAAGATAACTTTGTTCTTTAACGCTTCTGACATTCTAGTGAAGTTAGGTGTACGGAATACACTCCACTCTGTGATAATTGCTAAAGCATCAGCACCTTCGATACAAGTGTATTGGTCATCAGCCATTTCTAATTGACCATTATAAATAGCACTTACATTTTCCATTGCTTCAGGATCGTAAGCAATAACTTTTGCGCCAGCTTTCAATAAATCATTAATGATGTAAAGTGCAGGTGCTTCTCTAATATCATCAGTATTAGGTTTGAAAGCTAATCCCCAGATTGCAATTGTTTTTCCAGCCAAATTACCTCCAAAGTGTTGGATGATTTTTCTACCTAGAATATCTTTTTGCAATCGGTTAACGTTCATTACTGAATTCAAAATTTTGAATTCATACTCATTTTGAGCGGCAGTTTTTGCTAAAGCTTGAACATCTTTTGGAAAACAGCTTCCTCCATATCCAACACCTGGAAATAAGAATCTTTTTCCAATACGACTATCACTACCCATACCTTTTCTTACATTATCTACATTTGCTCCAGTCATTTCGCAAAGGTTAGCAATCTCATTCATAAAAGAAATACGAGTTGCTAAATATGAGTTTGCTGCATATTTAGTCATTTCAGCAGAACGCTCATCCATAAAATAAATTGGGTTTCCTTGACGTACAAAAGGCTTGTATAATTGATTCATAACTTCCGTTGCTTTCTCAGAAGAAGTACCAATTACTACTCGATCAGGCTTTAAGAAATCATCAATAGCAACACCTTCTCTTAAAAATTCAGGATTAGATACTACATCAAAAAGAGATTCGTCACAATTCTCTGCAATAGCAGCATGTACTCTTTCAGCAGTACCTACAGGTACCGTACTTTTGTCTACAACTACCTTATAATCTTTAATCAAATTAGACAATTGCGAAGCAACACCTAATATATATGATAAATCAGCAGAACCATCTTCTCCTGGAGGAGTAGGAAGTGCTAAAAAGATAATTTGTGCATGATTGACAGCTTCTGCCAAATTAGTGGTAAATCTAAGTCTACCTTGTTTTGTATTTCTTTCAAATAATAATTCTAAACCAGGTTCATAAATGGGAACCTCGCCGTTACGCATTCTTTCGACTTTATTTTCATCGATGTCTACGCAAATTACATTATTGCCTGATTCGGCAAAACAAGTACCTGATACTAAACCAACGTAACCAGTTCCAACAACTGCAATGTTCATAATAGGAATGGGTTTTAAATGTTAAACAATAAGAATTTATATAAAATGAAAACTTCATTATTACAGACTAATTTTATTTTTATCTGTGTATAAATGGATGTTTTCAACAATGTGTCAAACGAAAAGCTATATACTTATTTATTATTATAGCACATTAATT
>Ga0114957_1003574_pt1 | contig 13896 bp, 9 predicted proteins | sample BantaG_FD_87175 | JGI IMG/M metagenome (GOLD analysis project Ga0114957, IMG submission 87175) | Marine algal microbial communities from Bantry Bay, Ireland - BantryBay_4 metaG | ecosystem: Host-associated > Algae > Red algae > Unclassified | place: Bantry Bay, Ireland | collected 2014-11-21 | reverse complement strand
TGTTGCACCACAGCGGTGGTGGCAGTGGTGGCAGCGGCGGCAGCGGCGGCAGCGGCAGTGGTAGTGGCAGTGGCAGTGGCGGCGGCAGCGGCTCGGGCGGCGGCGGCTGCGGCGGCGTCGGTGGCACCCCCGGCAGCAGCGGATCGGTGATGGTCGCCTACTCGCCCGCCGAGCGGCGGGCGGCCATTCGGCGGTTTCAGGAAAAGAAGAAGCGCGCGCTGTGCCCCCGCATCCGCTACAGCGTGCGCAAAAAGTTGGCCGACGTGCGGCCGCGCAAGCACGGGCGGTTTTACAAGCCGGCCGAGGCGCCCGCCGCCGCTGTTGCTGTCGTGCCCGTGGCCGCTGCCGGCGGGGGGGACGAGGTGCGGGACACGGACGATGCGATGCAGGGCGCGACAAGACGATGAGGAGGCGTCGATGGTCGGTCGGGCGCGGCGCCGGAGGGCGGGTTGCCTGGGGAGGGAGGGGAGTGCGTTTGGATGGGGGGGGGGCGCGTAGGGGCGGCGGGGCGTGCGTTGTGGCGGCCGGTGGGGAGTAGCGGGCCACCACTATCAAAACTCCATTGTCTTTGCTTGACCAGACCCGGACCTCGTCTGTCGGCCCGGTTTGTTGCGGGAATCGTGCGGGGGTGTCCGCAGGCACGTCGCGCGGCTTGCCATGTGGAAGGAAGTTCCACGCACTCGTGCGCGTGCGCCTGGGGCGCTATTGTGCTCTGGGCTGGGTGCCCGCCGTGTGGGTGGCATAGCAGTCAGACGCCGCCGCTTTCGCGCCTGCAAGGTCAGAAGGGCGCTGCGGTAGGTGGCGACCGCGGTGGGTGCCCGCCCGCCGTCGGGCGCCACCGTCGGGCGCGTGGCGCGCAGGCGGCGGCGGCGCCATGTCGCTCTTGGCCATGGAGAAGCGCCCTGTCGGAACATTCCAGGCCGGCTACGGATGAAACGCACGTGGCAGAGACGCTCATGCCGCATCGCGCGTGCGCGTCGGGCGCGGGAGGGAGCGGGCGCCCGCGGGGGCCCACCCCCGGGGCGCCTCCGACGCGGTGTGGCACCCGCTCGCGCGGTGGGCCTTGGCTGTTGTTGGTGGACAGCACAGTGGCACTTGTCTGTCGTTTGTGAACAGCAGCGTCGCTCACACCATTGTTGGATGCAACACACGGACGAACGCGGTACGGTGGTGGTGACAGGTGCGGTCCTCACGGCGGCGGGAGTGGCGGCCAGCACCACCACTCGGACCCGAGCGTCGGTTGCGTGGTGCAGTAACGCACGAGGTATTCTGCCACGTCATGAACAAATGCACACATGCCGATGCTTCGTGTAAGTACTTTCCACTGATATTGGATCAACTACTCGAGGGCTGTCTCCTGGTGGCGCCTTGTCCCTCGCGTAGGACCCCAACCTGGCATGCCTCCACGTATCTGCGGCGTTGGTGCCCCGGTGGCCGCGACGGGCCCGCCTCGCTCCAATTGCCAGCCTGGGTGGTCGACTGTCTCTTGATGGTCAGTTTTCTGATTTGTGATGCGATTCTTCCACTCGCCCACCCGCTGGCACGCGCTGGAGCCACCCAAAAAGGCCCCAAAGGTGGTTTGCTTTTGCGTTCAGCCCTCTCTCAGCCCCACTCTTCTGGCCCGCAGGCCAATCACATGTGCGGAATGGCACCAGTGCTGGGGGCGACGACCCAAAATTTCCGGTGAGGTTCAGCAAGATCCGTCCTAATTTTGCTGCTGACCGTCCGTGTGGGCCCCATGGGCGGGGGAGCCCTTCCTCCTCCGCCCTCGTCGTCACAACTCGCGCGGCCAACACCCACATGGCAGGCCTGAATTTTCCTCTCGCCCCACAGTCAGCCACGGGGGGGGCCCGGGCCCTCTGTCGGCCGTGGCCGCGACGGGTGCACACGACAGAGGCACGCTGGCGCGTGGCGGCCCCCGCGGCGGGGAAAAAAGGTGGCTAGATGGGCAGTGTGGGGGCCCCTATAAAAGGTGCCAGCCCGCGAGGGCGGGGGCGGCCGTAACCACCCACTTTCCGACCTCACCACACACGCCACCTTCACCGCGTTTTTTCTCCACCACTCCCCACGCACCCCCACACCCCCTGTGCACACACCCCTTGCTGCAGGTATGTGTGTCACACACACTTTCACTTTTGATCGAGAGGGCGCCGCCGATTTCTGTGACGGGTGCTGTGACCGTTCTTGTTCGCACGCTCGTGGGAACGTCATGGTCCGAGCTTGCTGTTGTGCGCGTGGCGAGCAAGCAGGGTCACACCTCTCGTCGCATACGAACGTTCTCTGCCGGTGTGGAGGCCGCCGTCGTGGTCGATGATTTGGTGTTTTGTTTCGAACGCTGCACACTCGGCTCATTCTTGCCGTGCACGGCTCTGGCTTTGGTCTGGGCTCTTGCTCGGTCGGTTTATGTATCGTCATCGTCTTGTTTCTAACCTGTTGACGTCACGTTCGTGATGGTTTTGTCATGCTTTTTTGTCCAAATGGTCTCGTGTCCCTCCATGCGTGCGCTCATACCGGCTCCCTCATCCTGCTACATCCCATTTCATCTCCTGTCCTTTACACTTGTAGCGGGTCATTCGGTTTCTTTCTTCCGGTGTCACACACCGAGCCCGTCTTCCGCCCCGCTACCACGCCCGCCCTCATGACCGACGCAGAGCTCTCCGCGCCATTCACCCCCTTCGACCCCTTTGCGGACGCGGAGGGCGATGACCAAGTGGTGACAAAGGGCATTGTGCACATTCGCCTTCAACAGCGCAACGGACGGAAGTCATTGACGACCATCCAGGGGCTGAACTCGTCCCTGGATCTCGCCAAGTTGACTAAGGCGTTCAAGAAGGAGTTTTGCTGCAACGGCTGCGTCGTGGATGACAAGGAGCTTGGGCGCGTCATCCAGCTGCAGGGCGACCAGCGCAACAAGGTGACCCTCTTCTTGGTGGAGGAGGAGATCGCCGCGAAGAAGATGATCAAGATCCACGGCATCTAAATGCGTGGGTCAACCCTCGTTAGCAGAGCTGAGGCGGTGTGCCCGTGCCGCGGTGTGTGTGGGCGACGCGGGCTGTGGGGGTGGTGTTTTCTTTGGTGTGAGCTGCCACTGGCCAAGCACCGCATGCAGGCGGTTCTTCTGCCATGATGAGTCTCGGGTACGATGAGGTTCCTTGTCGTTCTCGGCTCTATCGTCGTGCATTGAGTAAACCGCACGTGCACTTTGCAATCACCCTCTTCTTGTATTGCTGTTCCTGTCGTTGCTCTCGCTTCTCCGCCTGCGGCGCATACTGAGTCGAATGCTCTGGTCAGGTATCCTTTTGTACAACACCATCGCAGCCGGGCTACCTTCGGCTGTGACACACAGCCGCGGGCGGACGACAGACTGGCTGACGGCAGAGACCGGCAGCTGGCGGCGAGGTCAATTGCAGCAGCTCAACGGCTGGCCTCGACGGCACCCGCAAGGCCCTTCTTGCTGATGCTGGTCGGTAGAGGCCGACGTCTGGCGCCATCCCACCGTTCGTGACGTTCTCTGAGTGAAGTAGCCATGGGTGTTTTGGTCGCTGCCAAAGGGTAGTACGCACAGACAAGAGCGTGAAAAAAACAAGTGTGTGCTCGTGTCTACCGCTGACCTAAGAACAAGCGCCGACGCCGACGAGAGCGGAAATTCGGAGCAGAACGGATGCAAAGAACTTGAGGAAAATCGACTCGAAGAAGAGCAATTGCCTTCAAAACATTCCGTATGTTTCCACGTGTCATCCTGGCAGCTGATCCACTCTGCTGACACCTCACTCGACTACAGTACTATCTTTGTTTGCATGCAATTGGGGCACCGGGCTCTTTTTCGCCTTGCACGCCATCAGCTGCGACTGCTTGTCATGCAATAGTCAACACGCGTACCACCTTGCCCGTCAGTGGCTAGCCACAGTGCCGTTGTCGGTGGACTCGGCCTAGTGTCCGTGATCACTCCCCCTTCTACCTCCCGTCCAACCCCTCACCGATTCTATTGTTTGTTACCCTCCATCGTTCGCTACCTGCCTTCACACGATGACGTGCCAGATGACTGTCGCGCGGGGGGCGCTGGTGTCGGTGCTCGCTGCCCTGGTGCTGGCGGCGGTCCCAAGCTTGGCGGCAGCTGATGCTTCGGTGACGACGGCCGGGGAGGTGGCCGTGCTGACGCCAGAGACATACGAGGCGACTGTGACGGATCCGTCCAAGGACGTGCTCGTCGCCTACACGGCCTCGTGGTGTGGCCATTGCAAGGCGCTCAAGCCGGTTTTTGACGACCTCGCCAAGACCTACGCGGAAGAGCCCGATGTGGTCGTCTCGATTGTCGATGCGGACGCCCACAAGGCGATCGGCAACAAGGAGGACGTGAAGGGGTACCCGACTATCAAGTTTTTCCCGCGCGGCGCGGACTCGTCGGCCACGGTGTACGAGGCCGGGCGTGACCTCGAGTCGTTTGTCACGTACATCAACAAGGCAGCCGGCACGGATGTGCTGCCGTCTGGCCAGGTGCTGCCGCAGGCCGGCGTTGTGGAGTCGCTGCGCGACGGCGTGTCGACGTTCCTGGCGGCCGCGGCGACGGAGCGCGATACGCTCAAGGTGGCCTTTGAGGAGCGGCTCGCCAGCCTGGACGCGCGCGCGCGGAAGCACGGCCAGTACTACCTCAAGGTAATGGACAGGGTCAAGGCCAAGGGCGATGCATGGCTGACGACGGAAAAGGCGCGCCTGTCGGGGCTCCTCGAGTCGGCCAAGCCGGGCGTCATGACCGAGGCGCAGATGCGCAATATGCGCCGCCGCCTCAACGTCATTGACTACTTTATCAAGGCGCTTGGCCAGGACGTGTCGGACGCCGCGGGCGATGCTGCCGACGCTGCGGTGGGCGCGGCGGAGCCGGTGGCTGATACTGCGGCGGACATCGCGGCCAAGGCTGGGGGCATGGCTGCGCAGGCCGGCAAGGCGGCGGCCCAGGCCGCCGCCGATACGCTTGAGGCAATGAACCCAGAGAAGGAGCTCTAAGCAGGCAGTCGAGCATCGGGTCCCGACGGGGTGGAACGTGGAGTGGTATGCTCTTGCGTTTTTTAGGTTGTGTTGCTGACGTTGGGGTTGACGTCATGCGCTCGTGCCGATTGGCTGGTTGAGCAGAGTTGGACGTATGTGAAAAGGCTGTTGTCCGTGATGCCTGATCGAGTGTCTTAGTATAATACAGTACTCAAAGGGCACACACTGTATCTGTGTCACCGACTCTGTCCCCCCACTGCGATGGTTGCCCTGGGCTTGTCAGTGGGCAACTGATTGTTTTCTGAGCCTGACCTGGCGCGCGTATGTGTCTGCAACACATCCCAACGAAAGCTCGACCAGGTCGCGCTGTTGGCGGTCTCCGCCCCGTCTCGATGACTGCTGTGGTCTGTCCGTGCGCCTCTTCTTTGCGCGCTTCAGCGCGTGCGCGGTTGGCGCGGCGACCGCCTTGTGGTCAAGAGAGTAAGCGTGCTCAGAAATGCGCCTGCCAAGCCGAACACGAGTACAGCGCGACCCCTCACTTGACCGTCCCGCAGTCGTTCCAATCGGCGAGGTAGTATGAAAATCTTTAACAGGACACAAACGTTTGCACTTGGGGAGCGTCGTCGGGAAACTGTACCACACAATTGCTGATCCCCCAATTCTGTCCAGAGACAGAGACCGACAGTTACATCACTGTCAATCTTTCAAACGAAATGTTTGGGCTGGTTTCGGCGCCTTTCAAGACGAGATACATGAGGAAGTACAGCATTTCCTGACAGTTCGATTGAATTCGGAGAGTGACAACCTGTCCCGGAATTCGACTGCAGTGGCCGCCGACGACCAGCTGTCCACGGCCACAGCTTCACTCGCCATCATCACGGGGCTCATCACTGTCGCCATTCCCGTCACTGTCCGCGAGCGCCGCAGCGAGGTCGCGTGTCCGTTCACACTACGGTTTCTGCTCACCATTCCCGTGACACATGGAGGGTGCCGCTTCGCACTCGGGAGCCCCAGACGCCCCCGTGGGTACAGGCTCGCCACCACTGGCTGGTAGGTGATACGCGTCTAGTTCGTGTGGCGCACTTTGTTGTCGGAATGGCACGATTTCATGGACGCGGCTGGCCAACTTCACTCATCTCAATATTCAAACGGCGCGATGCATTGTACAGTTGATTGTTCTGCTGTAATTATGGTTATTTTTCTCTCTTGCAGGCATGGCCGAGACGCGTGTCCGGCCGTGCAGTGCCTGCAGCATGGACGGACACGACACGCGCACTTGCCCGCTCGTGCAAAGCCTAAAGTATCCGTGCGTTGATGCCTGCGGGCAGACGACGTGTATCCTGTGTGCTGTGGCATGCGGAGCCTGCAGGGTGCGGGGGCACACGGAGGACTTGCAGTCATGCGCCATCCCGACACGTTCAAGAAAGGCAGCCAAGTGTGTTTGTGAAAAGCATGACATGGCCGCAATGCATGGACGGTTGCGGGTCATCCTAGCCGATCGGGCCCAAACGCCTCTCTGGCAGCGGCCGGCACGGGATCCTCGACATTATACGCCCAGACGCCCCGGGTTTGAGGGCGTGAAATACAAGCCTACGCGAGGTACTTGAGATGCAGCCTGGCTGTGCCAGGCCGAAACATAAGTACCTCGCCGACGGCGATACCAAATTAATTGGTAAGGACAACTACATGGGAAGGCGGTTTTCTCTTTCGCTTGGAAGCAGTCGGCCGTACACGGGAAGATTCTGGTGGCAGACACGTATGCACCACTACGTACCATGCATGGCAGGATCCGCCGCGGTGTTGCATAACCGCAATGCGTTCTGGCTGTCAATTGGCGGAGCGGCAAACGCGAAAGCGTTCTCCCCTGGAAGGGCTGCTGTGTGGTCAAGAAGTTGAAGCCTTGCGCTACACGTGTAAGACCGCGCATCGGCGGGTTGGGCGAGTGGAGGAGTCGCGCGCGTGGCGAACACGGGGCGCCCTCCGAGCGACGCACGTCACAACCCAAAATCTTCCCGCTGCTCCAATCCCGGCCTCCAAACTGAGGATCCCTCTGGTCGGGACTGTTGTCGGCCGTCAAGTGCTAAGCAGCACCGGACAGGACTTGACCGATGACCGATCTTGGCTCTGGCTTTCCTCGTGACGTGTGCGCGTCTGATGGTCGTTTGGGCCTATGCCGGCTGGTACAGGTCACTGCGGAGTAAGTGTGTGGCAGGCCCTCGAAGTGGAACAAGGTCAAGATTCAACCCATCCCATCCAGCAGGACGGTGACGCCGAGCGGTTTGAGGACAGCGCAAGACCGTCGTGGCTCCGCTTGCGGCACTCGCTTGTCAAATGGCAGTTTCTCGACTGGTGCAGCAGTGTCTGTGGGGCGCCAGGAAAAACGCGGGAGCTGATCGCCGTCGCGATTGGTCCTCGGGCGAACGCATCCACGACGGTTGGGCGTGGGCAGGGCTGCGGCAGTGCTGCAACCGCCTCAGTCATACCCTTGCGCAGCGGTTTGGCAAGAGGCAAGCTGGCTGCCACCGCCCCACACAAGTGGTGTCCACTCAGGCCATCTCCGTTGAGCGTCGTGGGACCCCTACCATTGGCGCCGTTTCTTTTTGGAGCTGTGTGCCACGATCTGTGCCCCATGAGCTGTTCTGGGCCTTTCTCACCGTGCCGTGCGGCTGCTACACCAGTCCCATTGCAGATTCGCGTCAGCCCCGACCACAGCTCTTGTGCCAGCCCGCAGTGCTGTTGTCTCCCACAGTCGCTTCAGGTTTAAGCAGCTCAGTGTGCTCGTCTCTCCCCACAACCTTCCTGCAACCCCGTTCGCCGCCGACCCTCACACAAGCGCTCGTGGCTCTTCACCTCACGTCGTCTCGCTCTCGCCTGTGAGCGCCGTGCTCACCACTGTCACCCACACTGCACCCTGACCCGCCGCGATGGGCGCCACGGCCGAAGGGTGGCCCTCCCTCTGGGGCTTCCTTTTTGCGCCCGCCGGCCCGCTCGACCCTGAGGCATCCGCCGGCGCTGGCCGGCCCATCCCTATTACCACACACTCCCCTTCGCTCTCGCATCACTTTGGTGCGGGAGACGGTGTCTGCCCTTCTCCACCGATGCCGCCTCACTCTTCTCCGCTGGGCCGCAAGAGGCCACCCTCCACATCTCCTGTGGATGTGCGCGGCACGCACGCATCGCCACTGAACAAGAGCACCTGGACCCACGTCGTGTCGAGCGTGCTCGATATGGTGTGCGAGGAGAACGTGGCGGCAGAGGCCAACCTTCCCGGGTGGCAGGAGGACATCTCGGCCTTCTTCTCTGTGTCCATCCCACAGATGCCGACGGCCGCCTACGTGGACCGGCTGGTCACCTACTGCAAATGCTCGCCGACGGTGCTAACTGTGGCGCTCGTGCTCCTGGACCGATGCGCGGCGGCCGACTCGCGGCTGGCCGTCAGCGGCTACAACCTGCATCGGCTGCTGGTGACGGCGGTCATGCTGGCCTCCAAGAGCGTCGAGGACCGCACCTTCGCCAATGCCCACTTCGCGGTGATTGGCGGCGTGGAGGGCACCGCCGAGATGGCCAAGCTGGAACGCCTGATGCTGCACGCGCTTCAATGGCGGGTCCAAGTTGACGTTGGCACTATTTCGGTGTACCGTGCCCGTCTTGAGCAGCACAGTCGTGGCTCGCGCTCTTCATTTTTTTCTTCCACGCCGTCGTGAGTGCGGCGCACTTCTATTTTTGGCTTAACTTTTTCTATGTGCGAGCCGACCGACTCCACTGCCTTTCGCGCGGTAGACCTCGGCGTCTGTGTCGGGCCTCAGCGTCCACCTGATTGCTCTCACGCTTGTTCTCTCGTCTTGGGTTTTTTTTTGAGTGGGGAGGAGGGGAGAGTGCTTACCGGCTCCTGACATCAGCGACTGATCGTCTCGACTGCGCCGTCAGCCACCGCCTGGCTGCGCGTCTCGTCTGGAGCAGCGACAATAAAAACAACAGTTGTCATCAAGTCACTCTGAGGACACGAAAGAGAAGAAGTGGGGAGGGGGGCGGTAAGCAACAGCCAGGCTGCTCTGGGCCGTTGTCTCATGATCGGGCTGTAGTGTCTCGAGCAAAGCGCTGTAGGAAATGCAAACTCCACCACTACTGTTCACGCAGAGCAAGCAACAGAGGGCAGCAAATACGCCAAGTGGGCCTCACTTCATGCAACAAAAAAACAAGCGGGAACCCGTGCTCACGCCCCCCACACCCCCACCTAAGCAAGTCCCGCGTCAATGTGGCACGACGTGCTGGCCAGCGGGTTGCTCACACTGTGCGAGCTGTTCGAAGCATGCCGCGATGACGAGAAGCTTTGGCGAGCAGAGCTTCCTGCCTCAGACCCAATCCCCACTGAGCAACCAGCATCTCCCACGCCGGCCTTGGCGGATGCGGTCCCTCCCGGCAATCCCGCCGACAACGACCGCTTGCCATTCGCCACAGGGGCCCCCAAGGAGTCGACGCCATTTGAACGGGCGACGCCGATCGGCATGGCAAGGGACGCCCGCGACTGCTGTTGGCCTGGCTGCCCAAGCGTTGCCGGTCGTCTGCCAGCAGCAGATCGGGCCCGTCGCGTCCCACAAAACGCCGACCCCGTTGCTTTGTCGACGACACCCAGGAACTTGCGCTCCAAGACGCCGAGCTCAGCCGACAGCGCGGACGGGGCGATGGGGTCCACTCGCAGGCTGACGCAAGGAGCCACCTTCACCTCCAATTCGCAGCTGCTGCTGCTTGGGATGCTGCGCGGGGATGGCAAAGGAGCAGGGCCGCCCCCACCACCGTCAAGTGGATGACCGGCGACGCCACCGGATGCATCGTCCTCGTGGTGAGCGCGGAGGGAAGGAGCAGGGTGAGGACGTCGACCATCGGCAGGTCGCTCATCCTCGCCAGGAAGGTGCATAGCCTCGTCCGCCCAGGAAGCGACCGACGGCCTCTCCACATGCGCACCTGACCGCGGCGGCAAACGTGTTCCCCCGGAACGAAATGCATTGGGGAAGTCGAACGGATCGGAGCGACGCGCGACAGTAGCCGGTACCACGTCGCCAACACCAAACCCGTCGTCCAGACGCCGACGCATGGACCGAGGAGCGACCCGCAGGGAGTCACTGCCGCTGGCAGTGCCCGCTGCGTCCGGCTCCCGAGGAATTCTACGCTCACCGCCGTCCGCTGACACCTCCACGAAGCTGGACCTGTATGCCGGCGGGGAGTCGTCCTCCAAGTTGGCCGCCTGGTGGCCAACAAAGTCGGGTGCCCCGTAGGTTGCTGCCGCCGGTAAAGCAAATGACGGTGCCGGGCCCCTTCCCGACTGAACGGAAAAGAAAGGGCTTGACGACCCATCGGGAGCCGTAGCAGCAGCAGCAGCGGACGCCCCCAATGACACACCTGCTTGGTGCGATAAGAACGCCGCCGACGCCATGGGCGGCAGAGAACAGCGGTCATCGGCCTGACGCGGGAAGTCGGCCAAGGGAGCGCCACGACGGTAGTCCAGGAGCGAAGATGACGACGGCGTACGGCGCCGTTGCTGCTGGAACCGCACCGTAACGTCCTCGTCGTTCTCAAACAGACGAATCCCATGGAGGGACGATATCTCGCCGTCGCTCGACGACTGCGGCGGCGGTGCGTGGCCTGCAGACTGGGACACGCCACGCCTGTCGTACGACGGGCTGGCACCAAAGCCGTTGTCCACCCCAAGCACGTCCCGCGCCTTCACCCGCTGCCGCACGACACGGTCCGGGATTGCCGGCAGGTCGTCCAAGCGACGTTTGGCGTGGTTCCGCTGCGCCGAGCGCTCGCCCGACGGCCCGGCTCGCATCGGCTGCTCGTCAACGAGCCCCTCGTGCACGTCCTCGGCCATCCGGGGGCGCTTGGACCGGTGGTAGTTGGCAGGCGGCGGCCGTGACGCCGGCGCCGCGGCCGAATCGCCCGCCGGTCGGAGGGGCGTCGCGCGGCGGGCAGGGCGGCCCCGCTTGGAGCCGTCTTGCGATAAGGCCAACAGGTCCAGGCTCGCCAACACGTCCTTGCGGGAGCTCCGCGCCTCGGTGCGCCCTCCGGCGCCCGCCGTCGAGCCGCCGCCGGATGCCCCACCAGTCGGGGCGGGTGCGCCATAGCCAGCCGCCGCGCCGGGCACGGCGTTGTGGTGCGTACGCTGCTGCGAGAAGAACCGCCTCTGAACGCTCGCTCGGTCCGTCTTTTCCGCCGCCAACAGCCGCCTGCGTCAGGACAACCACCCATGACGCGGTTCGATGCAAAACGAGAAGGACACGGCGTCAAGCGTGCATGCAGGGACGCCCCAGCGCACGCGACCGTCAGTGACATGCGACAGACTGACGAAAAATGCATCAGGGACGCAAAACCGCATCAGGGACGCAAACCCCATACAAAACAGATATCCATCCCCAACAGACTGTGCAAACGTACGTTCGACCACCCATCCAGGACCGCATCGCGGAAAATGCAATGAACCCGTTGGTGCACCGTGCTCCCGCACCGGCTCCGTCTGGTGAAAGCGCGCTGGAGAGCAAGGGTGACGCTACAATCCCCAAGTGAGAACCACAAAGACGCGCGCGGAAGTGGTAGTACAAGAGGTCCGTCGGCGGCCGACAGTGACACTGTCGCCGCCCAGCGAGGAGTCACACCCCAGGGTGCACATATTGCCGCCTCGCGGGCACCGCAACAGAATGTCAGTAGCGACCTGCAGCAGAGAGACCCAAGGCTTCCTTTCGAACGGCCAGCAGCAGCCCCCTGGCCACCCACTCCCAACAGGTGCTCACAGGTAGCGGTGGATGCACCGTGCTTGTGCTCAGAGAGGAAGAGCTCGTAGCGAATCGCCCGATTGGCCGATCAGTCAGAAGTTGACCGTCTCAATTTGCAGGTGCCCACGAGTGCAATCTCCGACGTTCCAGCGCCTCGCGTGCCGCTGCCCCCACTTGTCTGGTCGGCTCATTGCGTCCACCCATTGGTCGCTCTGGCGCGCCGCCGCGCCACCGCCGCCAGCCCCCCTCTGCTTCCCACTGCGACTCGTCCACCGACTTGGTGTGGCGCTTTCTGGCATCTTGCCCACGCCCAGGCGTTGTCTCCCGTCTCTCTCTGCCCCGGTCGCTTCCATTTTGCCCGCCATGGCGGCCTTTGTCGGCCCCACCCCGCTGGGTGTAGGCGGCACCCGCAGCTGCCCCGCCGTTGCGGCGTACCGCCGCCCCCTGCCACTGTCCCCGTTTTCTCCTGCCCACCCTCTGCAGTCTCAACTGCCGCGGCCAAACCATTCTGTCGGGCGCGCCGTCATCCACACTATGGCCGCGGGGGGGCCCCCCGCCCCCCCGCCCACCGACGGCGAGCCCCCCCCCTCCCCTCCTCGGCCCCTGACGGCGTCGGAGCTCGTGGCCGCTCGCCTCGGCAGAGACCCCGCCGCGGAGCGCCGCCGCCAAGAAGCCGCCGCCGCCATCCGCGACGCGGCGCTGGCCAAGGAGCGCACGCGGGACCGCACGCTCGCGGTCATTGGCCCCGCCATCGGCGCCGCCCTCTACTTCCTCGTCGCGGCGAACCCCGTGAGCCCCCTCACCATCCTCCACCAGCTCGACGCGTCGTCACCGACGCCCGAAGCGGTCGCCGCCTCCAACCGGCCGACAGTCATGGAGTTTTATGCCGACTGGTGCGCCGCGTGCCGCGACGGCGCCGCGGGCCTATCCCTGCTTGAGGCCCGCTACGCGCCAGACGTGAACTTTGTGCTCGTCGACGCGGCCAATGAGGCCAACGCGGCGTTGGTGGACAAGTGGGGGGTGGACGGCATCCCGCGGCTGGTGTTGCTCGACCGCCGGGGGGCAGTGCTGACCAACTTTATTGGGGGGGTGCCGAAGGAGATTCTCGCTGAGGACATTGATGCCATGCTGAGCGGCAAGCCGTTGCCCAACCTCGGGCTGGATATGTCGTCCATCATGGGGGGTGGTGATGACGACTATTGATGGCGTGCGTAGCCGAAGCGCCGGGGCTCGGGAGGTGGGGCCCTGGACGCGAGTCGGCGCTCTTTGGTCGTCTCGCCGACGGCCTCTTGTCTATTCCTGTGGCTGTTATTTTTATGAATGGGCAAGGGTGTGCCGATGAGATAAGTGTTATTCCTTTCATGAGCACGAGACGGTTGCTGGCCATAGTCGTGGCGTGTCGTCCGCCTTGACGAGGACGCCAATTGCTGTCGGCGTGCACTTTGTGCCCGCCCGGACTGGGTGGTCCACAACATTCCAAATGAGCGCGTTCAGTCGGCCCGAGCAGCAGCGTTCGTTGCTCACACCCAACACTCGGGACCACCACCATGCCACCGTCGCACGCGTCTCCACAAACAAGAAAACCAGCACAGTTACATCTACTAGAGCAGGTGGGGAACCGCCGGGTATGGCATGACAAAAACGGCCTCCGACGCGGCCCCCACCCTCGGTCATGTCAGGTGTGTCAAACAAAGTCAACCAAACAGGACAGAACATCGGCACGCGCTGCCGGTCACGCACGCCAAGGGACCACAACCGGGTCGCGCGGTCACGGGAATGGCACAATGGAGTCGTGCGGGCGCGGGCAGCTCTGCCCTGCCCCCCCCAAGCCCCACCCACCCCGTCGGTGGGCCCACGCGCGCTCCAAGCGCCGCGCCACACCGCCACGCCGCCGCGTCGGGCGCCACCGTCTGTAGCCCAGATACACGACGGGTCACCCGGCGGCATGCGCTGCGCCGCCGCCGCCGCCGCGCCCATCCCAGCCCAGCGCCGCCGTCGCGTGCAGCCCCCGCCGCCCGTGGTCGTCCCGGTCAATGTGTGGGCGGCCGTCGGCGCACGCCTCGCCACCCGCCGGCGGTGGGGGCTCCTCACCAACGGCGCCGTTGCCGTCGCCACCGCCGCCCGCCGCCGCCGCCGCCGCTGCCGC
>Ga0114957_1003572_pt1 | contig 13901 bp, 12 predicted proteins | sample BantaG_FD_87175 | JGI IMG/M metagenome (GOLD analysis project Ga0114957, IMG submission 87175) | Marine algal microbial communities from Bantry Bay, Ireland - BantryBay_4 metaG | ecosystem: Host-associated > Algae > Red algae > Unclassified | place: Bantry Bay, Ireland | collected 2014-11-21 | reverse complement strand
AACCTCTCATTTCTAATAAGGAGATAGCAGTGATGACTGCCGTTGTAGATCATATCACCTTAGGAAAAGGAAAGGTCGAATCTATTACCAAAGTCTAGCTTAACCTAACTAGTGATACCGAGAAAGTCGAATCTCAACAAGTTGATAATATCAACCAAAGAATTGATTAACATAAGAAATCGAATGGAAGAGCGATTTCGAAGAACACAAGACTGATGAAAGAAATAAAATTAGCCCTCGTATACAGAGACATGTGGCAAGCAGCAGGTAAATATGTACCCACTGTAGATATGCTTACAAAAGTTGCTCAACCGATTATTGACATGGGTTGTTTTGCCAGAGTAGAAACTAATGGTGGTGGATTCGAACAAGTAAATCTTCTTTTTGGAGAAAATCCAAACATTGCTGTAAGAAAATGGACTCAACCCTTTAATGATGCTGGAATCCAAACTCAAATGTTAGAAAGAGGATTGAACGGTATTCGTATGAGTCCTGTGCCTAAGGATGTTAGAAAACTCATGTTCAAAGTCAAAAAACTACAAGGAACTGATATTTCTAGATCATTCGATGGCCTGAATAATCCTCAAAATCTTGAACTATCATTTCAATATGCAAAAGAAGGTGGGATGATTGCTCAAGGCGCATTGAGTGTAACGCATTCTCCTATACATACTGTAGACTATTACATAAACCTTGCAGATCAGTACATAGAAAAAGGTGCTGAAGAAGTATGTATCAAAGATATGGCTGGTATCGGTCGTCCAGTTTCAATTGGTAAGATAATAAAAGGAATCCGTGATCGTCACCCAGATATCATTATACAGTATCACGGTCATTCAACTCCAGGATTTTCAGTAGCTACTTCATTAGAAGCCGCTAGAAACGGAGCGGATATAATAGATGTAGGTATGGAGCCTCTTTCATGGGGTACTGGACATGCTGACTTATTGACTATTCATGAAATGCTAAAAGATGCAGGATTTAGTCTTCCTGACATCGATATGAAAGCTTACATGCACGTAAGAAGTTTGACACAATCATTCATGGATGATTTCTTAGGAGAATATATCAATCCAAAGAATAGATATATGAATTCACTATTGATCGGCCCCGGTCTTCCAGGTGGTATGATGGGCTCATTGATGGCCGACCTAGAGAATAATGTAAAGAGTCTTAATAAGTGGCTCACAAAGAATAATAAACCTAATGTCGATCAAGAAGAATTACTTCTAGGTCTATTTGATGAGGTGAAAATAGTATGGCCAAAACTAGGCTATCCTCCTCTCGTTACACCATTCAGTCAATACGTGAAGAATGTTTCATTAATGAATGTTATAAATAAGTATAAAGGAAAAAAGAGATTTTCTATGATCGATGAGAATACATGGGGAATGATCCTAGGTAAGTCTGGTCAATTATTAGGCGATCTAGATCCTGAAATCTTAAAAATGGCTGCTGATCAAAAGAGAGAATTCTACACAGGCAATCCCCAAGATTTATATCCAGATGAATTGGATATCTACAGAAAAAAAATGGACGAAAATGGATGGGACTATGGACAAGATGATGAAGAATTATTAGAATATGCCATGCATCCACCTCAATATGAAGCATTGAAATCTGGCGAAGCAAAGAAGAAATTCGAAACTGATATTGCTGAAAGAAGGGCTAAAAAATCAGCTGGGACAGTTACTGCAGTAGTGACACCACAAACGGCGGCATCGACAAATCCAATGCCAAAAGAGCTTAATCTTAATGTAAATGGTGAGAAGTATAACGTTCGTATCAGCTACCCAAATGAAGCTACTCAGGACAATACTTCAGTTGCTACAACTCCAACACAAGAATTTGTTCCTCCTGCAGCATCTAATGACGCCAATGCAAAATATATAACTGCGCCATTAGAAGGTAAATTCTATCTAACAAAGGAAACATCCGAAAAAGGTAAGAAAGTTGGCGACATGGTCAAAGAAGGTGAAACAGTAGCATATATCGAAGCTATGAAAGTTATCAATGCAATCGCAGCTGATGTAAGCGGAACGATCGCTGAGATTTTGGTCAAGCACGGTGATGAAATTGAAGAAGATGATCAGATATTCAAGATAGTATAATATGGAAATATTGAACAAGCTATATGAGATGACTGCGTTTGGAGATCTTGGGTCTTCTCCGTTAACCATAGTTATGTTGTTACTAGCATTTCTCCTGTTATACCTCGGTATTAAGAAAAAATATGAGCCTCTCTTACTTGTACCGATTGCCTTTGGAGTGTTATTAGCTAATTTTCCTGGAGGAGATATGGCTGTGATCCAAGCAACCGAAGAAAATAACATTACACATCTAACAATTATTGAAATTGCAAAAGAATATGGCATAATGAATATGCTCTATTATATGCTGATCAAAACTGGTTTACTACCTCCATTGATTTTTCTTGGAGTTGGTGCTATGACGGACTTCGGCCCTATGCTTAGAAATCTAAGGTTAGCATTCTTTGGAGCTGCAGCTCAAATAGGAATATTCTCGGTTCTAATCACAGCTGTATGGATTGGCTATGATCTAAAAGAAGCTGCAGCTCTAGGTATAATAGGAGGTGCCGATGGTCCTACAGCAATCTATACTGCCATCAAATTAGCACCTCATTTATTAGGTCCTATTGCGATTGCGGCTTATTCTTATATGGCTCTTGTTCCAGTTATTATTCCATTGATTGTTAAGTTTTCTGTTACGAAGAACGAACTTGCTATTAATATGAAAGAACAAGACCGACTCTACCCTAGTAAAACAAAAATAAAGGATCTAAAGACATTAAAAATAATATTCCCGATTGCATTGGCTACAATGGTGTCAATTCTGGTTCCATCATCCGTCCCACTCGTTGGAATGTTACTCTTTGGTAATCTGATTAAAGAAATAGGAACTGATACATCTCGATTAGCTCATGCTGCAAGTGAAACGATCATGAATACTGCGACGATCTTCCTTGGACTTACTGTCGGAGCTACCATGACCGCTGAGTCCTTCTTAAATAAGGATACACTGTTTATTATTGCTGGAGGATTTGTGGCATTCGCAATATCTATTCTTGGTGGTATAATGGCAGTAAAAATCTACAACCTATTCAATAAAAAGAAGATCAATCCGCTTATTGGAGCAACTGGACTTAGTGCCGTTCCAATGGCCTCTAGAGTAGCCAATGAGATTGCCCTAAAGGTAGATCCTAAAAATCACATTCTACAATATGCTATGAGTAGTAATATCTCTGGGGTAATCGGCTCTGCAGTTGCAGCTGGAGTATTGATTTCGTTTTTAAGTTAGAGTTATAAAAGATTAATTGCTCGCAGGATATTTTACGCTAGAAATTAATACATTAGACATTACTTAAAAAAATGTAATGTATATTTTATATTCATGTCAGATTATTTAATAAATCCAGATTGGGGTTCTACTAGAGCCATCTATAGGAAATTAAGCAAAGAAATGCATGTTCTCACAGATGCATACAATTTGGATGTAGATGATAGAACATTACTAATGATGGATAACTTAATACTAGCTATTGATGAAGTAGATCAAATTGTTGATCAAATGCCTACTGAAAACGAAAGAAATGATATTCCGTATAATCTGCTAAATTATTTAGAAAATAAAGATGAAGAATTGATTCATAAACTTACAACCGAATCACTTTCCAACAAAATGTAAGTCTTAAAAAGGTAGTAAATGAACTAAATATAAACGAAAGATTTCACACTACAGTGTCAATTATATTTGAATATACAGAACGAAAACGCCATATAAGCGATAATTCCAAACTGATCAATTATGTAATGTTAGAAGGTAAAGCAACAGCCGAACTTCCACTATCAATAATGAAGATAGATTTAACTCATACATTCTGGTCAACTCTTCAATTATCTAAGTATGCTCATGGAAAGGATCTAATCATAGATGCTAGAAGTGATTACAAATACAATTACATATCAATAAACCCATCCTTAGGTTTATATTTTAAGCTGAATTGGATAATGATAAAAGAGGGATTAAAGCTTATAGGGAGATTTCCAGAGAAAATTCATTTTTTGGTTTATTGCATTAAGTTTTCTGCTTTGCTCATTTTATCCAAAGATTGATTACTTTTTCGTTTACATCAAAATAAACAAGAATTCAATCATCAACTTACTATAATTAATGAAAAACATTGGTTATTCACTTACCATTAAGTGTTTTTGATTTCTCACGTGCGTCATTTCGCTCCTTAATAATTTCCTGTTGCTCATTTTTTATATACGCTTTATGTGCATAAGTACTATACAAGTATAAGCCAATCACAACGGCACCAACCAAAATTGATATATATGGGGCGTATTTACGTTTCATAAAATTCATTTTAATGAAAAAAGTGCACACCAACCATTTAGTCAAATGCGCACTATAAGTATATTGTCAAGTGGTAAAACAATCTATATTATAGACCGATATTACTTCTTATAAGATATCTTTCTCATTCTAAGATTCAGAGGAGTTACCTCTAAGTACTCATCAGCTCTAATATACTCCATCGCCTCCTCTAAAGAAAAATTGATTTTCGGAAATATTTTCGCTGCATCATCTGCACCTGAAGATCTCATATTAGAAAGTTTCTTTCCTTTTACCAAATTGACTTCCAAATCATTATCTCTACTATTCTCACCTACTACTTGACCTATATAGATCTCATCTCCTGGATCGATAAAGAACTTACCTCTATCTTGTAATCTATCGATAGCAAAAGCTGTACAGGCTCCTTTTTCCATAGATACAAGTGATCCTTTTAATCTTGCAGGAACATCTCCTTTATATGGAGCATACTCTAAGAATCTATGTGTCATTATAGCTTCACCTGCAGACGCTGTAAGTACGTTATTTCTTAATCCGATAATACCTCTTGATGGGATTTCAAACTCCAAATGCTGAACATCACCTTTTGGTTCCATTATCGTAAGCATTCCTTTTCTCATAGTAACCAATTCGATTACCTTACCTGAAGTAGCTTCTGGCACATCAATTACCATTAACTCAATTGGCTCACATTTAACACCATCTATTTCTTTTATGATTACTTGAGGTTTCCCTACCTGTAATTCATATCCTTCTCTTCTCATCGTTTCTATCAATACAGAAAGGTGAAGTACTCCTCTACCAAAAACGATAAATTTATCCTCCGTATCAGTTTCATGAACTTGAAGAGCAAGATTCTTTTCTAATTCAGCGTGAAGTCTATCCCTTAGGTGTCTAGATGTTACAAATTTCCCTTCTTTACCGAAGAATGGAGAATTGTTAATCGTAAATAACATACTCATAGTAGGTTCATCTACCTTAATCCTTGGCAATGCTTCCGGTTGTTCAAGATCTGCTACTGTATCTCCAATATCAAAGCCTTCGATACCTATCAATGCACAGATATCACCACACCTTGCTTCAGTGACTTTATTTTTTACTAATCCTTCAAATACATGCACTTCTTTTACTCTTACTTTCTTTTGCACACCATCAGCTTGCATAAGCATAAAGTCAGTATTTTCTACAATTGTCCCTCTTGCGATACGTCCAATTGCAATTCTTCCTGTGAACTTAGAAAAGTCCAATGAAGTAATCTGCATTTGAACCGGACCTTCATTATAAGGTGCTTCTGGAATGTGATCTAATATTGCATCTAATAAAGGAACTATATTATCCGTTTTCTTCTCATGATCGAAACTCATCCAACCAAACTTCGATGAACCAAATAAAGTAACAAAGTCTAATTGATCTTCTGTTCCACCAAGGTTAAACATCAAATCAAAGACATCACTCTGAACTTCTTCTGGTCTACAGTTTTCCTTATCCACCTTATTTACAACAAGAATCGGCTTCAGACCTAACGCTAACGCCTTAGACATTACAAATCTAGTTTGAGGCATAGGTCCCTCGAAAGCATCTACCAATATCAATACTCCATCTGCCATTTTCAATACTCGTTCTACTTCACCACCGAAATCGGCGTGACCAGGAGTATCAATAATATTGATCTTTGTATCCTTATAATTTACAGATACATTTTTACTCAATATTGTAATCCCTCTTTCTCTCTCTAGATCATTATTATCAAGATGAGCCTCTTGTCTTGTAGCTCTCTCGTCCATTGCTTGACATTGATCGATAAATTTATCTACCAATGTAGTTTTCCCGTGATCTACGTGAGCGATGATTGCTATGTTTCTTACTTGCATGCTATTTTAATGTTGAATTAAGGAATGACTTAATGAATGAATATTTTCAATTATTAATTTCACTATTTTATCGCTTCCTTTACTTAATATATAAATTACTATTTTCATTTCTAGGTTCTTAATCAAAAGAACCTTTGCTTTTACTTATTATCATTATAAACTGTAGCTCTTCCTTTTGCTAAGATTTTTGTTATTTCTTCTCCTTCAGCAATGATTTCGCTTAGTTCATTCTCATTTACCTTATATTCCATATCTTTTATCAAAGTCAACCAGTAAACACTTTCATCTGACTCTTCCACTGCAATACTCATTTTAGAGAAAAATTCATTTTTTGATCTAGCTCTACAAGCAGCACTATGATTAGCTCCAGTAGACGATGACGATTTGGACAATTGAAAAATAATATTCTTACTTGCTGTTGTTAACGGTATGGTATCACAAAACTTCAAAACCCTAACCACCCATCTCCTAATCCTAAGTTTAAATTCATCTATCCATGCTGACTTGTCCATTTCTTGGTGCTCATATTTTTTTTATTACTCCTTCATTAAATCATTCCTTCATTAAATCATCGACACTTAATCTTCATTACATCTAATATCTCTACCGTTGTAGTCTATATTTTTAAAATATTTGCTAACTGATCTAGCTTCTGATTTATCGATTTCGAAAGTCGTATGCATTTTTGACATATTGATATCACCTATAGCCTTTCTTTTAACATTAGCATTTTTACTAATGAAGTCAAGTAAATCTCCTGGACTCATCTTATCAACTTTCCCTATATTAATAAACATTTTAGTTTGTTTACCGCCTTTCTTAGAACTTTTATCCTCGCGACTTCCGCCTCTTTCTCCCGATCGTCTTTCTATCCGATCACCTCTATCACGCCTATCACTTCTCTCTGGCCTATCTCTTCGGTCCGAGCGATCTCTTCTATCTTCTGATCTTCTACCGCTTCTCTCTTCATTTCGTCTTCTATCTCTATCACGTCTACCGTCAGATTTCACTTCTCTTTTCCTATCTCTACCGCCTCGATCACGATCTCTTCTATCTCGACCGCCTCTATCTCTGTCACGACTTCTGTTTCTATCTCTGTCTCTACTTCGACCTCTATCACGATCTCTACTTCCGCCACCATCACCACGACTAAATTCATCAAGATTTAGATCATCTTTGATATTCGTCTTTTTTCTAATCTTCTTAAGTTGTTGCGATAACAACTTAGCAACTAATTCATCTTTTTCAACAGATGAAAGCTGTTCCAGCACACTATCTAAAGTTTCCTTTGGAATATCATTCTCATCAGCTTCCATTAATTTTTCTGTCCACTTTTCAATTCTCTTATCAAGAAGTTCGGCATACTTAGGAAGCAATATTTTTTCGAATTCGATATCTAATGCTCTTGAAATTTGTCTCATCTTACTCTTATCTTTTGGGATAAGGATAGTTAATGACGTTCCAGTTTTACCTGCACGTGCAGTACGTCCAGATCTGTGTGTATAATATGCTGGAGAATCAGGAAGCGTATAATGCAATACATGGGTAAGATCATTTACATCTATCCCTCTTGCCGCGACATCTGTGGCAACCATGATATTACAAGTTTTAGCTCTGAATCTCTTCATTACTTTATCTCTCTGTGCTTGAGATAAATCACCATGTATAGCTTCAGCTTTGTACCCATCTCTAGATAACTCATCCGCTAGATCTTGTGTGTCCATCTTAGTTCGACAGAATATTACACCATAGAACTCAGGGATATAATCCAAAACTCTTTTTACAGCTTCCGACTTATCTCTTCTATTTACCAATACATACTTATGTGAAATATTTTGATTGGTAATATTCTTTTGATCCACTTTCACCTCTATAGGATCATCCATATAAGTATTAACTATATGTCTTATTTCCTTCGGCATAGTTGCTGAGAACAGCCAAGTTTTCTTATCTGGATTTGTTCCTTCTAATATCTTATCGATATCTTCTTGGAATCCCATATTGAGCATCTCATCCGCTTCATCAAGTATAAGATAGTTGATATCAGTAAGCTTAACTACTCTTCTTCCAATAAGATCTATCAATCTTCCTGGAGTAGCGATAATAATGTGAGGTGTGTACTTTTTGATCTCTTTGATCTGATTCATAATCGCCGTACCACCGTAGACTGTTGAGATATTTAGTTTATTTTTGTACTTAGAAAAATTTTTCATCTCTACAGCAATCTGCTGTACCAACTCCCTCGTTGGCGCTAAAATAATGGCCTGTGTATACTTCGCAGTATCATCCATTAAATCCAAAAGCGGAAGACCAAATGCGGCCGTTTTTCCTGTACCTGTCTGAGCTAAACCCATCAGGTCTCTCTCATTCTCTAGCAATTGACCAATTGCACTACTTTGAATCTCTGTCGGAGTTTCAAAACCTATTTCTCCCAATGCTTTAAGTATCTCGTCGGAAAGGCCTAATTCTTTAAATGTATCCAAGTATTCTAATTTTGCCGCAAAGGTACGTTTTTTAAAGGACAATTCTACATTTAATTAATAGATTTTCAGGTGGTTACAATTGTTTCTTCGAACATATAAATGACCTACTTATAATCGTCAAATAACCTTTATTTGAGAAATAAAATTCGTGAGATTATATTATCTACCCTCTTTATTAAGTATGATCAATGCTCCAATCACTCCCGGAACCCAAGCGCAAAGCGTAAGTAGAAAAACAATGATAATAGAACCACATCCTTTATCATAGACAGCCAATGGTGGAAACAAAATGGAAAGTATAACTCTAAAGATGCTCATAATTCTCGCTTTTGATATAAACAAGGCATAATCTACTATCAAAAGTTTCTGCATATCGACCAAGTAATATTATTAAACGACGACTGCACGAAATAGCAAAGAAATTAAAGTTTTCTATTACTTTTACAGCATAAAAATATCCACCACTATGAGTGATTCTTTACGTTATGATCTAAGAGGAGTTTCAGCATCTAAGGATGATGTACACAAAGCAATTAAAAACCTCGATAAAGGTCTATATCCATTTGCCTTTTGTAAAATCTTACCTGATTATGTTGCAGGAGATGATGCATATTGTAATATTATGCATGCAGATACAGCTGGTACTAAAACCAGTCTCGCTTATATGTATTGGAAAGAAACAGGTGATCTTGATGTTTGGAAAGGCATTGTTCAAGATAGCATCGTCATGAATATTGACGATATGGCCTGCGTAGGTGCTGTTGATAATATTATCTTATCCTCTACTATAGGAAGAAATAAAAATCTGATCACCGCTGATGTACTCAATGTTCTTATCAACCATACCCAAACATTTCTTGATGAAATGTCTCAAAATGGTGTAGAAATGGTTCTTTCTGGGGGCGAAACTGCAGATGTAGGCGATATAGTAAGAACTATTGATGTTGGGTATACTGCATTCGCTAGAATGAAAAAATCAGATGTAATTGATAATGATATACAGGTTGACGACTATATTGTTGGGTTTGCTTCCTATGGTCAAGCTACATATGAAGACGAATACAATGGAGGAATGGGTAGTAATGGATTGACATCTGCACGTCATGATGTATTCCATAAATCATATGCCGAAAAATATCCTGATAGTTATGATCACAATACTCCAGAAGAAGTAATTTTTCTAGGCTCAAAGAAACTTACTGACCCCACACCTATCGATGGTGTAAACACTGGGAAACTAGTACTCTCTCCTACTCGTACATATATTCCGCTTATCAAAAAAATAATCGAGTCAAACAGATCAGATATCAATGGAATGATCCACTGTACTGGAGGTGCTCAGACGAAAGTTATGAAATTCCTTAATAAGAACTTGAGAGTTGTAAAAGATAACCTACTTCCAATCCCTCCGTTATTTGAGATGATCAAGGAAGAATCAGGGCTTGATTACAAAGAAATGTATCAAGTTTTTAATATGGGGCACAGACTAGAAGTATACACTGGTAGTAAGGAAGCTGCAGAGAACATGATAACAATTGCAAAATCATTTAATATAGAAGCTCAAATCATAGGAAGAACTGAAGCTTGTGATAAGCAAGAGTTGGTGATCAAGAATAATGAAGGCGTTTATACCTATTAGACTTCTACTGTTTTGAATATAGACATGAAAAGAGGACTGCATTAATTTGCGGTTCGCATTTTTTTTATAAACTGACTTGTCAAATCGTTATTTCATCAAATTAATGTAACTCATTATATATCCTAAATGGATCCCTTCGTGAAACAATTCAAAATTGATGGCATCAACTGCTGTGTCTAAATTTATTTTTGTTCGAGTTGAAAATGGCTCATATTTTTCAAATAGTCCCGCATTATAATCTTCTTCCATTTGTACTGCAGAACCTATTAATCTTTCTCGAATATAATCTACAAAATCTTGTGTTACATCTCCCTCGGGAATAGTTCCTGGTTTATAAACCCCTGTAATATCTTTACCTTCTGTGTAAGGCGCTCCGGATCTTCTGTTGATTAATAATTGCTGTACAGATATAATGTGTGCAGCATTCCATATTATATTATTTGATTGACCTTTTGGGATTTGATTGATCTGATCCAAACTCAACCTAGAAAGTGTAAATGATATTGTCTTGCGAATACTATGGATAATCTTAAATGTAGAATCTATGTTAGTCATAAAATTATAGTTTCTACAAATGTACAATATATGTTTTTGTGATCTTCTCTAAATACATTATACTTTATTTTGATATATTGATAGTTCAATATTAAACTTTTATAGTACATTGTAAAACTTTTAAATAAAATCAAATATCATAGCTACTCAGAAAAAAAGATATGCAATTGTAGATTTAGAAACTACTGGCGGCATGGCCAAAAGAGATAAAATCACTGAAATAGGGATTGTTCTATATGACGGGGAGAAAATTATTGACAAATATCAAACATTAGTAAATCCATGTAGATCAATTCCTAGAGAGATTACAAGGATAACTGGCATCACCAATGAAATGGTAGCGGATGCTCCTAAGTTTTTTGAAGTAGCAAAGACTGTTGTCGAAATGACTGAGGGAGCAATATTCGTGGCACATAATGTTAGGTTTGATTATTCTTTTTTGAAAGAAGAGTTTGGAAGTCTAGGCTATACTTTTACAAAAAGACAATTGTGCACTGTGCGATTATCTCGAAAGACATTTCCAGGGTTAAGGTCTTATAGTTTAGGTAATTTGATCAAGCACTTTGACATTGCTGTAGATGCTAGACACCGTGCACTAGATGATGCCATGGCAACAACAGAACTTCTTGAAAAAATACTGAATCAAGATTATGCCGATCAAACCATAGATCAAATTATAAATGTCGGTATAAAATCATCAAAGCTTCCAAAGGAAATCACTTTAGATAAGTTGCATGCATTACCAGAAAACCCTGGAGTCTACTATTTCCACAATGTTTACAATAAAATCATCTATGTTGGTAAAAGTATCAATATCAAAAAACGTGTGATGCAGCACTTCTCTAAAACAACACAAAAAGCTGAGCGCTTAGTGAAAATGGTTACAGATATTACTTATGAAGAAACTGGCGCTGAACTCATTGCTCTTTTGCTAGAATCACATGAAATAAAAGCACTTAAACCAGAAGTTAATAAAGCACAAAGAACAAATGAATATCCGTATTTCATACATCATTATTTTGACAGTAATGGATATCTATGTTTTAAGTGGGAAAAATCATCTATCAAAACTCGAAAGAATAAAAATATTCTATCACATTATGGATCAAAACAAGGTGCTATTTCTCACCTTGCAGGGATCACAAGAGAATTAGGTCTCTGTCAATCCAAAACTGATCTTCATGATAGAGAGGGCCCATGCTTTCTTTATAAGACTAAAGTATGTTATGGCGCGTGTATAGAGGAAGAAAATGCTGAAGATTACAATAGTAGAGCAGAAGTAGGAATCGAATTTTTGAAAAGAATATTTGACAAGAACTTTGTTATCGTTACTGACGGTCGATCATTAGAAGAAAAGGGAGTTATTCTAGTAGAAGAAGGACATTACAAAGGCTATGGATATATTGGTATTGAAGAAATGAATTATGGTATTGAAGAAATGAAAGAAGCTGTAAAATACGTTCCCATTAATCCTGAAACAAATGGTATTATAAGAACATATTTATCTAAAAACCCACTGACAAAGACAATCCCATTCTAATTTATTATTGATAAAGAATTATTACATGAAACTACCTAAAATTGACAAAGTAGAAATCTATGCTACAAAACTTCTACTATCAGAACCTTTTGTTATTTCTGTAGGTGCGATTACACATGCTCGAAACACCGTTGTCAAAATATTCCTAACTGATGGAACATATGGTATTGGAGAATGCTGTCCGTATAGATCAATACATGGAGAAACTGTCGAAGGTCAGGTGGTTATTGCAAAAGACATCGCAAAAAATCTCATCGGAAAAGACCCTAGAAACATTAAGCGACACAATCACATGATGAATATAGTGATGAAGAATAATGCATCTATCAAATGTGCATTTGATATGGCTTTATATGATTTAAATGCAAAATTGGTTGACATGCCTCTGTACTTATTTCTAGGTGGTGACAATAACAAAGAAATATACACTGACAATACTATAAGCCTACTATCTAAAGAGCGCATGGCGGAGAAAGCCATCAAATTTAAAGAGATGGGTTTTCCTGTTCTAAAAGTAAAATTAGGTAGTGGTTCAGGAGCAAAAGATGTAGAACGGATAGAAGCAATAAGAGAAAGCATCGGTATGGAATTACCACTTCGGACAGACGCCAACCAAGGATGGAATTACTTTGATGCAAGTCATGCTCTAAAAAGAATGGTAGGACTTAATATCGAACATTGTGAAGAACCAGTGCTTGCCTCCAATATCCGAGATCAAAAAAGATTGACTGCTGAAAGCCCAATTCCAATCATGGCAGATGAAGCAGTATTTAATCATCATGATGCACAACAAATTCTAGCTGAGAATGCTGCAGATCTAATCAATATAAAATTAGGTAAGTCAGGAGGAATAGAAAATGCTATGAAAATAGCTGGAATCTGTGAAGCAGCTGGTGTTTACTGTCAAGTAGGTTCTTTTTCAGAATCTAGATTAGGAATATCAGCACTTGTCCATTTCGATATGGCATGGGATAACATCATATACCATGATCTTGATAGTCCACTAATGATGTCAGAGGATCCGATTATTGGTGGGATGAAATATTCTGATGATTGGCAAGTAACTGTGGATGACACACCTGGACATGGAGCGGATTATGACCCAAAATTTCTTAAAATGTTTGAGTGTTTTGTTGTAAAGTAGTTTGATACAAAATCAAGTGATTTGACTTTTTGAATATAATCCCATTAACACTTTACTCAAATTCTTAAAACATAATATTAACACTGCAAAAGTCAACTTCTACGTATTCATATCAAGAGAGAAGAATTGATAATAGCTCAATTTCGAGCATCAAAAATCAATATTTATGAAACTCCGATGACTGAGCTTTAGTGACCGTGGAAATAATAAAGGCCTTTTAGCACTTTTAGTGCCCTTAAATTTTTATTTCGAAGGTTGCAAGAAAAAAGGATGATAGAATCGTGGCTTT
>Ga0114957_1003571_pt1 | contig 13902 bp, 12 predicted proteins | sample BantaG_FD_87175 | JGI IMG/M metagenome (GOLD analysis project Ga0114957, IMG submission 87175) | Marine algal microbial communities from Bantry Bay, Ireland - BantryBay_4 metaG | ecosystem: Host-associated > Algae > Red algae > Unclassified | place: Bantry Bay, Ireland | collected 2014-11-21 | reverse complement strand
GCCACCTTTTTCCAATTCAAGGGATTATATATACAAACACGGTAATTAGAGTAAAGTTATTTTAAAGGATCCGATAACAAATAATAACTTTTGATCAATACTTTTTTTGCCAAAAAAAGGGGCAGAGTTTCTGCCTTGATAAATCATTTTTATAACCATTAAATTATTGAATTATGATTGCGAACACATTTGTATTAGTCATTGCTATGTCCCTATCTGTCATGACGGATATAAATTATTCTACAACATTAATCCCTGTTGAAATTAGTTTCTGCGAGGTTACATCAGGAGAGGGAGAAAGTATATGTAGTATCCAAGAGGCAGAAAAATCAAGTTTGAATAAAATATTTTTCGATCAGTATGGTGAAAATCCTAAATTGCTTATTGATAAGAGAAATGTAACTTCTGATAAAATGAAATATATATTCAGAAATGAGCAAATTACAATTGGTAAAAAAAATACTATCAATATGCCTTATTTACATAAGAGTTTACTTATAAAGCCTGGCCTATATAGTATAGAATTGGTAAATAAAGGGTACGTAATTTCCTTAACTAATTAGGCATTACTTGGATAGAAGTTTAAAAGGAAAATCTTTTTTAGAATAGCTGTATACTTAAGGTATATGGCTATTTTTTTAATGTTATAGTTTAGGTTGTGTTTCTTCTCGTCACTTAGTAATATTTAAATTATAGACTAATAGGTAGAAAAGTTTTTGCACATTTACAGTGGAGAAATTATTAATACGAAAGTACTATATGAAATACCCACGACTGAGCTTTAGAAACTTAAGAAAATAGATAAAATCATTAAATATTTTTTTCTAATTCAAACCATGTATTGGAAGTAGTACCCTGGATTTTTTAGTTTATATTATAGTACGCGAACAAGTCAGACACGCAAGGTGATGATTAAATAAAATGTTGATTTACAGCGAAAATTGAATTTTAAACTTATGAAAATATTAATTGTTGGAGGTGGTAATATGGGGTTAACCTTTGCTAAGGGTTTTTTGAAAACACATATTGTGAGTAAAGAAAACATGCTAATACTAGAAAAGTCTCCAGAAAAAGCTGTTGCTTTAAGGAAACTCGATGTTGGTACCGTATATGGACAAGCTGGAGACTACATAACATCAGCTGATCTTATAATTTTGGCAGTAAAACCACAAGATATTAACATGTTGTTTTCTGCAATTGAACCATATATAGACTCACAACAAGTCATTCTATCTATTATGGCTGGAGTTAAAATGGAAACTATTTCAAGCCAGCTAGGTTCACAAAAAATAATAAGAGCTATGCCAAATCTGCCAGCTCAAATAGGATCTGGTATGACAGTTTTTACATCTTCTGAGGCTGTCACTAGGATAGAATTGGTTATGGTTCAAAATCTGCTAAATAGTACGGGAAAATCAATATATAAGGATTCTGAAGAAATGATTGATGCTTCGACGGCTATATCAGGATCAGGTCCGGCATATGTCTTCTATTTTATGCAATCATTGATACATGCTGCTAAGGATATGGGCTTTTCACAGTCTGAAGCTGAATTGTTAACTTTCCAAACCTTTCAGGGAGCGGTGGAATTGGTTAATAAAAACGATATTAGCTGTTCAGATTGGATTAGTAAAGTATCAAGCAGAGGTGGAACGACCGAAGCAGCGTTCAATAAATTGAATCAATCTGAGATTTCTAAAAAATTTCAAATTGCTGTAAATCAAGCACTAGTTAGAGCTAAAGAATTAAGTGAAATAGGATAAGAGATTTTTTTACTGCTAGTAATTTAATCCTTTAATTCTCCGATGCTTGCGTCGGGGTTATAATAAAGTTGTTTTTGCATAAAAACCCTTTATCTTAAAAAGATTCGATTTTCGAGCTACAGCTTGAGAAAATTTTGGCGAATGCTCCATACGCTTGCGGGTGGGTAGTCAAAATTTAGAATCTTTTTTACTATTAGATATTGATACAATCAATGGAAATTATTCTTGATGTTGATAATTTTATTTTTAAACATGAATAATAATTATTTCTTTTTCTTCAAATCAAAATTCATATAGGATGAAAAAAGTACTTTTATTCCATTCTTTAATAGAAATAATAGCGGGTGTAGTATTAATATTTAGTCCTGATCTTTTGCTAATGAGCGATGATCAAGTACTAGAGACACTGATAGTAGCAAAATTATATGGAATATTAGCATTGACTTTCGGGGCAATTAGTTTTATGCTTTATAGGACTTTTCGGTATACAGATACTATAAAGAAGATAGTATTGATGATTATGTTCTTTCATGTGATGGTGTCATTTCAAATGTATGCGGCATATGATCAGGGTACCATTCCCAACTTAGGAGCTTTTGTAATTCATATGTTATTAGCTTTATTATTTTTTGTAGCATATATGATTGAGATAAATAATTTCACAGATTCATAAATTGAAACTAAATATTAATTTTTATAGTCATTAAACTTCTCAATCTATTTGTAGTCTAATGCATTTAAAGGTAATTTCACCATATACGAATTCACGTATGAGAGTAAAAATAATTATTTTGTTGGTCTTTGCTAGTATTTTTGGCTACGGTCAAAGCACCCTAAAAGGTAAAATACTTTCTAATACTGGCAGTTTAATTGGTGCGGAAGTAAGTCTATATAAGATGAGCTCAGATATAGTGCTTGGCTCTATTACAAATGATGATGGTTCTTATACTATTTCCAATATTTCTAATGGAAATTACCGAATGGTTGTGAATTATCTCGGGTTCAAAAAATATAGAAAACGACTAACCATTGACAAAGATATTATTTGGGAAGATATTATATTGGATGAAGATGTATTGGAGATAGATGGAGTAGAGATTACAGGAACTATGATCCAAGCCATTCAAAAAGGAGATACAACTGTTTTTAATGCTGGAGCTTTCAAAACGCTACCTGATGCAGATGCAAAAGAACTGATAGCAAAAATTCCTGGAATCCAAATAGAAGGAGGAGCAGTCAAAGCCAATGGAGAAAATGTTACAAAAGTTACTGTGGATGGTAAAGAGTTTTTCGGAAATGATCCGAATGTAGCATTGAATGCATTGCCAGCAGAAGTAATTGAAAAAATAGAAATTATTGATGAGCAAAGTGAGCAATCACAATTTACTGGATTTGACGATGGAAATACAACTAAGACCATAAATATAGTCACTAAGTCGGATAGGCGAAATGGTGAATTTGGAAAAATATATGCTGGATATGGACAAGAAGATAGATATCAAGCTGGTGGAAATATAAATATCTTTAATGGTGATCAAAGGACATCTATAATTGGACTATCCAATAATATCAATCAGCAGAATTTTTCTACTGATGATTTATTGGGAGTGACAGGTAGTAGTGGAAACAGCAGGAGAGGAAGGAGAGGTAGAGGAGGAGCAAACAACTTTCTTGTTGGTCAACAAGCTGGGATAGCAAACACAAATTCAATAGGATTAAATTTCTCAGATAAGTGGGGAGAAAAAGTAGATTTTTCTGGGTCGTATTTCTTTAATAGATCTGACAATACATTGGATCAGGATATTGAACAAGAATACTTTGGAGAGGACATTGGAGGTGATATTTATAGTGAAACTAATCTAACTGAAAGTGGAAATCAAAATCACAGAGTTCAAGGGAGAATAAATATTGAATTGGACGAAAATAACACGTTAAGAATTCAACCAAGAATAAGCTGGCAAGATAATGAGACCAACGAGTTTTCAGATACAGAATTTTTAAGAAGTAGTGGCTTACCTGATTTAGCAAATAATACATACAAGTCAAATCAATCTGGCCTGAATCTTAGGAACAGTATAAGGTATAGGCACTCATTTGAGAAAAAAGGTAGAACATTATCTCTATCATTTGGAAATAGCTACGCACCAAAAGATGGACTATCATCATTAGAAACCAACCTTTCTCTAGATACCACAGGAAATGATGACATCCAGTATAGTTTGGATGATAATAGTGACTGGGGAATTGAAACAGAAGTTAGTTACACAGAACCTATTTCCGACCGCGCGCAACTGATTGTGGAATATGAATTTGAGAAAGACCATGGAGAAGACAGTAGGAATACTAGTATAGGAACTACTATAGAGAATAGTCGTACATTACCTTCTTTGTCTAATGATTTAGAGACTGATGAACTTACTCATACAGTGAGTACTGGATATAGGTGGCGAAAGGATAAAACTAGTTTAATGGTGAGGGCAAGAGTAGAAAATACTTCTATATTAGCTGATCAAGCTTTGCCTTCTTCATTTATGTCTGATAAATCATACACTAACTTTCTACCCTTTGTAATGGCACGAATGGAATTCTCTGGAAAGAAAAATTTAAGATTGTATTATAGACCAAGAACTAACAATCCATCAGCAAATCAACTTTCGGAGACGATTGACAATAGTAATCCTTTACAACTTAGTAAGGGAAATATTGATATTGAGCAAGGATATCAGCACAGTTTATTTGCTCGATTTTCTTCAACAAACACGAATAAGGGTACGGTTTTATATGTTTTTGCTGGAGGTGATTATTCTAATAATTATATTGGTCAGAGAACATATTTAGGCGGTAGAGATGTTGAAATTTACGATCAATTGAACATAGATCCCAGAGCTCAGTTGACTATTCCAGAAAATCTATCTGGATACTACAATCTAAGATCTTATGTGACGATCGGATTGCCGGTAACCGCAATTAAATCAAAGTTGAATTTTAATATCAATGGAAATCATACAAACACTCCGAGTATAATTGATGATTTAGAAAATGAGATAACTAACTCATCTTTAGGCTTTGGAGTTAGCCTCACATCCAATATTAGTACAAATGTAGACTTTACAATATCATCAAATACGAACATTGGCAGAGCTACAAATTCACTGCAATCAGAACAAAATACTAATTTTACAAATCAAACAACAGGATTAAAATTAGATGTGATCTTTCCATGGGGCATCACTTGGAGAAATCAATTAAATCATCAACTGTATAGAGGTTATGGAGATGGATTCGATGATAGTTTTCTTTTAGGTATTATGAGCATTGGCAAAAAGTTTTTGAAAAATAATAGGGCAGAAGTAGGTCTATCCGTTTTTGATTTATTTAATCAGAATCAAGCAATCAGTAGAACTGTAGATAATACTTTTATCCAAAGTACTGCGAGTAATGTTCTACAAAGATACTTTATGGTTAATTTTAAATACGACCTTAGGCACTTTGGGAAAAGTTCTAATAATGGATCTGGAGACAGACGCGGACGCCGTGAAGGACGAAGACGCCGAGATAGATAAATAGATTTTAAAATAATTAATTGAATAAAAATTATAAATAATGAAATATATATTAAAAATTTGCATTTTGGTTTTAATAACCTCTTCGTGCAAGACCAAGAAGGAGGTGCCAAAGGTTGAAGAAAAGAAAGTTGTATCAGAAAAGATTGAAGAGCGCGTTGTACCTACAGCAACAGCGGGTCAAACTGGAAGATCAGAAAGACTTCGAAGGCCTAAAATAGATCCTGAGCAAATAGTCGCCCAACTTAATATGTCTGAAAGCCAAGAAACAGCTTTTCTAGATTTTTGGGAAAAGAATCAAGCCGAAATGGCTAAACTAAGAGATGATTCAGAAGGAGATCGAGCAGGAATGCGAGAAAAAATGAAAGCATTTAGAGAAAGCAGTCAGTCAGAGATTGAAAAGATTTTAACTCCAGAACAGATGGCCCAATACAAACAATTGTTGGCAAAGGATAGGATGAAATCAAGGAGAGGAGGGAGGTAGTATCTATAATACTTCAGCAACTACAAAAATACTACCAGCAACTATTATAATATCATCGTTATTTGCGGTGCTAAGAGCATTTCTATATGCTGCTGATACAGAAGGATATTCAAGTCCTTGTAAATTATAATCTAAGGCTTTTGATTTCAGAGTTTCTGTTTTCATGCCTCTAGGAATGTCTGCCTTTGCAAAATAGTATATGGCATCTTTAGGAAGAATCGATAAGATTGTTCTTAGATCCTTGTCATTGGCTGACCCATAGACAATATGTAACTTTTCATAACTTTTGAGATTTAGATATTGCACTAAGTGAGATATTCCGGCTTCATTATGAGCACTGTCGAATATAACCAAAGGCTCCTCTTGTATTATCATCCACCTCCCTATGTAATACGTTAGTTTATTGATGTTTTCTATGCCAAGTGCAATTTTTTTGATGTTAAGATCAAATTGATTTTTTAATAGGTAAACAGAAAATAATGCAGTTATTAGATTTTTTAACTGATATGGATTCGAAATAGTTGTTTTAAAATCAACACTCCAATTACTATTTTTGATGCTGAAATGATAATTGTCATCATTCATTTCAGTGAGATGTGTTAGTTGGTCTGCTTGATAAATTTCACTTTTCGTTATATAGGATTTATTAACAAATACATGGTTTATATCTTCTTGGTATTCTCCTATGACTACTGGGACTTTGTTTTTAATAATGCCAGCTTTTTCACCCGCTATAAGGTCTAAAGTATCCCCAAGCATGGATTGATGATCAAGGCTAATATTGGTTATTATCGACAAAATGGGTGTTATGATATTGGTACTATCTAGTCTACCTCCGAGCCCTGTTTCTATAATAGCAACATCTACTTTTTGATTTGCAAAGTGAGAGAATGCCATTGCGACAGTGATTTCGAAGAACGAAGGTTGGATTCTTAGAAAGTCTTTTTTGTACATTTTGACAAAATTGATTACTTCATCTTCAGAAATAAATTCTGCATTGATCTTGATCCGCTCCCTATAGTCTTTATAATGCGGTGAAGTATATAATCCTACTCGATATCCATTTGCTTGTAAACTTGCGGCTATCATATGAGAAGTAGAACCTTTCCCATTTGTGCCTGCTACATGGATTGATTTAAATTCATTTTGAGGATTGCCCAATAATTTACATAAAGCAATAATATTATCTAAGTTCTTCTTGAAAGCAGAAACGCCTTGCCTTTGATACATTGGTAATTGGCTAAAAAGAAAATCCTGTACTTCTTGATATGTCATTATGAAATATAATTATTGCGTGAAGATAATCTCAAAAACCAATTTTGATTCTATCTTGTTCTATAGAAATGAAAAGCAACATGCATTTTGATTATATTATTCTTGGTAGTGGCGCCGCTGGGCTAAGTTTAGCGCATAGAATGGCTAGTGATAGATATTTTGATAATAAATCGATTGCTATAATAGATCAAGATAAAAAAAACAGAAATGATCGTACATGGTGTTTTTGGGAGACAGGAAAAGGTTATTTTGACTCGATTGTAAAAAAGAAGTGGGATGAGATTCAGTTTTACTCGAAGAATTTAGATAAGCGACAGAAAATCAATCCATACGAATATAAGATGATATCAGGTTTGGATTTTTATAATCATACAATTCCATTTATCAAACAACATAAAAATTTCACTTTTATAAACGATGAAATAATTTCTGTTTGCGAAACTTTGGATAATGCAGTTGTGAACACGATTGATAAGCAGTATTCGGCTGATCTAGTTTTCAAGAGTTATCCTTCGGTTGATAAAGTTGATCTTAAAGATCATTTATATGTTGATCAGCATTTTAAAGGTTTCTTCATTGAAACAGCTAAGCCATCATTTGAACCTTCTTGTGCTACTTTTATGGATTTCAGAATTGATCAAAAAGGTGATGCGAGATTCTTATATGTCTTGCCAGAATCCGAGACCAAAGCACTTGTCGAAGTAGCTCTATTTTCTAATAATCTATTAACAAAAGAGGATTATGATTTGATATTAACGGATTATATCAAAGAATTTCTCAACATTGATCAATATAATATATTGGAAGAGGAGTTTGGAATTATTCCGATGACTATATATGCGTTCAAAAATCATAATACAAAACATGTCTTTCATATAGGGACAGGAGGAGGAATTGTGAAAGCAAGTTCAGGTTTTGCATTTTCTAGAATACAAAAACATAGTGATCAACTCATACAATGTATGAAAAATGGATTATCACTTGACAAAAGTTATAATGGACTTCATGGGAGGCATTCATTTTATGATAAAGTAATGCTGCATACTATGTTAAAAAATAGAACTTCAGGAGAAGAAATATTTACAGACCTATTTTCAAATAGATCTGCTGCACAAATTTTCAAATTTCTAGATCATGAAACTTCTTTTATTGAAGATATAGGGATATTTAAAGCGCCTGCAATGATTCCGTTTACGAAGTCTTTCTTTTCTGTTTTGGGGAAATAAAAATCTAATCAATTAAAAATAAAAAACCGAAAGAAAAACATAAGCGATGCTTAATGTTTATCTTCCGAATGTCGTCTTTTATGAATGTTAATATCCCGGGAAGGAAACTATCATAAAGCAGAGTAATACCCCTAGCATGGTGCACGCCAACCATAGTCTAGCATCTAGCCAAACGTGCTCGTCTTTTTGTTGTGCCATAATGAGTGTTTAATTTCTGATTTGCGACCTATATGAGTTTTGCTCGCTTATCAAAAATAGTTTGGTTATTAATTTCAACACTATCCTAAATGCCATAATGATGCCATCAGGTTTTTTTATCATGTGTTATCTACACTTATTTTTTGTTCATTTTAGAGGTAGAATTTGTTTGTAATTTTTCGATAACCTGTTGTTATCTAGAAATGAACGATTTTTACATAATGATTTATTGGATGTGAATCATAGTAGAAATATTTACTATTTAAAAAATACCAATAAAATAAATAATGATGGACTATTCTTATTTTCAAATTATAGAAATCGATAAAAAATGAGTTCTATGCCAATTAGAATGGTTAATTAAATTTTGGACGATTTTACCATGACATAGAAAGATGTCGGGATCATCAGAGTAAGAGAGATTGAGAGATAATGTTCATCGCTAAGATAAGAGAGATTGAAGAGATTTTACAATAATACACACCTACTTGTATTTGTAATCCAAATAAATGTATTTGCCTTTAATAACGAGGTTACATAAGATACATAAATCCATGTTTTCATTTCAGAAATCCGATTGCTTAATTGTCCAGTGATTATTGATTCCTTCCAATTGTAAATTTCTTCTATATTCAACATAGAGCCAAAAATGCCATAGTTTTATTGCCAGTACTTAAGCAAATGTAGTTTGCTATAATTTTCTAACTACAGTGTGGAACTTGCAAATCTTTTGTTTTTTATGTCCAGTTCAAAGCACATAGAATATGGTATTATAATGTAGTGAAGATGGATATTTTTCTAGAAAAGCTTGTCTGAGTTAAACCATAATTGACTAGTTTTGTTTAACTATTGGGTAAATAAATTAAACAGTTATTTCAGTATCTAAAAGAAAAAAACAAAGTATGATTAAAGTAGGAGATAGGATGCCAAATTTTTCAACAACAACAGAAAACGGTACTGTGGTTACGCCTGAAACAATGAAAGGCAAAAAGCATATTTTGTTTTTTTATCCTAAAGATGATTCTCCTGGTTGTACAAAAGAGGCTTGTAGTATAAGAGACAATTACAAATATTTCTCAGTGAATGATTATGTTGTATATGGTATAAGTCCAGATAAAGAAAAGAAGCATCAAAAATTTATAGACAAATTTGAATTTCAATTTTCTTTGTTAGCAGATGTTGAAAAAGAAATGATCAACGCCTTCGGACTATGGGGTCCGAAAAAGTTTATGGGAAGAGAAATTGTAGGAGTTTACAGAACAACAGTCGTTGTAGATGAGGAAGGAATTGTAACTAATATAATTAGCAAAGTTAAGACTAAAGAGCATGGCGAGCAACTTATTGCCGAATTGGGTCTGACTAAAACTAGATCTTTGGAGAACTAGAAAATATAGAAATAAAAACTGCAGCTAATCTCATACTGAATGGTATGTTATCATTCATGTAATCCTCGATTAACCAATCTCTGGGATCCCCTTCGTTTTCGGTATAGATTAACAAATCTCCTTTATTGGTTTCTCTATTCTGCCATTCATCTACAGTATTTCCATATTTAGAATTTATTGTAAATTGTTGTTTTCCCATCTTTATTTTCCAACTAGTGGGGTCGTTGGGCCATGTCCGTGTAATTGATACTACCTCAGAACCTTGTCTTAATTCCCAAAAACCAGGATTGTTATCATACTTCTGAACAATATCTCCGTCAAAATCTCCTATAGAATACTGCCAAGCGGTAAAATCATTGCTTAATCCCCAAGTAAGTTCAAGTTCTCCTTCAATAATAGTTACTGAGTCTATCTCTACTTCTATATTCCATTCTCTAAATGAGTCGTTGTTTTCTGTATGGAATGCGAGGATATATTGTGCGTTTACCTGTACACAAATAAAATAAAGAAAAAGGAGTATGGATAATCTTTTCATCTAATTAAAATAACGGCTATTCTGAGTGAAAGGTAACAATATTTCTGGTCGGATATTTATATCGATTGATCAGATTTTGAAGAAGAATTATTTAGTTTCGATTAATTTAAAGAAAAATGAGACTATGAATATTTATAAATCTACCAAAAATACCTTTTTCCTAATTCTAGTTAAATATGTACCTTATACATTGTACAGTATTATGTTACTTTCTCTTATTCAAGAATATATTACTTCAGAAGGGGCCAATAATAGACTAATCATATCAATTGTAATCCTATCTATCATGTTCGTGTTACTAATTGCTTTTGTGGAAAAAACGCTAAAGATAAATTATAGAATAGAGGGCAGTATTTTACATATTGATTCGGGATTTACAAAAAGAGAAATCCAAATCTCAAATATTCAGAGTTTGATGCATAGTAATTACATGGGCTATGGACGTAAGCCAGGGCTTGATATAAAAGGCTTAAAAATAATGTATGAATCAGGCCGTATGATGTATATTACTCCAGAAAGATCTGAAGAGTTTATTATTAAACTCAAATCTGTTAATCAAAAAATAATCATCCAATGAATTCTTCGTCAACTTGGTCTACTGCGATGTATCCGAAACTTCTAATATAAACTCTTGCAAATGAAAATAATTGCTGAACTAGAATGACAAAAATAACGAATAACCAAGAAGGTGCACCTCGATCTCCCATGATAAGATAGTATACAAGCGCCATTAATAAGTGTATCCCAATTAATAAGTAACCAATTGAGAGGATTTTGAAAAAGTGATTCTTTATAAGTGAAGTCCCTAAACTTATTGACTGTAAAAATGACGATCCTTGTATATAATTATATCTAGCTGATATACTTAATCCCCAGATGGTTATGATGCAAATTGAAAGAATTGCGAGTAAAACAATAATTGAAAACACAAACGGTTTTTCGGATGAAAAAGTAATCAGTGGATCTCCAACAATATATCTAAATGGTAGTCCGATTATAATTACAAATAGCAGTATCAACACAATTGAAAATAAAGCAAATCCTAAAAATGGAATTAAATGTTTGATTCCATTTTTCAGCTGAGATTTGACACCAGTTTCTCCTTTTTTGATATTGAATAAAAGACCTCCTTGTAACCAAGTGCTTACAATCAAGTAAATAGGAGTTATGACCATTGCCCAAGAAAACACCTTAGAAAATACGGTGTCATTGCTATTGATCATATCCATAATTACTGTTCTATCAAAACCTAACGCCAGACGTTCTAATGCCATGGATTGACCAATATTTTCATTGACAATAGAATAGAAAATGCAACCAACTAGCAAGCCAAAGATCAATTGACAGATATAGATACAGGTTACTTCAGCACTATGTGCCAAGGTTCTATTCCATATATGTTTTAGTCTTTGTATCATTTAATTCTATTAAAAAAGAAAGCTTGCATATTCTAAAAATGTCTGCATCCAATTGGTGGATTTTGCGGCATATTTTACAATGGGTTTTTTGTTAGGAGCATAGGTAAGACTGTTGTTGTTGAAATTGATGTCAAGGAAGATTTTGTTTTGGGGATCTATATTTGCGGACTGTATTTTGCTATCAGAAATGACTTCGAATTTTTTATCTCCGGCAGCTCCATCCCATCTTATTATTTCTTTAGTCTGATTCTCGTAAGTGATTTCTAGGTCGACAGGAAATTTAAGGCCTCCATTTTGAGACACAACGACTTTCGATGTGTATAGAGAATTGCTTTTTTCGAAGTCAATACTTATTACCTCGTAATCGCAAATCTCAGTTCCATGTAAGCATTGATCAAAGAATCCATCTAGATCGAAATCTAAAGTTTGATCAGCTAATTCCTCTGATACAATTCTTCGAAAATCTGCTTCCTTGGGATGCTTAAATTTATATGCTTCGAAATAAGCTTTGATGATCTTATCCATGGTAGGTAGGCCCACCAGTCCTTCTAATGTTTTGAGCATAGAAGATGTTTTGGCATAGATTAATCCTTTGTATGGCCCTTTTATATCCCATCCAGGTTTTGCAATCGGACCGAGGCGACTATGATCTAGTTTTGTATATTCTAATCTTGAATTTTCTGCATTTCCAGACCGGAACCCCAATACATTAAAAAACGATGATTTTTTTCCATGAAAATGGTCAGTAATTCGATCTTCATAGTAGGTGACAAATCCTTCATCTAGCCATGCTTCTTCTTTTTCATTAGATGCCAGAGTAGCCATGAAATACATATGAACAAATTCATGAATTACAAGTGACTCCACGGATCTTACACTTTTTGGTATTCCATAAAAGGAAGCGGCAGTAATCATCATTGGATATTCCATGAATCCACTATTTAGCGCATGTACTGGTGGGTCTACAACAGTAATTTTTGGATAAGGATAAGGTGCTACATTTTCTCCTATATATTCTATGCCATGCTCGATTGCTTGTCGATATCTATCCGCAAATGCACAATGTTCTGGGGGCATGAGAATTTCAATATCTACGCCTTGAAAAGTCGATTTGTAGACTTCAAATTCCGAGTAGACTACAAAACCAAAATCAATGAGGTCATGTGCCTGAAACTCTACTATTTGTTTGCCATTTTCTTTAGTTTCTGAGATCCTACATCCTGATGCTCCTATTTGCAGATGATCCGACGCTGATATTGTTACATTGTAATCTCCAAAATCAGCGAAAAATTCTGTGCCTGGAACAAATTGATGACTATTCCAGCCCCAAATTCCATGCTTATCTTGCTCGTAAACACATACTTGAGGAAACCAATGGACAAATAAAAAAAAGTCCTTTTGACTATAACCGGATCTGGCAATTGTTTTAGGCATTTTGGTGGTAAAATCTATTTCATATATACCTGTTTTGCCAGGAAGAAGTGGGGTGTTAAGTGTTATCTCTAGAATTGATTGATCATATTTATTGCCATCATTTGGTTGGATATATTGTGCAGTTGTCACAAGGTCATCCCCTTCAGAATTGAGCATTTTGTCTATTGATATATATCCCCATTCATTAGCTGATCGATTTGCTATGTCCCTGCCAAAAATTTTGCCACCGCTATATCTCAAGTAGCTAGATTTCATATCCTTAAATGCATTCATATACATGTAGAATCTTAATGAATGTAAAGTGTCAGGAGATGTGTTTTTCCAATTTAAAGTTTGATGGCAGTGAGCCACTTTTCCTTCATGGTCAAGGTCTACACTTATATCATAATTGGCTATTTTTGGAGATTGATTTTTATTATAATCTGAATCACATTGCCCTGATAAAAGCGAATGAATGAAAAGTAGATATAATATGTAGTTCAATCTGATCAAATGATATCCTTTTTTTGTAAAAATATCGAATCTGCATCAATTATAACATTTATCGATAGATTTCATTTATTTTGTTGACATTGTCCAAACAAATTAGAAGATTATCGATACAAAATTGGCATTAACTAT
>Ga0114957_1003570_pt1 | contig 13905 bp, 20 predicted proteins | sample BantaG_FD_87175 | JGI IMG/M metagenome (GOLD analysis project Ga0114957, IMG submission 87175) | Marine algal microbial communities from Bantry Bay, Ireland - BantryBay_4 metaG | ecosystem: Host-associated > Algae > Red algae > Unclassified | place: Bantry Bay, Ireland | collected 2014-11-21 | reverse complement strand
CGAATAGGGGGGCTACTTAGGGAGGGACAGCCGTCCCACAGGCCGCATTCCGAAGTACGGAGAGACGGGCGCAAGTCCCGGCAGGGGCATAAGTACTGGACTTAGCCCCTGCCGAATGCAACAGCAGACAACAACATGCTGCAGTGGATGCTGCGGAGGGGTACCTGGCCGCGAGCGGAGCCACGGGAACGTCCGCCGCTGCCGCAGCGGCGGATTCTCCCTGAGGTCAGGTGACTCACGTGGCTCGTTCTATCAGCTACCTCAAGCGACGCGGCGAAAGCCTACGAGGCAGCTTCTGGTCGGATGCTTGAGGGGCCCGCGAATATGGCCGGCGCTCCCTGGTCATCTCAGTGATTTCGTCTCCCCTTGTGACGTCGCTCCCCTCGACCCCCAAGGCCATTGAAGATGAACGCTGGTGCTGTTCTTCATGCCCTGATGGCTTCAGCGTGAGACGTGGCTGAGTCCGGGCGCCGCTGTAGATCAGCACGCGCCACGCTTCTCTCGTTGCTGCTATCCGTCGCCACATTCTCACGCATCTATCAACTTGCCTGCGTTGGCCCTCCCCCCGCTGTACCTGATGCCGCGTCGTGGCCGCGCTCTCTGACCGCATCTTGGTCGGACCGTCTGCGGCTCCTGCCACTGCCCTTTATTGCCATCATGCCATCGCCTCCCCAGCCGGCAGCGGCATACATCATCTCCTGCTGCCATCGACCACCACTGCTGCGAGCGGCTATGGCCGCCGCCCCCCCTTCCACTTCTGCCGCCGCCAGCCAGCGCTGGCGGCGGCCACGGCTGCACCCCCTGTCCACTGTGGCAAGAGCGCTACCGCCCCGCTGCGTTCATTTACCCTGTGGCTCGCGGCTGAAGCCGGCGCCCGCCCCATTCCATGGCGCCGTTTTTCCCCCACGGAAGTCGGCTGCCACCTCTGACCTTAACGCTCTGCGGCGACTGACCCTAACCGGTTTGGGCGGCGTGCAAGCAGCGGCTGGGATGGATGCCTAAGAATGTGTCTTACGTCGTGCGCGGTTGCCCCGGACCCCCCGGGATTCTCTTCCAGCCATACAGTACGTCTGTCTTCTGGGAAAGCATGTTGCAGGAGACGTGGCACAAGGTCTGAAGGGCGACCAATCACAAGCCGGTGCTTTCCGAGTCGGTCGCCCGTGTCGGGACGTCCGAGAAAAATATTCTCTATGATTCCGACGATTTGGGGGTGGACGCGCAGCCACTGCCCTCGGCCCAGTCCGACCACCTCGTTTCAGGGGGGATTGACAGCACATACGCGGTGCTCGAGCACGCTCGCGCCGAGCGACATTGCGAGGGACCGTGCAGACCCGCCCGGCCCCGAACCCCCCGAAAGCAAGACCGTGACAGCTTCTAGGAACCATGGGACGATGCTGCTAATCTGAACAGCGCCATAGTGGCTACCTGCGGCAGTGGTCAGATTGACGCCGATGCGATCGAAGGAAGAGCTTTGGGTGAGGAGGTGGCTGAACCGATATAGGACGACAGCGACACTATAACCCTGTCACACCGCTGAGGAGAGGGCTTGGGCGTCAGCACGTGATGCACTCAGGATGCCTCGTTTACAGGCAAAGACGCTGTGGGTCGAGTAGAGGGAGAAGTGGGGCGGGACCGACTGGGAGAAAGGCTCCAGAATGGTGGCCACCGCCGCCTCCCCCTTCCCCACGACCGACTGACTCTTGGTAGAGGGGGTTTTCGTGCCCACGACAACATGTGGTCACTCGCACTATCACGCGCAAGCACGAAGCGCAGAGGCGAGGGGGAGGGGATTCAGAGGGCATGCCATACCTAAATAGCGTGTCAGTCAAGGCACACCCATTGCGACGAATTCTCTACCCCACGCACACCGAAGCATGACAGATCCTATTTGGAACGCCAGCCGGGGCCCCGTGCCGCCCAGCTGGCATTGAGAACCGCACGCTGCACCCCCCTACTGGACACTGTCAGCCCCCCTCCTACTCCTTGCCTATCCAAGTAAACCCCTTATCATGAGGCGAACCCTCTATCGGATATTTCAATGGCTCGCGGTGGGCCTGCAGACGGCCAGAGCGGCGGCGGGCGCTACCGGTGGGCGCTCATCAACGATTGTACCTCCAACGTCAGCGCCCACCAGGAGGCACACGCGACGACGGGCGAGGCCATCTGAGTCGACGCGTCCATGACCAAGCAGTACGGTCTCGGCATGTCGTGGAGCTCGATTAGGCTGCGCATGATCTCTGCCACCCATCGTTTGCCGGAAAACGGCTGCGAGATCCAGAGCGTCGCGTCTGGTCGGAGAGGCATCATGCTGCGGCTTGATATCGTGACAACTGCCGCCGACCAACATGCTATACGCTCCGCCGAAGAGAGCCATGTCCTGCATGAAATCGACACTTTATAGCGCCTGGAGCGTCCGTTGGCTGAATCGGGCCGCATCTTCTTTGTTTTCTCCTACTTTCCAAGCACGGAGGCCACCCTGGCACTCAAGGAGGTGGGCGTCCTGCTGGTTCCCGTTGTCATGGCGGCCCACCGACGGTTGCTCACGGCCTCTCTCGCGGCTAGAGCGTCTTTCGCGAGTGGGTCTGTGGACTCCATCGGCTCTTGAGAGCGTATACGATGGTGTCACCTCGGTTGTGGGGACCTCGATGGTGGGGAGTATCGTGTCGCAACGTCGGTGCTCTAGCCGTATGTGTCTCAGATGTACGACGGCTGGTGTGCGCAGATTGATTTTCACCACCGGTGTCGTCAAGTAAACCTGAGATTTGAGCACAAGCTTGGGACGCACGACTGGTCCAACAGAGTCAAAATCTCCTTGATGGTGTTTGAATCATCAGCGCATGCCTGCTGCACTCTAGGCGCGACGACTGGCCTCCCTCAAGCAGATGACGTTATACAAGGACTTGGTATCCGGTCTCATGGACAGCAATTTCGACTCAGCGGGCGTGCTGCCGCGTGCCCCAACGATGGTGATCGATTTCAAGCTTCTGTCGGGGTATGATGTCGGCCTGCACCTCACCCCGACATACAAGCGTCGCCATCCATCAGCGGGTGGTCCCGGGTTGCTTTTGGCGAAACGCCGCTAGTGCGTGTGCACCACCCAGACATGCACGCTCGTCTGCTTCGAGTGCAATCGGGCGGACGGGGGCGAGATGCTTGTCTGTAGTGCCAAGACCGGGCGCAAGTGCTTTGCATCTTACGTGCTCTCCGTGTACGACTCAGTGCTGTGATGTTGCTCGGGTGCCCTGCCTGTCCCAGGTACTTCTGGCGCCGCGCGGGGGGAAGGGGAGGTGGGAGAAGACGATTCCGTACATCACTGTGTCTGTTTTCATCTTGCACAGACGCAACAAGTCCGAGTGTCGAGGAAAGAATCGTCAGTCGTCTGGTGCAGATAGTCAGCACATGGCATGAGCGGGTGGGCGAGAGGGGGTGCGTGCTCGAGCAGCTAGGGGCGCTCCAGTTCGTGGAGTCGAGCACCGATCTTCCTTGTGCATTTTCTTCCCAAAGCGCACGCAGTGCCGCTCTCGTGGACGGTGCCATCGACTTGATATGGAGTGTGGGCCGGTTGACTCGATAGAGGGTGCCTGAACACGTCGAGAAGCACAGGTGACACCCTGTAGCGGCGGCTTACGTATGTAGGCTGGCCGGAATCGACAACTTGTGGATAAGATCAAGCCAAAACACTGTGATAGACTGATCCCAGGGCGTGGTAGAGTCGACACTGGTTGAAGCCTACGGTATCGAGCAGCACTCGTAGCGCCCTGTGCCGCCAATTGAACCAGCCTGAAGTTCGTAGCTTGAGCAAGACCTGAGGTGAAGCGCAAGACACTACCACGTTCTGGAGACCTATACAGACTCCTGCGTAGAGCAAGCGTCGTGCCGACCAACGCTCATCACGCTGCTTGTACCGCGGGCACCGTTGACGCCATCATGGTGCAGTCAAAGACGTGGTCAGTACGGTGCTGTCCACTGTTTTTCCCTGGCCCGGCTGTCGCACCCTATGGCCGGAGATCTGTACATAGAGATGGCTGCCGTCTGACTGTTTAGAGCGGATTGTGATAGAAGTCCCTGGTATCTTCCTACCCCTCGAGCGCTGGTTATTTTGAGAACGACCCTGCCGATGTCTGGCTATCACACGATCTTGGTGCTGATCGCCACCAGTTGGACCAGTCTCTTTTATGAGGCCGGAGCCAGAGCTGAATAAATGCGCGCGTTAACGCGACGTCTTGGAGACCTATGCAGACGCCTGGGTAGCCTACACGTCGTGCTGGGTTGTCCATGTCGCGCCATCTGTACCACTGGCATCGCAGACACCATGAAAGCTTAGTCCCAGACGTGGTCAGTACGGCGCTGTGCAGTGTTCGTCCCGGAAATTTCTGTGGCACCCGTAGACAGGTGGCTTGTTGACTGTGCTGACCATTTCTAGGGCTGCCATGCATGAATTTAGGCTACGTTGCCGTTGCTGTGGACACCTGCATCGTGGGCAAGGGGCTGCATAAAGCTCAAACGACAATGGAGCTTGCACGGCCCAGGGTAGCATCACTGAGATTGAAAGATTCTGCATGTATCGTCAGTGACGGGTCGGCTGCGTGCAAATATGGCCAATGAGGGCACTGAGGCATGCATTACTAATTCCATTGGTGTGCCCTTGCATTTTCAACTGAGTGCCTTTTTCAATAATGCGCTCGCCAGAGACCTGCCAGGTCCAAGCGGACTACTTTTATTCCCGTGCGTGCCTCTGAGACTCCCGCGCATTCGTCCCATGTCAGCACGGGGGGGCACAACGCTACCATGAGGCTCCTCTTAGTCGATAAGAACTCTGCTAGAGGCGACGTTGCGGTCGGAACGGCGAGCAGGTGGGAAAAGGACTCCGCGTTCGGCTCGTATGCGGGACACCATGGTCTTTGATGACACCGCGCGGATGCTGGCGGTCACCTGGGTGCTATTTGAGGGCTTCTTCAAGAAAGAGGCTGCTCGGCGCTTAGCTTGCAGACGCGCGACGGTCCAGGTGTGGATTAGCGCCTACGTCGCGTCGGGCGAGTGGTGGCCGGACCCTGTTTTACGGAACCGACACGCCGACAGCGTCATGTACGACTCCCACTTCCTTCAAGCCGTCAATGCTGTCATCCTTTCGGACCCCGAGCAGCTGATAGGTGAAATAAAGGACGTTTTTACCAATCTATCCACTCTCCCTGGCTACCGCGACTCAAACAAGGCCTCTATTGGGACGCTCGACCGCATTCTTCGAGCTACCGGCTTTTCCTTCAAGAAGCTGTATCGAATGTGTCGGGAGCGGGACCAGGAGCGCCGGGAGGCGTTTGCGCGCGTTATGCTGTCAATTACGCTACGGTGCATCGTCTCAGTTGACGAGACGCACAAGGATGGAGGCGACGTGCGGCGCAGGCGTGGTCGGTGGATTTGCGGGATGCGATATGACTGCCTTTCGGACGCCGCAAAGCACATCCTCCGAGCTTCCACCATGATGGCCGTATTCTACCAGACGGGCGTCATCTACTGCGAGACGACACCCACTCCCCCGTAACAAAACTCGGATGACTGGCTCATCTTCCTCGCAGGGCTGCTTCCAAGGATGAAAAAGTTCGTCCCGGGGTTTCCTTGGGCACTCCAAGCCGATAGGTGTGTCCTCCTTATGGACAACGCACCCATCCACACGGCGGAAGCGGGCGCGTGGATTGTGGTAGCGGGCGTCTTTCCGCTGCGGCTTCCTCCCTACAGCCCAGATTTTCAACCAATCGAGGAGGTCTTCAGTGATCTGTCCAACCTGCTCCAGACGATGCATCATTCGTTTCCGGAGGAGCCCGACGCCCTCCGCCACGCCTTAGCGATTATCTCTTTGTCGGCGGAAAATATTGGCAAGGACTTTGCGCATTGCCTTCTGGAGGCCGTTCGAAATGTGCGGAGGTCGCTGGTCCAGAGGGGCCTTGGCAAGATGCCTTTGAGCCGTTGCCAGTAGAGCGAGAGTAGATGATGATGAAGAGTAGGACAGGCAAAGACAGATTTATTGACGAAGGTGCGAGACAAACCAAAGGAAGGCAAACGACTCCCAACAACAACGCTCAACGATGGGTAGATACCCAGCGTGTGACTGTGTCAACCGAACCCGAGAGAAGTTCCTCAATAGATGGATGGTCCTGCCCTGCGCTCCCCCACTTACACAGAATGAGTGCCACCACAGCAGACGTAGACAAAGACGACCCTGAAACCGTGTGTCCATGGACAAATTGGCTCTTTATCCCCGCGCGCGCTTTGCAAACGAAGCTCTCCCGCTCCGCCGAGGAGCTCGGTCCATAAATGAACAGTCCGATGCTCTCGGAAAGCTCCGCCGGGCCAAAGTGATTGAACGCGGTGTTCTCACCGGCAGCGGCAGCGCTGCTGGGTCCCCCGGGCAGGCCAGTGGCCGGCGTTTGGTTCCCGGCCAGCTCGTTGGTAGCCGGCAGGTCGGCGCGTGACCCAGCAGGCGCTGGTCGGCTGGATGATCCATACCGGAGGTAGTGAGCGTCCATGTGAAGCAGATGGGATCGAAACGCAAGAATATGAGGGATGTCGATGGAGCTCGTGTTAGTGTCAAGTTGCAGCTTCCGCTCTCTCAATCGGAATGCGAGAAAGACGGGGGGGGAAGAGACGACGTAAGAGAGAAGCCATACAGCCAACGTACAGTCTGGATGAACCGGTAGGGCCACTCAATGCGCCCAGAAGCTTGCTAATGCGATCGGCGTGGGCTTTCTTCTTTGTCGCACTCGCCTTCTGAAGCCGCTTGAGAATCCCGCGCCGAACCACCTCGGAGTTGGGCACTTCCCCAGAAGCCGATTCGCCGAACTCAATACCGGCTTGAGTCGCATTGGCGTACAGGAAGGCGACAATCTCGGCCATTCCGGAGCCGATGTCACCCGCATATGCCTTGCGGTAGGCAGCGCCACGCGGATTGGTGACAAGCGCGGCTCGCGCGTGATGACCTGTCATCGCGTCGGCCACGCGGACCATGCTTGCAGCCCGGGCGGCTGAAGGAAGGTTAATGACATCGGTGTAGCAGTATAGAGGCTGCTATGTTCCGGCACACCCGGAGGCGGATTGTCCAATAATCTGGACATACGATGTCCAGATTTGGGCTTAGTTGGAGGGCCGATTGGGCCCGTGGCTTAGTGGTCAAGGTATGGTGCGTGTCCCAAAAAATGAGACATGCACGTTTTCTGAAGGTCTGACACATCACTGCACGGGGGCAGGCGGCGTGGGGTACGAGAAAATTCTGGACTGGCCTCCACGGAAAGAGCCTCTCCCGACGCGTGCTTGGCTGACAACTCCTTAATACCCGCCTGTGGGCCCTGTTCTGTGGACCTCTCAGATAGCCCCGATCTTGGAGCCAGTCCTTTTCAGGTTCTTGGGATTACAGGTTTGCAACGCCAAAGCTCATGTGCTAACTGGAGCTGCGATGAGGGGTGTCCTAAATCGTTTTTTCCTCACAGGGGGCTAAATGGTTTTTTTTCACGTTTTTATTGGCAAGGTGGTGCCCTTTTCTTTGTGCACAAATTGTCAGCACGTGCCTGCTCTAGTGTCTGTGCATTTGATTTGGGCGCGTGATCGTCACCTGTCGAAGTTGTAATGAATGACACTTTCCCCCATGACACGTGAGGATGTGCCGCCTCTGCTAACACTGTCAGGGGTCGTTCCGAAAGCACAGAGGGACCGAGTGGGTCACATTACATCATCGGACCGTTGCAGAAGGCCAGTGGGCCGAGAAAAAAAGAAAAAACCGGGATGTCTCATTTTTGGGACACGCACCATACCTTACTACTCTTCCGGAAGTCGCGGATTCGAGATGCTACCCCCCGAGACCTACATTTTAAAGAAATTCCTGGCGGCTGACAGTAGCGGATGCTTATTCTGTCACAATCGGGACAAAGCGCCGCCCGCTTTTGAACCTTGATCGCCTCGCGCCTGTCCGCTTGGAGCGTAGCCGCTCGGCGCGCCGACGCCGCCTGGCGCTCGAGGTACACAGCCTCGGTCTTGGGGCACACCATAAAACGGGGCTCGACGCGCGCCTCCGTTTTTTTGACGTATCGATAGCCGACCATTCTTCGTACGTCCAAGAGGGAAGGCCTTCTTCACGGTCATAGTGTGGGTATCGTGTCCCTCCTGGAAACACAGCGTGCAACAAAAAAAGAACCAGCTAATGACATCGTAGCAAAGTCACACACGAGAGACACACGAGTTAGCATGTGTCATCCAATGATCATACGGCATAGCCAGCGCGACGGTGTGATCCAACAAGAATCTTGTGTCACCTCCACAGGGAAACAAAAACGTATTGCTGCTCCCCGAATTTTGTCCTGGGGGACAGAGACCGAGACTGACTCTGAATAAGAGCACTCTATTGGTTTAAAACGACAGTAAGAAGGCATCGAAGCCCACAAAATAGTCCGCATTTGGTGCCAGGACCTTCCATCCAGCAGAACTCACTGTTTGTTGCCGCTGGATCCGCTTTACTTGACACGGAGCAAGCTGCCCACGCGAACTTTTCAGATTTTCTACTGTTCCCTCGCCAGAAGTGCGGAAAAAAAGATGAGCTGATGTTGGTTTCCAGGCTGTATGGGGACATGTTAGGAATCAGGAGCAATAAGTCAGTCCCAGGGGCGCATCTGATTGGTGGAGCGGGTCGGTCCGCAAGTCAGTCTGTGTCCACCAGGACAAAATTCGGGGATCAGCAATACACAGCCGACTTGGGGCATGTTTTCGCCTTCTTAGTCGTGTTAGAGCAAGGGCAAACCTCGGCCCGGAACTCGGCCGGGACGCTTAGACTGGAAGCGCATTCGAGGCTTCTTGCACCGCACGTGCGTGCGTTGTGCTTGTCGTACGAAAACCGCTTGCGGTACCCGCAAATCGAACACGCCTGGCCCAGACGGGCCTCGTCCTCCTCGTCAGTCCCCTCAGACGACCCATCATCAGAGGCAGCCGCACTACCCGAATTCTCAGCGGGGCTGGAACGCGACGGTACCGATCCAGCCGCGCGTCCCGTATCGGCCGCCCCATCGTCGGCCGGGCAGGCGCAGACCGGCCAAATCTCATCACCAGATGACATTGTTTGGTGTGTGAACCAAGCAATCAGTGGGCGAGTCGATGACGCAGGGGGAGGGGGTTCGGGCCTGGGAAGGGGACAGCGTAACGACGGTGGTGCCATCCCGACCGCTCGACGTCGTCGCCGGCACACAAACTAATACGATTGGCGAACTGCTGACAAGCGGCAGACAGTGCGGCCCGCGCACCAAAGGGATGTCCGCATGAGGCCGCGCTCGCCATCGTGAGGAAACGTCACCGGGGGCCAGGCTTCGCCACCCTTGCTGTGTGCTGTACCCACCCGCACAAGCAGATGACCGACGATGCCCCTCAACAGCACGTGAGTGGCTTTCGGGCTCCAGGAACCGCCTGCGTGCTGGAGACACTGCCGATTCTGGTTCCTATGAAGGGGGGGAGGGGGGGGTACCCGACCTGTACCTGGCCCCAACTAAAACGTCCTGCCGTCGGAAACACTGCCAATTTGGAGTATGATCAGGGGGGGAGCGGTGCGGGACCAGTGCCTGGCCCCAAAAAGGTCCTGCGCTCCGGAAACACTACCATTTTGAGACCTCACGATGGAGGGGGGGGGAGGCGCACAGTGCCCGGCGCCTGAGGCACCCTGCGTTTCGGAAACACTGCGAATTTCGGATACCAGGTGGGAGGGGGGAGGCGCGTCCAGTGCCTGGCCCCGGAGACGTACTGCGTTTCTGACACACAGCCAATTTGGGACATCACGATGAAGTGGGGGGGGGGCGCACAGTGCCTGGCCCCACCGGCGTCCTGCGTGTCGGAAGCACTGCCAATTTTAGATAACAGGTGGGGGGGAAGGGGAGGACGATTGTTGCAACACCCCCGGATGCTGCCGTTGAGCGGGGCGTGCACCGCTGGCCGGCTGCGCTGCGCTACATGGTCACCTGTCGTCGGCCACGACCGCAGGCCACCACGCGCAATCTGTCACAATTTTCGAGTGCCTGCGGCATTCGCATGCGGCGGCCACCACCGCCTCATCGAGCAGGTGGCGGATGACAACGATCGGAATCTTGTGCGGACCCGTGCTGCGCGGCACCCCGACGATCGATTGTAATATGAATCGATATTGATCCTGAACGGTTTGGCAGCTTTCCAGATCCAAATTGAGGCCTGTCACTGGGTTGATTTAGATTCATGAAAACTTAGGAGCCGATCGGGCGGGTCCGACAGTACAGTACCAGCGAGGCGTATCGAGAACGGGTTGCGAGTCGAATCTGGCTGTCTCTGTCCCCCGCTGCGCAGCGGAGCAACGTATTTCGCCCCGAGGCCGAGTGCCACACTGACGGGGCCCTGAGAGGATCCTGGAAGCGGCAACACAAAGCAGTGTCGGCTCGCTCCCAGGTGCAGCAATGATGCTGTTCGGATCAGATTCAACCCCACAGTGCTCCGGGGCACATTTTCCTTAGCTCTTTTCCACGTGTTCATAAATCTTGGATCTTGTCCATGGTGCTATTGGTCTTGGCCGAGTGCTAGGTTTTTTGTGGAACTACTGTAGTGATGTCATCTGAGCTTCTTATGGCTGTCTTCCCAATTTTGTCCGATCCCGTCGATGTCAAGAGGGGTGATCAACAGTGTGGAGCAGCGTCTCAGCCATCCACTCAGCCAGATAAAGTCGATTGACCAATGGGCAGTTGACCCAGACCCCTTCTTGACTTTGACCACACCGGCCAAAATTGGGAAAACAGCAATATGATACAGAGTCTTTCCATGGACGGGAAAGTGGGGCGCATACATAACCTCCCCCCCCCCATATCAGTGGCGTTCTGAACAGAGGTGTGCGCTCGATACGCGCTCCCACGATCCACGTCAGCACGTCGATGGCCTGCTCAAACTGACTTTTGGGCCATACCGCCTTTCGCTTCGCATTATGCGGGGTGGGGGGTGGCGGTTCGCTGAGCCCCCCGCGCCCCCACTCGCTCTCACAATGACCCGGAAGCAGTCCGATCCAGCTGCGATAGGTGTCCCAGACGGTCGAAATTCAAAATTTGTGCGTCAGTGACGTCCCAGCTCCGTCCGGTAGGCACCGAAGTCGTCGCGACGTCCTCTTCCCCTGCCACTCCCAGCGGATTCGCGCCAGCGTCGTGGTTCCACACTTCTGTACCAACGCGCCCGACGGCGACTGACAATGCGGTGACACCGGTTCGCGCAAGCCCCGTGGGGACAACCGATGCGGCGGCTTCTGGGTTCTCCGCACCGCTGTCCTCAATTGGGTCTGACGGGGTTCCGCAGCTGGGCGGGGGTGCTCCGGCTGACGATGGATCGGGTGGGGAGGATGAGGAGGCCCGCTCGGGTCAGGTGTGCTCGATTTGCGGGGACCGCAAGCGGTTTTCGCACGATAAGCATCACGCCGGCACGTGCGGCGCTCGGAGCCTCGAGTGCATGTCCAGCCCGACCGTCCCCGTCGAGTTTCGGGCCAAACATTGTCCATGCTCTAATACTGCTAAGAAGACATTCCCGAGGACTGCAGTGTGCGTGTCCATTTCATGTTTCTTTTGTGGACCAGATGTCTTCTTCTCGTGTCTTTTGGAGCTTGTGTTCTCTCGCTTCGTCGTTCGGTGACGGATACTGACTCTCGTGGCACTGTCATAGTCACTCGCTGATAATTGCTATTGGACATCCGCTACTAGTGCTGCACGGCTGTATACTTTGCTTTGAGGAGGGACATCTTCCCCATACCATGGCTTTGTCGAAGTCCTTCACCCTACGAAGGACTCAAACAGGTTGACTGTACATCGTCAAAAATAAGGAGACGCGCTTCCAGCCCCGCTTTATAATGTGTAGCAAGACGCAGCGCATGCATCTCGAGCTCGCGGCAGAGTCGGCACGCCGTGCAGCAGCCCTGAAAAAACACAGGGGCGAGGCCGGCGCCATGCGAAAGAAGGCGGCGCTGCGAACAGACGAAACAAGCCTACCCCCGGCGGCCCGAGCCGCCTCCAAGACCCGTGTGGCGGACGCGCTGACCGGGCCGCATGCACGAGCGGCTCTCGTGACCAACCCTCGTGGAGCTGTTTACCATGAGGCCTACGCGGGAGAGATTGCTGGGGGCATGAACGAGAACACCGCCTTGCTGCTCGCTGATGCAACGAAGGCTGGCAACGATTCTGAACAGTCGGCTCCTGGAGAGATCCCAAACTCATATGTGATTCGACGTGGGCTTCACAAGCGGCTTGAGAAGGCAAGCGCAACCAAGCACAAAGGCCACGTGGACCGCATTGGCGCGTTGACGAGCACACTGAGTGAACCAGTTGGGTCGATTCGGTTGTATGTTGGCGGTGCCTCCTTCCCCGTTGCCTTGACTGTATCGTAATCCCTTTCTTCGCGTTTTCCAGCCACGAGAGAGAGCTCCAATCGGGAACTAACTATATCGCCTGTGTGTTTGCCTATCTCAGTTTCGTCGTTCGTTTTGCCTAGGGACGCGCACAGCCTTCGAAATGGGTCTACGGGCCAGCCTGGGGTGGCTGGGGCCAGCACCCCGGCACCGCGAGTCGGTCAGGTGGGAGAGAACCAATGGATGGTAGCTGCCTATGTTTTCTGCCGTCAAGGCAGCAAAGGTCAGAGCGTGGTGTAGGGCGTCTGGCTCCCCCGGGAAGGCGTGATGCATCGTCTTTAACAAGCTCGAAAGCTCACTGAACACCTCCTCGATTCGTTGGAAATCTTGGCGGCAGGGAGGGAGCCGCAGAGGGAGGACACCCGCCGCCGCAATCCATGCGTCCGCTTCATCCGAGTGGATGGGCGCATTGTCATAGAGTAGGACGCACTTTCGGGGTGAAGCGCCCAAGGCAACCCCGGAACGACCTCGTTCATCGTCGGTAGCAGCCCCCCGAAAAATATCTTTCAGACGTCCGAGTTCTGCGCGGGGGGTGTTTGTGTCGTCACACAGTGGATGACGCCCGTCTCGTAGCATACTGCCATCATTGGTGAAGTCCGAAGCATGTTCTTAACAGCCCGAGAGAGGCAATCATAGCGCATTCCGCGAAACCACCTGCCGCGCCGTCTCCGCATATCTGCCCCATCTTTGTGCGTTTCGTCAACGGAGACGATGCACCCCTCATGCGGACAACGTCATTTACGACTCCCATTTCCTTCAAGCCGTCAACGTTGTCAGCCTGTCAGACCCATAGCAGCTGATAGGTGAAATAAAGGATGTCCTTGCTTTTCTGTCCACGGTCCGTCGCTATCGCGACTTATACAAGACGTCTATCGGCACACTCGACCGAGTCCTACGCGCTACCGGTCTTACCTACCGCCGGTTGTACCGAATATGCAGGATGGGCGGCAAAGAACGCCGCGTGTCTTTTGCGCGCGTCTTGACAGATATTCCTCTATCAAGACGCGCGCAAAATCCACGCGGCGTTCTTGGTCGCGCTCCCTGCACATTCGGTACAACCGGCGGTAGGTAAAATCGGTAGCGCGTAGGACTCGGTCGAGCGTGCCGATAGACGTCTCGTAGGAGTCTCGGTAGCCAGGAAGGGTGAAAAGTAGGGCTGTCATATCGGACAGGACGAAAACGACGGACGCGGACGGACGCTGTCTCGGACGGTCGCCTTCGTCCGATTCCAGACACGTGTGGCCCACGTTTGTGCTCGGACATTACATGTGTAATGGAAATGGCCCGGCCAATCAAAAAGGCCTTGTTCGTTCCGGGGCGATCCAATCGCTTGCCTGGCAGCCACCTGTTTCTCGCCCCGACTACGGCGCGATCGAGTCGTTGTCCGCCTGGTCAGTCGACACCGACTCCACCCTGCGACCGCCCACGCCTCGTAGCAGCCACCGCGCTGTCGCCACCTCCCCCCCCGCCGCGCTCATCGT
>Ga0114957_1003569_pt1 | contig 13910 bp, 12 predicted proteins | sample BantaG_FD_87175 | JGI IMG/M metagenome (GOLD analysis project Ga0114957, IMG submission 87175) | Marine algal microbial communities from Bantry Bay, Ireland - BantryBay_4 metaG | ecosystem: Host-associated > Algae > Red algae > Unclassified | place: Bantry Bay, Ireland | collected 2014-11-21 | reverse complement strand
TACCCGGCGGGAGGGTTACTATCCCGCACTTCTTTTAACCCGTGTACTAGGAGAAAGACTATGCTTAAACTCTTCATCACTGGACTGTTTGCTCTGGCCCTCGCAGGCTGCAGCAGCGGCTCCATCTTTAATCCGATCGACGGGGACGACCCCAAAGGTGACAGCCAAGGCGATGCCAGCGGTGGTGCTGGTAACGGCGGTGCAGACGCGGCTTCGGAAGCGCCCGGCGGATTTATCATCAGCGATCCAGTTGGCGATCCGGCTCTTTGTGCCGACATTCCCGGCTGGCTTTGCGTTCCCGACGCTGACGCGCTTTAATAGCGCCTAACAACAGGAGACGCCATCATGGCGAAATCAAAAGCACCCGGAGTTCTTTTCGACAGCTGCACGCTCGGACAGCAGCAGGCGGGATTTTTCCGGGTAGATGGCGGCTCCGCTTGCCTTATTTCAGCAGCAGGCCTTGCAGGACGTGACGTCCCGTTGCTGAAATGGGTAGGCAGTACTGACGGGCTGACAGGTTCGTGGGTACAAGCTGTTGACCAAGCAGGTAATCCACTCATACTGACTGACGCCAACGTAGAACAGATCGTGGCAATGCCCGGCATGTACTCGCTTGCCGTCTCGGGCGTGAACCTCAACGAAGAGCCCTGCGTTACAATCAGCAAAGAAACGCTGAGCAAGTGCGAACTCGAAACACTCATCTGCGCCGATCCACCGGAAGCCCCACCTGAGCCTCCCGTGATTACGATCGACGTAAAACCTCCATCCTTTACCCTATTGGCAGGGATGGCGGAAGACGATACAGGGGAATGTCTCCCTGTTTACCTGCGCACTACTTGCGACCTTACCACCGGTGAGTTCGTGCAAGATTGCGTGTACTTTGACCCTGAAACCAAGGAGATTATCGTGGCTGGATCAACCATCCCCGTAGGCGTGAGTACGCCGAAATGTGAAACTTACAACGTGCGACCTTTTATCGTCACCGGCCCGATTGCTGCGCAGCCGATTGCGACCTACATTGCAGACGCGCTTGCCGCCGATGCAACCCCACCAGCTTATGCGACATTCGGCGCGCCACTTGCGACCGACATGATTGCGTCGTTCAATCTCGTGCAGGAAGACGGTGCCGATATCGCGCTCGTCGATGGCCAGGAAACGGGCGGTTATACGTTCACCGCAGCGTCCGCGGAAGACATGCTCAATCAGGCAATCGAAATCGAAATCCCTGACGGCTGCGAGTTCACCGTGAACGTCTGCCTCAAGAAATGCCTCGACAAGGCAGAAGTCGCCGCGCTCGAAAAGTAAGAGCGGGCTAAACTAGGCTACTTTAAGGGCGGGCCGCCGTGCTGGTTGGCCCGCTATTCAAGAAGCTTCATTGAAGGAAAAACCATGTCGGGCAAACCCTTATCAGCCCCGGGCGATGCAAAAACCCCGGAAGTCTGGACGGTCCAAGAGTACTACTCTGGTATCGAGAACACGAAGACGCGCTTTAACCGCTCGTACCTCGTAGATTTCACTCTTGCAGACGGCAGCGTACGGCAGGTACTTTTGCCCGCAGGCACGTCTTGGGGCGACCAGATGAACAACCAGTGGGAGCCAGCCATCGCTGCGGCGTTCCCCGAGGCTTGCGAAGTGAAAAACCATTGGTGGGAGTGGCGACCTGCCAACCTACCGAACACCGGCGCAGGTGCTATCCCTCCTGCTGATATGTCCTTCCCGAACGCGTTCGGTCAGTTCATCCAGATCACATTCTGCCCCGAAGACGCGGCGCTTATGGTCGTGCAGGCCGACATTCTGGAAATCAACGGGGCTGAGGCAAAACCCCAGCAACTGATTACCGCGACAGACGTCGGTAAGGCCGAGTACGTCACGCGCTGTAATTCGTGTGACGAAAAAGATGCGGAAGAGCCACCGAAATGTGGCGTTCCTCCGGGAGCAACACTGCCCGAGGTTCCGGCCCCGAACTGCTCTGTTGAACGCGTCGACCTGTGCATCCGTACGGACGACGCTGACGTGCCAGCGGTCGGTTTCCTGACGACCTGCGACGGTGAAATTCAACCTATTGAGATTTTCGTTGTCGATGAAGACGGCAACCTTGAAGAGCCGCCCGAAGGTGAAGTGCTTCTCGCGAACAAAGAGCCGTTCGTGCAGCCCGTGTCGTGCCCGTTCCCCGAAGCGTTCAAAGAAATCTGCCCGGACGGTATCCCCGGCGCTGATAACACTACAGGCTTCCAATACATCAACGGACGTCCGAACGCGGCGGCGCCGTGGCAACTCATCGACAATCTCGATGGCCAAAACAACACGGTCGTCATCGAAGGGGCGAACCTTGGCGAGTTCATCGCCAACATGGAAGCAGCAGGCTACACTGAATGGTCCTTCGGAGAGCAGCACTTCTTCTGCCCGTGCCCTCCCGGCTGGACCGAACCGGGCAGCTTTACCATCGCAGTAGATGGCAACACAGCAGTCAAAATCGACTGCCAGCCTCTAACTGAATTGCCCGGTGCGCCTGACAAGATCGTAGAGGACAAAGCGTATCTGCGCACGTTCGAAAAGAACAGCGCCGCGATCCTCGCCGAAATGCAGACACAAACCAAGAAGCTGTGCGAAATCCGCGACTTGCTTGATTGCTCGTGCGTCGACTTGATTGTCGGCAAGCCTACGCTGACGGATGAAGAAGGCGGTGACAGTGGTATCATTGTCGACTTTCCGCTGCTTGCACCGCCGGGAGAACTGCGTGACTTTATTACACCGCTGGCACTTCCTGCCGATCCGTGCTTGACTGCGCTCGATCCGACTACGAAAATTCGTGTCCGCATGTGCTGGTCTTGTCACGACCTCGTATCCGCCGACAACGGTACAACAGGCGCACAAGTCATTGTCGGCCCTATCGACGGTTCCGGTCCTGCAATGAACGCGGGCTGGTCCACAACGAACACCAGCCCGCAGAACATGCTCGGTGGGTCTAACGGCTTTATGGGTACATCGAGTGGAGCGTTGGACAAGGCGGATCGCTGGATCGACTTCGATGTTCCGGTCGGAGATTTACTCGCAGGAACGACGATCACGACCTCGGCGTTCGGTTCCAGTAACGCAACCGTCACCGAGTACCTCGGTGGGCAGCAAATCAAACTGCTTACCGACTTGTCGCAATTTGACTGTGAGGTTTGCTAATGGCTACGCTCAAAGAATACCACGAAGCGGTAGACAGCGAAGAGTATCAGCTGTCCACTATGGAGAAACCCGAACCGATCACTGAGACGGTAGTGAAGCGTTACGCAGTCAATAAAGAGCGGGCGCGTGGTCAGGTGCTTGCTCGGTTCCGTAGGGCAAACGGTATCGTTGTGAAAGAGCCAGTCAAAACAGCGGAGGTCACGAGATGAGCGTACTATGCGCCTTAAAGGCGAAAGTCGATGACCTTTGTGAGCGCCTCGCCAACGGTTCGCTCATGGGGCCGCAAGGCGAAGAAGGGCCTGCAGGGCCGCCGGGAGTTGCTGGCGCTGATGGCGCGGACGGGGCGCAAGGTCCTCAGGGCCTTCCCGGAATTCCCGGAGCCGACGGTCAAGACGCACAAGTCACCACCTGTAACGGGCCTTTCGTGCGCGAAGCTGCGAATACGGGCTGGTGGGCAGGCTGGTCCGACGTGATTACTGCAAACACGGGCACAGTCACGCTGTTGGATTGGGCACCTATTCGCTCAGTAACAGCCCCTGCTTGCGTCACCGACATGAAAGTCGACGTTGACGTGGGCAACCACTACTTGCGCGTTCGCAACGCTCGCGCTTACATGTGGGTGGACTGGCGGCTGCTGGTCAACGGAGCAGTTGTGCGTACGGTGAGTAACGAAAAGTATCGTTACATCGACGAGCGTATGACCACAGTTGAAGCAGCTGAGCCGGGCCGCGGTGTGCCTGTCAACATCGAACCATGGGGAGGGTTCACGTTCGCGCGCAATACCATCCCTGCGGGTGCAACCGTAACTGTCGAACGGCGTGTGCGCTGGAACGTCAATGGCATGCAAACCAATGGGTGGGCCCGTTACATCGGAGGGTTGCGTTCCAACTTCACAGCCTCGTTCATTCCGCGTCAATTGGTGGAGCCTGCATGATGCCTTTTTACATCGTACAAACGTCTGACGACTTCGACGTCGGCATTCCTATGGGCTTTGAAACCGGGTTTGTAGAAGATAAGGCCGACTTGCCTCGCTACGCTAAAGCCGTTGAAGACGAGAAAGAATTGGAAGACCTCGTCAAAGCCGCTGAGTTGGCTGACGCCAAAGCCGTAGATGTACTAATCGCAGCCGCTGACAAAGAGGTCAGCAACGCGGAGTTGCAAGAACTTGCTGATTTGATCCGAGGTTTCGAAGGCGATCTTGCGGAACTCACCAAAGACAAACGTGTCCGAGTTCCACAAGTACAAGACCTCGCACAGAGCCTTGGTATTCGTACCACGGGCAAACGGGAACTTGACCTTGTAATGGAAATCAAGGCCAAACTCTAACAACAGTGGGGGCACTGTGATGTGGATAGGACAGCTTTATGGAGTGGCTAAAAGACCACATTGCTTGGTTGGTAGGTTTGCTGCTGGCCGCGCTCGGTTGGATTGTGCGGCGTGAAGTGGCACAAGTGCAACGCCTCGACAAGTTGGAAAACCGCATGAGCAATGTGGAGCAGGACCTGAAAGACGCCAAGTCTTCTCGGGTAGAGCAGATGCGTGTGCTGCAAACTATTCAAAAAGGGCAAAGCGACATGACAGTTGCCCTTGCACGTATTGAAGAACGACAAGCAAAGGACTGAGACAATGCAGTATTTCAACAAAGGCGCTGGCAATAACAAGCTGGCGTTTCCCATCACACGTAAGCAACTCGAAGCACTTACACCTAACAGCATGGTGTCCGTTCGAGTAGGCAGGACACACGGAATGTACCCACCTGCGGCACTTTGCAACGATGCGGCCCTTGAAGTGGCGCTGCAAGAAGTTGAAGAAGTGTTGGCGTTGGTGGAAGCTGACACGTATCCGCAGGCGTTTACTGACAAGTACTATGACGGTGCTTGGGGCGAGGCTCCAAAGGACATACCGGAGCCTCTAGCACATGCGCACAAAGTATTCGCCTTAGACGCACCTCTCAGTTTTGACGACCCGAAAGGCCTTGCCTCCGTCGTACGCATGGACCACCCTATGGACCTCGGTCGCGTTATGGCTGACTGGCTGTTCGACCAAGGTTATCGCCCGTCAAACCTTACCACAAACCACTTTGATTTCGTGCAGGCCACCGCCGGTAACATGGGTGAACTGAACAAGAAAGTCACACGGGCACTTGATGTAGCCTTTGACGTGAAGTGGTACTATGGCAAGCCGCGACCAGAAGAGAAAGCTGGAAAGAACATCACACGTTATGCAGAAGGTGCACCTGGCCACACAAGCTGGCCAGCAGGTCATGGCGCTGTGGCCGCTGCAACGATGAAGCACTTTGCCGACACATGGTCACGCTTTGACGCAAAGACCCGCACCTACAAGTCAATGACGACAGCGGTTCTCAAGCAACTATACGATGCTGCTTACGTATGGGCAATGGCTCGCACGTTCGCTGGTGTGCACTACGGCGTTGACAACATTCCATTCTTTCCAAACCGTGCCGAGTTTGCGTAATGACAGTCCGGTGACGCAGTGAGTTACATTACCGCTTACTGCGTCACCACAGCAACTTAGGCTCATTCCCGTTAGGAGCCACCATGCCCGAACTTTCCTATCAGACGTTTGGACCTAATCCGAACAAGGTATTCGCTGCAATCTTACCCATTGCAGCCTTAACCCCACATCTGCATGGTGTGGGGCTTGGTCGTTTCTACAACACGGTCGCACCTGCTATCATGGCTGAGACTTACGTAATTCAACTCCAAGATGGAACAGCTACGGGCTTCGCAGCTTGGGGCAAGTTCAACCAAGTAGTCGCCGCGCGGTTCCGCTGTTCTCCCGACGGCCTGACCGCAAGCGACTTCAAGAGCGGGGAGCAGCAAGTTCTCGTCGTCCTTGCCTCCCCGTTCGCACCTGAATTACAAAAGCGGTTGAAGGGTTACCTCAACGACGAGTACCCGCTCATGCCGCTAGGAGATAAATGATGGCTATTGGAACAGATGAGCCTTACAGCAGCAGCGGCTTTGGAGCCGTAGGTCCGTTCGTTGCCAAAGACAGCACACGGCATGAAAGCCACCGTCAGATGACGGGCTTGTTCCAAAACGTGGACGTTGATGAAAGCATCCGTCGCGATGAAGACACTGACCGTCGCCGTGACATGTGCGTTGAGATTGATTGGGATGAAAAGATTGTCGAGCGCAGGGAGTTGCTCGACCAAGAGTGCTGTGACTTCATCAAGGCTACTGCCAAGCAACTGCTACAACGGGACAACAACGGCGACAGCCGCCGTGACCGGGACTTGCTGCGTGAAAAGGCGTACGAGGCTTGGTGCAAAGCGTGCTTCATTCCTGATGAATTGAAAGATTGCATCGAGGCCGAGAAGAACGCGGCAACTGAGCGCTGGCTTGATCGCATCGGTATGCTGAACCAGCAGCGGGCCAAGGCCGCAGGCTCGTCACTCAACTCTATCGTCACTGATTGGGCTGCGTACGACTTGCGCTTGCTTGAAGCCGAACTCACGGGTATCGTGGGCAAGTACAAAGCTGACGGTATCCGGTTCCGTAACGAAGCGCTGCGTGACGCCTTCAACATGTACGAGACAGTCGCTATTGACTTACAAGACCGCAGCGCTGCGCGGGGCATTAACCTGCTCACCGTCTTGCGGGGGTCCAAGGACGACTTCATGCGCGACCACAACCACGACGAGAAGCAGACCACGGATGACGACGAAGTCACGAACGTGGATATTTCGCAGCAACTTGATCGCGACACAACGACCATCGCAATCGAGGGCAAGTGGTATCAGAACATCACGCAAAGCACCGAGGGTGCTGGCCAATTTCAGGACCAGCAGGACGTAATCAACGCGGCTGTGGACACGCTTACCACACTAGCCAGCGGAGGCGTAGGAGGATAACATGCCCATCTTTGACCTTCTTGACGACGTACTTGGGTTCCAGACCGGCCGCGGTCGTACGTCTCGTGGCACGCAGACCCGCCGTTCTGCTGCTCCGGTTACGATTTTCCAGAACGAGAACGGCTCAGTCACGCAGCGAGAGAGCAATCAATCGCCTTTCTTGCAGCAGGTCTTTTCCAACCTTGGACTTGACCCTGAGCAAGGCCGGGTGAACACCACGTCACTCAACATCAACAGCACTGTGCCATCAGCTACCACGCCCACGCAAGGACGCACGGCTGACACTCGTCGAGCAGCTGAGCCTGTGGCCGTAAACGCGCAGGAAGCAGAGCCAGTGCAGGAACAACCTGAAACAGTCAATGATCGGGATCAGACTTCCGTCGACAGCCTGCGCTTGCGCCTGCTCAACGTGCTGGGAGAACTGTAATGGCATCACCGCTAAACGTCACATTTGCCAAGCCAGCTGACGCAGATGCCGCACGTAGGCAGGCCCGTCTTATCTCGCGTGGCGCGCGCAACAACCCCGACGTGTTTGGTGGTGCGGGTACGGAAAACGCGCAGCTTCTTAAAAATGGCGTCAACCCAACGGTTCAGAACGTACGCAACGCCTACACTGTGGCCGGACAAGACGTCCCTGCTGACGTTGAGGCTGACCTCGTTGCATTGCAGACAGCAAGTCAGACGCGTCAGGAAGTACAGCGTGTTCCTGCAAACATTAGACGTGCGGGCCGGCTCGCAGGCAACAGCAACTTTGACCTATTCGATCTTGAAGCCCGGGAAGGTGAAATCACCCGCAGGCTGAGCGAGCGAACCCGCAACGTCATGACGGAGGAACAGCAACTTGCCCGTATCAGAAGTCGTGCAGCCACGGACCAGTCCATATCTGTTGCAGCCCGCTCTCGTCTCAGCTTGGCTCTCGATGAAGCAACGTTTGACGCAAAAGTCAGCACCCAACTCGACCAAGCGCGTGGTGCAGCGGCGCAAGCTAACACCCTCGAAAGCGTTGAACGGGTTCAACTTGCCGGTGAAGATGATCAAATCAGGCAAGAAGAGATCAGGACAAAGCGAGGTACAGTAGGGCTTGAGACGGACCGGCTGAAGCAGCAGGGTGTCATAGACGCCAACGTGAACCGGCGCAATGCAGGCCGTAACGCGCAAGCAGCAGCAGAAGCAGCGGCGAAACAGGCAGCTGTTACACTTGAAGGCACCGAGATACTGAACGAGGGGCGGGCCAGTAATGCGGCTGTTGCTGCGATCAAAGCCGAAACTGCCGCACGTGAAGACCTGTTGGCACAAGACCTTGAGATTGCCCGTGAAGAAATAAGCGATTACTCCCGCCGTGAACTTGAAATCAATATGACAAGTGGCGCGTTCAGTACTCCGCAAATGGCTGCGGCCGCTGAGCGTCTTGGCCACATCGGCGAAGTTGATAAGGGTATCAAGACCAGATCAGATGCTCTGGTGGCTCGTAACAAAGCAGAAGTCTCACAGACTGACAGAGAAGTCACGGAGTTACAAACGGCTATCGGCAATTACGGCAGCTACGACGCAATTCCTGACGACGAGAAAGCCGAACTCAACGTCTCACCTGTCATGCAGCAGGCGGTGCAGGATAACATTGCGGAAGATGAACTGACCCGACAGCAACGGGAAGTGCAAGCACTTGAACTAGTGACGCAAGCAGTAACCGCACGGGCTGAGCAGCGTACTACTATGATGGACAATGCAGCCCGCGTGCTGATCGGAACGTCTATCACCAACGAAGCTGACCTTGCGGCCCTCGAAACTTCCATCCCCGAAGAAGGCTACCCCGTTGAAATCAAACAACCCGATGGCAGCGTCGTCAGCGTACCTGTGCCCAAGACCTCGATCATGTCAGCGGGCCGGGCAAGCGTCGACGGTTTTCAGCTGCAGGTCTCGCAGCAAGAGCAGCGCGCTGCACAAATCACAGTCAGTGACACGCAACTGAGCCTTGTGCAAGAGCGCTTTGAAAACTTCACGCAGAACTCAAACCTGCCTATGGGTGAAGCAGCTATTGCCGCCTTTGCCAGTGCGCAAGAAAAGGCCACACGCGGAGCAGTTGGGCCTGCAGACCTTGAGTTGATTACGGACGCACTGGTTGAGCAGGTCGTAGGCAAGACTGTCGCAGATGATATCCGGTTTAATCAGGGCAAAACACCTGATAAGCAGCGGCCCGTTGCGCTGTCTACCACGCAGTCCTATCAGCTACAGCTTGTGCACAACCGCTTCAAGTCTGACGACGCTGCACTAGTTGTTGGTTTCTCGGAGTTTGCGCAAGGCTCAGAAGCGGTGGAGGGTGTGGCTGACCCTATTGCTAACGCAGCACTGGAAGCTGTTGTTGGTGAAGATGACCTCATCGCGTTCTCATCTTCTGCACGTAACATTGCAGAGGGCCGAGGCGACTACAGCGTGGGTGAGCGCGGCGAGGCTTTGTATGATACCATTTTCGGTGTCGACAGTGAGACGGGTCAGGCCGATCAGAGCATGGCACGTAAGGCGTTTGCCCGGGCACGGGCGCAAGTCGAGCCGCTAATCCGCAGCCAGCAAGTCACAGCCATGTCCATGAAGCTGCGCTCATCACTTAACCTTTTGCCTCTTGAACAAGACTTGCAGCAAGAAATTGAGCAGTACGTTCTCAAGCCCCTGTCCGAGATGGAAGACTTGACGAAAATGCCTATCTTGCTGCAGTCACTGGCGGTAATCGAAGACAAAGCGAGAGACCGAAACCCTGAAATGGACCCTGACATGGTGGGCGACTGGCTCGCTGACAGCGTTGTCGGATCGGAACAAGTCGTTGCTCGCGGGATGCAGATGTTCAACACGCCCCGTAGCCATGCAGGTATGATCCTAACTGCACAGGCGTTCGGAGTTGACGCAACAAGCGTGCCTATCGACGCCATCCCTTCGGCTATTGCCAAAGCCGCAGGTGTGCACATGAACTCGATGGTGCACAGCTACGCCAGTGGGCAAGGTGGTTACCAAGGTGAAGTCGACAGCATCCGCTACCAAGGTGCCGAGGATGCCGCCCGGGCGGCAGGTGCGTTCACCAGCGAAGGCGGAAACGTAGGCTCAGTGGCTGGCTCTGTAGTAGAACCCTTCATCGAAGCAGGGTACGTCAACACGCTTGAGCGGCAACTTAAACTGTTGGAGGACAACTGATGGCTGGCGTAACAGGCGGTGGCGCAGTTGATGTGCGCCCATTCAGGTCCGACGACATTCGTGCAGATAACCCGCGAAGGCGCAGCGTTGACCTTATCACGGGTTTGGCTAACTCCCCTTTCGGTGCAGTTTTCACTGTAGCGCGCTCGATTATCAACCCTACAGCCTCGGTACTAAACGCCATCGGCGCAGACGTTGGCGAGGTCGACAGCATCGTACCTGAATTTCTTACCGGATATCACCGCAACCGTGAAGTCGCACGGGCGACCGGTGAAATTGGGGTCGCAGTTGCGGAGAGCGTCATCCTACCGGGCCTAATTTTGAAACGCGCAGGCCCCATCGCAGAGGCCGCAAAGCGCATCGGACTTGCCCCTTCAACTGTAGCTAAGATGACAGTCTCACAAGCCCGTACTGACCGGTTCGTGCGCGCAATGAAACTGAAAGACGCAGATGCTGCTGTGAACGCAGGCATGCGAGGCATGCCATTCACCCCACTCGCTGATCGCGCAGGCATTACAGCAAGGGCAGCGGGTCTGTTTGACAAGTCTGCTGAGGCTGCGAGAGACACAACACGGGCAGCTGCACTTCGGCGCGTGCGTCAGCAGAAACGAGGCGATGAAGTTAAGCAGTTCATCGCGGCAGAAATTGCCATTAACGCCACGTTAAATGAAAGCTACCTGCTGTTCGGCGATGAGTTCACTGTAGGCGACGCACTTGTAGGCGCTGCGTTCACTGCACTACCTATAGGCGCGGCCTCATTGTCTTCCTCCTACGTCAGTCGTACTTCACTCAGCGAGGCGCAGACCATCGGCACGGACGCCTTGCGCCAATGGAAGAAAGACCAGCGGGCAGCTGGTGCGTTCGAGCCTACAAGCAACGGCGGCTTTACACAGGGCTACGACGCGTGGACAGCCACAATGAGCAACGCAAAAGTCGCAGGCACGTCGTTGCAAGCCATGAAGACTTTGCAAGGCGAGGACCTTGCGAGCGCAGAAAACCTATTTGGCTCTGCGCGGACCAGCATGAAAGAGCAGGTGCTTGGCCACAACAAGGCTCGCCCATTCCAGTACCGTAACGAGCCGCCTACCAAAGCGACCGGACCCGTAGGCGGGCTGAGCAACGAGCAAGCCATCGCCGTGGTTGACGCATTGATCGAACGACCTGAATACGCAGTGGCACTTGCAGGCGTAAAGCCTATTAGCCAGCTTCGTCAGGTACAAGATGACTGGGCCATGCGCCTCGATGACGCGACCAGAGGCAAGAACGCCAACGTGCAAAACCGCAACTTCATGCTCGACCATGAAATCTCCGTAGTGGAGCGTGACGGTACGATCGTGGACGCTATGGGCGCGAACCGCGTTGCGAAAGAGCGGGACTTGCCCTTCGCTATGGCGAGTAGACAGCCTGACTTTCGTGACACTAACTCACTGAACGTAACGCGCATTGAGGCTGACGGCGGCTTGCGTCTTGCAGATCACGGGTCCATGCGTGCAGGGCGTGACGGGTCTTTGCACCTGCATGGCAACCCTGTCAAAGCCGGGATGGTATTGAATACTGAGGACGCCACCGCAGTACGCGCTGTGCTGGAAGGCATTGACGCAGGAGGGTCCAAAACTGCACCCACCGATCCCACGTTCTTCCTGCCCAAAGATGACGATCACTTCTTCAAGCTGTCTTGGCTCGCCAGCAAACTGGAAGATGGCACTATCACAGCGGCGCAGACAGGCGGGTCCAACTCGTTGCAGCTGCGTGCGCGCGCGGCAGATCAGCAGTTTGAAGCCCTCAAAGACTTGTCCACGTCGGGGCGTATCGATACGTTCCTGCCTTCGGACCTGTCCAAAGCAACAGGGCTGGTGTTGCACAACCGTGAAAACGAGTTCACGGTTGCGGCAGAAGTATTGCTGCTCGCAGCATCGCAGACCAAGAAAGCCTACAAGCTTAGCGACTTTGGCAAGCCCACGGACTTTGCTTTGGCAGCGCAGCGTATAGCCGTTGACCTCGGCATCGTGCCTTCACAGTTGAACAAGCTTACGGATGATTTGACAACACTGATATCCTCAGGCCCATCCTTCAACACGCGGACCCGGCTCCCACTCCGCGCCGACGCTGCCGATCCTAGCGCCCTGATTGAAAGCCCAAGTCCGTCTATATTAATCAACCGCGCTGCACAACGCCCGCCTTCGCAACTCGCAGAGCAGGCAGACTTGCTGTCACAACAGGCTGTTCGTCACCGCAAAGCCTCGCTCTCTGGCCCGGGCACCCACTGGCTTGTCCGCAACGTCACTGAGGTAATGCGCAATAACCGCATCGCCCATAAACGTGCGCAAGACGTGCCGAGCCTGCATCACGCGTCATTGAAGTGGCAGAACGCCTTTAGTACACGTGAAGCACAGGCCAGTGACAGCCCTGTGTTGCAAGCCGCTACGATACTTGCACAGGAAAGTGACAGGGTAATCGACAGAGCCAGTGAAGTTGCAATGCGTGGCGTGACCCGTGCAGTGACGGAGGCGCGCAAGAAAGGGAACGAACACGTACTTGCCCAGCACAGCGCCTACACAGCTGCGTTCCGTTCAGGCCAGACGATGAAAGCGGACATTGTAGGTGCAGGCAGGCAAGAGATTGACATGTCTTTGCCCAGCAACCGCAAGGCTGTACAGCGTCTATTCCGCAATAACCCTGCTCAAGCCGCAAAGCTTTTGCAGCCTAACCAGCCTGTGTACATGTTCGACGCCGCGCGTGCAATCAAAGACGGGCAGTATATTCCCATCGAGTTCGATGAGCAAGCTGCACGGCTGATCGGTCTTATCAACCAGAACCAGTACGACGTGCTGAACGCACACAATTCTATCAGGTCTGCGGTCAACAAAGCCGGCGTTAACCAGCGCACCGGGCACGTTCCACCTGAGAACTTTAACAAGAAGCACATGCGGTTCTTTCGGTCAGAAAGTAGCCAAGGTAAAGTCGTGGGCTTCGTTGCAGGTGACACAGCTGAGCAGGCCAAGGTTCTTGCAAGGGAAGCCCAGCAAGCTGACAGTTCTCTGGTCCTCGCTGACGAGGTATCTGTGCAGCAATACATCGAGTATTACGATGACATTTACGCAGGCCGAGTCGTAGATTATCGCAACCCACTGCTGCAAACAGGTCCAACCAAGAACGTCAACCTCAGCACCAACGTTGATGTAAGCGGTGACACGCTCGTATCTCAGCTGGAAAGCATCCGTGATGGCTACCGCCGTGCAGGCGCTATGTCCCGTAAGTTGGAGTTCGAACAGGCGCTCAACTACAACAAGCGAGCGCAGGAGCAGAGCGGCATTCAGTCGTCAGCCCAAGGCTCCACGCAGTTTTCCCCGTGGGAAGAATACGAGCGCATCATCAACGGCTTCTCAAACATCGCACCTGACAGCTTTGTGGGCAAGGCTAACGAAGTGCTGACCGAGGGTGCAGACCAGCTGTTCGCTTTCGCAGCAGAGAAACTTGGCCTTGGCACCGCTACACTATCTCGATCGCAGCGCCAAGTGGCCGAGCGCCTGTACAAAAACGGTGCAAGTTCGCAGTTCTTTTCTTCTATGGAAGACGCGCTCAACCGGGCGCAAGTCGCTGTCCCGTGGAAAGGGGCGAACCTTGCTCGTAAACAGCAGCGCTTGAACAAGGCAGTTGCCACAGCTACGCTCCGCTTTGG
>Ga0114957_1003567_pt1 | contig 13920 bp, 14 predicted proteins | sample BantaG_FD_87175 | JGI IMG/M metagenome (GOLD analysis project Ga0114957, IMG submission 87175) | Marine algal microbial communities from Bantry Bay, Ireland - BantryBay_4 metaG | ecosystem: Host-associated > Algae > Red algae > Unclassified | place: Bantry Bay, Ireland | collected 2014-11-21 | reverse complement strand
TATCAGAAGACATTTTTAATCATCCCTTTTAGCATTTTATTCGTGAGTTAAGGATCAACTCATAAACGGATTTTTAACAGGGATTTTTAGTTCATGAAATTTTTATTAAGCGCTCTTTTGCTTTGCCTTTCTCTTCCACTTTTTTCAGGACCTTTGGTCGTCTACGGCGCTGATAGTCGGGTCAATACTCCGGAGCATCGAAATTGGAGATATAAATCACTTGCAAGTTCTGTTGCAGCAATGATTCCAAACGATGCATTAATACGAAGCGGAATTAATAGAGGTGGAGTTCTTAATTTCTATAAATCAAACCTAAGAACAAGTACAAACCTTTGTCCAAATGAGAGGTTTGGACTGCAACCAGATGTAGCTTTATGTACAGGATTTCTTATTGGACCTCGAACACTTGTCACTGCAGGACACTGTGTCCAAAACCAAGAAGATTGCAATAACAATAGCTGGGCTTTTGACTACACAGCGAAAACTGATTTTGATCGCCTTGTCTCACTTGATCGACGAGGTGTTTATAAGTGTTCCAAAATTATAAAGTCAGTTCTAAATGAAGAAAATGAAAATGACTTTGCTGTTATTCAACTTGATCGTCCGGTAAATAGAAGGCCACTAAGATTAAGAGCACAATTTGCGTCAACGATTTTTTTAAATGAACAAGTTTTTGTTGTTGGGCACCCATCGGGTCTTCCTCAAAAAATTGCTGATAGTGCGTGGGTGACAAAAAACTATGGTGGAAAAGGAAAGTTCTTCACAACAAACCTTGATACCTTTGGAGGCAATTCAGGGTCACCAGTATTTAATGCAAAAACATTAGAAGTCGAAGGAATTTTAGTCAGAGGACATGATGATTATGAATGGGATGAAAAATCTGGCTGTACTCGACCAGTTTCTTGTAGGCTCCATCCTTCAAAGTGTAGTGGAGAGCATGTCACAAGAATTACTGAAATATACAAGGCTTTTAGGAAGTAATAATTTTCCCAACTAAGTCATAATCATGAGCGTCAGTGATTTCAACGCTGACGATATCACCCGGATACGCAAAACCATCATTAATAATAACACAGCCATCAATATCAGGGGCCTGTCCTTGATGCCTACCTTTTATTAAAAGCTCAGTATCTGGATGAGCTCCTTCAACTAAAACTTTAATCGTTTTCCCAATATATGCTTGTAGTTTCTTAGCTGAAATTTCTTTCTGAACTTCATAGATTTCATCAAACCTACTATCAATTTCATCTTGTGAAAGTTTTTGCGATAAATTAAATGCAGGAGTTCCTTCCTCGTCCGAGTACTTAAAAACTCCAAGGTGATCAAATTCCATTTGTGTAATATACGTTTTTAAAAGATCAAAGTCTTCTCTTGTTTCCCCTGGAAAACCGACAATGACCGAAGTTCTCAATGCTAGATCGGGAATTGTACTTTGGAGCCGATTAATTTTACTGACCATTTTTTCTGTTGTTATTTTTCTATTCATTCTTCTCAGCACTTGTGTGGAAAAATGTTGAACAGGCATATCGAGATAACGACAAACTTTTTTAGAGCTTGCAATGAAATCAATAATTTCTTCACTTAATTCATCTGGGTAATAGTAAAAAAGTCTTACCCACTCAAGGTTTTCAACTTCTTCTAAGGCTTTTAAAAGTTCTAATAAACTATTTTCTCCATTAAGGTCTGAGCCGTAATCAGAAAGGTCTTGAGAAATAATGTTGATCTCTTTTACTCCTTTAGCAACCAAGCCTTGTGTCTCTTTAACTAGTGAATCAACTGAACGTGACCTTAACTTTCCTCTTAAGGTAGGAATAATGCAAAAAGTACAATTTCGATTACACCCTTCAGAAACTTTTAACCAGGCCATATGCCCTGGGCTAGTATTTACTCGAGGGTCAAATTCGGTATGTATGTACTTGGGAATTTCAACAAACGATTTTTGTTCTAAACTCCCTTCATGAAATGCTTTTAATAGTTTATCTATTTTATGATACTCACCTGTACCAATAAACATATCAACCTCAGGCATAGCTGCTTCTAGCTCACCGGAGTAACGTTGTGCCATACACCCACTCATTACAAGTGCCTTACAAACCCCTTGGTCTTCATTTTTATAGTCGGCCATTTCTAGGACAGTATCAATAGATTCTTTCTTCGCTGCCTCTACAAAAGAACACGTATTTACAACAATAACACCTGCCTTATCAGGCTCAGTAACAACTTTGTAACCATCAAGGCCCAAATACCCTAGCATAACTTGTGAGTCGACGAGGTTTTTTGAGCACCCCAGAGATGTAAAATAAAGTGATTTATCTATATTCATGAGCTGAAACTAGCCTATATTGGTAAATTACGTCAATCACTCTATAACTATTACCATATAGCTATAGAGTGACTATGAACTACAAGATCTAGTCTTCTCCTTCAGTACACTTCAAGACGTATGTTTTTTTACTCTTTTTTGCATAGAGCTCCATTTCTAACACTGAAAGGTCTATTTTCATTCTATATACAAGTTCCTTTCCACTTAGCTTCTCAATAAGACCCTCGGCAGTGAATTCAACAATCGGACCCTTCATGGAAACTTCTGAAACTGTAAATGGCTTAGCAAGCTGAGCTATTCCTTGATTCTTCTTTTCAGTATTTCCTTCTTGCAAACTAATATTTCCATCTTTATAGCCATAAATTTGATAATAAGAGATCTCATCTTCACATAATAAGTACTCTCCCTGTGTTGTGAACTCATAAGTTTCTCTTACCTCATAACCTTGCGAGAAAACGTTTGTGGCGGCCATTAAGCCTAATACTGCGAAAGTTTTTAAATTGAACATAACCTCTCCTTTGTTGTTTAAAATTATGTGCTCAACCTAGCATAAAACTAAACTTCATCAACATTTTTTTAGTAATACTAAAAAATTTACATGATCAAGGTTTTTCGAGCTAAAACCTATTACCAAGCTCTCCTTGGCAACTATTTCAAATTTAGAAGCAGACTGCTATACTTTCGCAATGAAATATCTCTATTTACTACTGATCATGTCTTGTGCTCACTCTAATTACCTGAAAAACTCTCCTGATTGCCCAAGCGGACAATGGAAAGTCTTCTACTACCCAAATGGTGAAAAGATCACGAGAAAAATTACGCCAACTGAATTCCAAGACAATACAATATGGGTAAATAGAATTGACTATTACCAAGCTCAATCTTTTATTATAAAAAAAGACTCTTCCCTCAATATAGGCAAAAAACTTATTTATCAATTTCCAAAGATTGACTATCAAAACTTAAAAGAACTCAACCTACTTCAAGCTAAAGATTACTTCTCAATTCAAATTGATCATCAAGTCTACACTTTTAACTCAAGGACAAAATCTCTCATTAAAAAAGAGAGTCCTATTTCAGGAACGCTTAAAGAAGAAATGATTCCTTTTAAAAAGTTCCTTATAATGAACCCATTTAAGGGGGAAAGATATCGCAGTGAGTATGTTCCACTGAGCTATCAATGCCAGAAGAACTAATTCTCCACTGATCTTAAAGAAGCATTTGTAATTATTAAAGCAACTTCAACACTATTTCTTAAGCCTATGAGTTCGTCATGCATTGCAGCTCCTCTGTAAAACTTTTGAACCTGTTCATGAAGAGAGCTAAACATGGCCTTCGCTCTTAAGAGCCTATTTCTAGACTTATTAATTCCAACATAATTCCACATTGTATTCTTGATAATCATTTTATCTTGAGCAACTAAACTCATGTCTACTTCTTCTTGAGATGAACTCCAGTCTCGAATTTTTAAATGTGAATAAACATCTTCATTCAAGTCATCTAACATAAACTCTGCAGTTGTATAACCATAGGTTAATCCCTCTAATAAGGATGTCGATGCCAAACGATTTTTTCCATGAAGACCTGTGCAAGAAACCTCTCCTACTGCATAAAGGTTTTTTAAGTTTGTTTCTCCACTTTGATTCACTTTGATTCCTCCACAGGTGTAGTGAGCTGCTGGAACAACAGGAATCAGGTCTGTGCTCATATCATATTTGTTATTTTCAAGATGATTCCAAATATTTGGAAACCTTTTTTTCAGGTGGGGTTTACTTTCATTTGTAATGTCTAAATAAACACAGTCCCATTTATTTTCAATCATTTCATTTATAGTTGCTCTACTAACAACATCTCTTGGAGCAAGTTCTAAGTCATCGTGATACTTTTTCATGAAGCGCTCTCCACTTCCATTTACAAGCTTTGCACCTTCACCTCTTAGAGCTTCTGAAATCAAAAATCGTCTATGATGGCTCGGGCCATAGAATGTTGTTGGATGAAATTGAATGAACTCCATATTACTTAATTCGGCACCAGCTCGCCTTGCCATCGCTTGGCCATCACCTCGGGTTGTTGGTGAGTTTGTATGGTGAAGATACAAAGCATTTGCCCCACCTGTTGCCAAAATAGTTTTTTGAGCTAAAAACTTAATAACTTTTTCTTTCTTTTGATCGAAGACGTAGGCTCCTACAACTTTTGTAGTTTCATAGCGCTGATGAATCTCAATCCCATGGTGAGAGGGTGTGATAAGATCCACTGCCGTCATTTGTGTAAACAAGTCGACATGTTCGCATTTTTCTAGATAGTTAAGTAAAGAGATTTCAATCGCTTTTCCTGTAGCATCATCATTATAAATAATTCGAGGAAAAGAGTGAGCGGCTTCCTGAGTGAACTTCAACTTACCATTGTCATCTTTAGTAAAGGTAGTTCCTGCCTTTTTGAATAAAACTTCATCTACGATTTTTTTAGAATTTTCTTCAATATGCTCTATTGCTAGTGAGTTTGATGTTTGATTACTTGCCGCCTGAATATCATCATCAATAAGCTTGTCATCACTATCCATGTAAATGATGCCACCTTGGGCCCAATACGAGTTACTCTCCTCAGGTTTTGATCTATTTGTTATAAGAGCAACTTTCTTTCCCGATTCATTTAACTTGATAGCACTACTTAAACCAGCGATCCCTGTCCCAATAATTAACACATCATATTCAAGGTAATTCTTCATTTAGGCTCTCTGGTATTTCAGTGATAGATCTACTTTTTGTGGTGCATAAGTTAACATTCCTACACTGATAGCATCTACACCTTTAATTGCATAACTTTTTACACTTGAATGATTAATTCCGCCAGATACCTCATAGGTCATATACTTAGGCTTGATTTCGATTGCTTGTGTGACTTGTGCTAGAGAAAAATTATCCAACATCACATATTGAACCCCAAGCTTTATTGCTTTTTCAAGCTCTTGCAAGTCATGTATTTCCACTACCATGTTTTGATAGAAGCCCCCCTGAGATTTAAAGAAATTGATTGCCTGCTCCAGGCCTCCAAAAAATGATTTATGATTATCTTTCACCATCCAAGTATCAACCTGATGCATCCTATGATTATACCCTCCTCCAATTCTCACTGCATATTTTTCGAAAGCACGTAATCCTGGAGTCGTTTTTCTTGTATCTAAAATTTTAGTTTCTGAACCTTCTATCAAACTTACGAACTGATTTGTCGTTGTCGCAATACTGCACATCCGATTTAGCAGGTTTAAAGCAATTCTTTCTAAAGTTAATGCAACACTAAAAGGTAGCTTAAAGTGAATTTCTTTTTTCTCTTTTTCGGTAACATATTGGCCTTCCAAACTCAAAAGAGATTTATCATCTAACTTCTCATCAAGGTAGAGATTAAAAACTTCAAAGAAAAAAGGAAGTCCCGCCATGACAAGATCACTTTTCACTTTTAGCTGACAATTAACAATGTCATCAGGCAAAGAGTTTATATAATGGAAGTTCTCTAAGAATCCATCCTCTTTTAAGAAATCATTTACATAATTTTTAATAAAACTCGAATTAAGTTTAGCCATTTCAACACCTTATATTGTTCTAATTATATACTAAACTTGCAGGTTCTCCAGGCAAATGAATATTCAACTTTTTACTATTTTTTTACTCAGCTTCACTTTATTGTCTCATGAATCAAAACAATTTAAATTTACCAACAAAGCTTTCTATAAATATAAGCGTCGCCCCAAAAATAAAGAAAAGCTCGCCATCTACACTCGAAAAGAAATTGCCCTTTTAAAGGCCTTAAATTCTGGTGATAAATCACTCCTTTCTCGGAAGAAAAAAAGTATGTACAAGGACCTTGGATTGCTACATTTATTTACTCCATCTGGAATTCATTTACTACCAATAGGTTTCATGATGAAGAAACTATTTCCACGTTGGATGAATTTCTTACTCAATACTCTCGCTTATATATTTTTTTTCAAAACAAAGGCTTTTTGGTCTATCAGAAGAATTCTTATGCTCAAGAATTTAAATACTTTATCCCCGCACCTCTTTTTTAACTTCCTTGCTTGCTTTGTCTTTGATTTCGCACTGGGAAGTTACGCTCAATCCCCCTTGAGCTTTTGTTTTAGTTTTCTTTTTTTAGGAAGTGTTATTTTTTCAAAATCGAAGATAAGACTTGTATTATCTCTATACTTCTCTCAGTTCATCCTCGCTTACTTTTTCTCGGGTATTATTAATCCCGTTGCACCGCTTTTTGGTGTCATCCTAACAAGTATATTTACTTTTATTTTTCCATTTAGTTTTATTGATTACTGGCTTTTTTACCAATTAGATTGGGGACTTAAGTTTTCCTTTATGATTGATTTCTATGACACTCTAGTAGCTCACTTGCATCAACTCGCATTCTACATCCCTTGTTTGGAAGTTTCATATTCAATAATTTTATTAGGATTCGTATTTCTTTTAAGACACTATCGTTTGGGCTTGATTATACTTTTGTTGATAAGCAATGATTTGAATAACATTGCTTATCAATCTAGTTCTAGGACATTTTATCACTCAAGTAAGATTAAGACTTTACTGTAACTTCAGCTTTGAATTTATCAAAAGTTTTTTCTTCTCGAATTGCATACTTAAGGTTATTGACGAGGTTTTCATTTCCTCCGTACATTTCCTTTACTTGCTTAAAATCCATCCCTGAAGCTTTGCTCATTTCTTCAAATTTCGCATCAAGATCGCTATCAAGAGTTTCTACGTTGTACTTTTCAGCTAGCTTATTAAGTATTAAACCTGAACGAACTTGAAAGTCCGCTTTAGTTTCAAAGTCTGCACTCCACTTGTTGAAATAGTCTTCTACCATAGTGTCGTTAAAACCATTTTGCTTCAAACTTTTATCTGTCTCATCTTTGAGAGCTTTTACTTGGCTTTCAACCATTGCCTTAGGAAGGTCAAACTTGTTTTCTTCCACTAATTTTTCTAAAATTTCCTGATGAAGTTTCTCGTCAGATCTTCTCTTTTTATCTGCTGCTAAACGATCTAATGTCTTTGCTTTAAAGTCTTCAACTGACTCAAAATCAAAACCTTTTACGAATTCATCATTAAAGTCTGAGTGTTTCTTCTCTTTAATTTCATTAAGTTCAACATGAAACTTTACTTTCGCATTTTTCAAATCTTCGGCATGATAATTCTCAGGAAAGGTAAGCTCTAGTGTTTTTTTCTCACCTTTTTTCATTCCAATAAGACCTTCTTCAAAGCCTGGTATAAACTGGTTAGAACCAATTTCAAGACTAAACTCTTTTCCCTTCATGTTCTCAGGACGTTCACCATCTTCTTTCTCACCCTCGAAGTTCATTATAGTGAAATGTCCCTTCTCAACAGCAACATCACCTTCAACTAAAGTAAGTTCCGCTTTAGAGTCAAGCATCTGTTTTTGAACCAACTCTAAATCTTTCTCTTCAATGGCATCAGGCTCTTTAGAAAAAGAGTAACTTGAGTAATCTTTAATCTCAAACTCTGGAAAAATCTCAACAGTTGCTTCAAAAGCAATGTTCTTAGAGTCTGCTTCATACTTTGTATTATCAAATTTAGGATAACCTACCGGCTTTAATCCTTCTTTATCGATTGCATTATAAAATTCTTTTGTCACAAAACTATAAAGCGCTTCATTTTCAACTTGAGGCCCGTACATTTGCTGAATAACTGAAAGAGGTGCCTTTCCTGGCCTATAACCTTTTAGGTTTGCGTCTTTTTGCTTCACCTTTAAAGACTCATTGATTTCAGCTGAAAGATCGACTGAGTCAAAAGAGAATGAAAGTAATTTTGTACAACCGTTAACTTCTTTAATTTTGTAATTCATAGTGCCCATCCGTAAATTAATTTCCTTGGAAGCTAACATGAAAGTGAGTGCTTATCAAGTATCTAGAGAGGGTAATTACGAAGACACACCTTGCGAGGCGTCATATATTTTATCCAAAAAAAGCCCATGTGCGGGCATCACACAAGAGATCCTTTTCTCATTTTTTTGAATGAGCGATTTTTTAAAATCTTCGATGCTCAACTTTCCACTGGCCACGTCTAGAAAAGCTCCGACTAAAAGGCGAACCATTTGCTTCAAAAATCCATTTCCCGTAATTTCAATAACATATACACTTCCTGCTTCATTAAATCCTCCTACTTCGCGGTCTGATTTTCGAAAGGTACACGAGTATATTTTCCGAGTAGCTGTTTGCACTTCGCTGCCTTGGCAAAAATAATTTACAAAGTCCCATTCACCTACAACACTTTCACAAACATGGCGCAATAGGTCTTGTGAGAATGTTGAGTGAATTTTAGTAATATACCGACTAGAGAAGGCACGAGGATCAGATGGAGAAAAGTAATATGAATACGTTTTTTTATAAGTATCACGGATTGGATGATAGGATTCATCACATTCATTCACTTCTTTGACTCGAATTGCGAGGGGAAGCAAATCATTTAGCGCTTTGTGTAACCCTTTACTTGAAATGGCATAAGCTAAATCAACTTTACAGATCTGGTCTCTTGCATGCACACCGCGATCTGTACGGCTAGCTCCTAAACTTTTCTTGAAACCATTGGGGTTGAGAACTTTGAGACACCTCTCTAGTTCTCCTTGAATAGTTTTTTGATTTGTCCCTCGCTGGATTTGCCATCCAAAATAATCAGTCCCATCATACTCTAGGCGAAGGAGAAAATACTTAGTCATCAATTTCAATAATTCCTTTAGAGAACTTTTCTTTATTGATAATAAAATAAGTTATACAAGAAAAAACATAAAGGTTAATGACACCAAAAATAAAAATATCCTCATAAACAAATAGTGAGAAAAGAAACAAAAGCGTGAGAAGGAAAAACTTTTTTGGATTCTTTCCTATAAATTCATTTTCTTTTAAAGACACAAAAGGGATTGTTGAAACCATCAAGAGTCCATAAATCACAATGTAAAAGTAAGATATTTTTGAAAGGTTCCATTGAGGAAAAGAGAGATTAAAAAAGCAAAAGCCAATAAGACTCATGGCCGCGACAGGGCTTGGTAAACCTTCAAAAAACTTTGCAGAAACCTTCTCAATATTAGCATTAAACCTTGCAAGCCTGAGTGCAGTACAAAGACAATAAATCAAAGCACAGACAACTCCCTTTCTTCCTGAATCTTGAAAGTAACTTAAGTAAAAAATTAACGCAGGAGCAACACCAAAGCTCAGCAAATCACTCAGTGAATCAAACTGTTCACCAAAGCTTGACTGAGTTCCTGTCCATCTTGCGACTTTTCCATCAAAGAGATCACAAAAAGTTCCTATTATGATTAAATACAACGCTTTATAGAATTCACCTTTTATGGCGAAAGTGATCGCCACAAAACCACAGCTCATATTTAATGCCGTAAACAAGTTGGGCAAGATAAATTGAATCCTTTTATTATCAGTCATAAATCTCAGCTACCCCTAAAGTGCTCCGTCCTCCGACAACGCTGTCCCCTTCATTTATATTTAAACATACTTGAGTTGGCAAAAACAAAGTCACATTTCCTCCCCAAAGTCGATATCCGACAACTGACTGTTTACTAATATTATCCCCAATATCAATATTTAAGAAAAGCTCTCTTGCCTCCAGCACATCCAAATTAAAATGTAATTTGTAATTATAACTATCCCCCTGGAGCTCTATACAATCAGAATGAGTTGGGTGGTTTTTTAAAAGAAATTGTGGAATCAACCCGAAAGATTTTCTCTTTTTTTCTTTTTTAATAAATGCAAAACTCATAACCCTGACATCTCGAGGAGCATAAACTCCCCAGTCTCCGAAGCAAGGCATTTTAATCGTTATTTGATTTTCATGCTCTCCCTTAACTATTGTTAATACTTTCCCACTAACAGGAGAAACAAGATCAAAAGCAGAGATCGCTGAATCTTTCTTTGAACGAACTCTCAAAAGAAGTAAGATGCTAAGCATAGCTAATGAGAAAATTAAACCAAGTATCGGTAAAAAGAAAAAAACAATTAAGGAAAGAAAAATTAAAAAGTATGAATCAGATTTATCTAAAAAGTAGAACTTCATTTACGCTTGAACTCTTCTTCTAGAGGGCGATAGTAAAAAACACCTTGATTAGACTTTTTCTCCACAACTTTTTTTATCAATTTCGTTACCAAAGTTTTTTCAATATTTCGAAAGAGTTTAATATCAACTCCCTCGATTTCCTCGATTCCGATATAACTAAGTTCTTTATTAAAACTGGTGACTCTTTTTTGTTGGAAAATTCCTTCATGGTGATTTACAAGTAAATACTCCCCTTTGAAAGCACGACTAAGCCAAAGAGTGTCACTTGGAAGTTCTGCTAAGATTTCAAAACTATAAAAGCTGAAGCATTCAATTTCTTCTAGTTCTAAAATATCTTGAAAACCTTGTAGTAAACGAAGCCCTGTATAACTACCTGGCCCCTTGTTGAATATATAAGTACTGTTAAACCTGTTTAGATTTTCTTTTTCTAAAACACTGTTAATTGTCGAATGAAGACATTGGGATGCTTTTTCGTTGGTACTACTTGAACTCTTTAGATTAAAGGAGTCATCATAGTAATCGACTCTAACCCCATCAAGTATATCAATGACTAAATAACTCATAGTTCATTATTGAAACACAAATCTCGAGATGTCATTAAAAATAACAAAGCCCATAAGTAAGAGAAGAAATGAGAGTCCTATTTTCTGGGCAAACTCCATTTTCTTTTGAGAAAGTGTTCCACCATTTAGCAGTTCAAAAAAGATAAATAAAATATGTCCACCATCTAAAACTGGTATAGGTAACAGATTCATCAACCCTAAATTAATAGACATAATCGCCATAAACCGAAGGAAGAATTCAAAACTTATCTGCAAAGAAGATGAGGCCACATTAGCAATTGCAATCGGTCCCCCAAGGTTACTCCAAACATCTGCGCTACCAATAAACATATCTCTGATAACACGAAAGGTTTTCATGAAGGCAATATGAGTTCTTTTGTAAGCACTCTTGAGACTAACAACAAAGCCTTGCCCTTCAATTGTAATCTTCTTACCTCTGTGAACAAAGAGCCCACTTTGAACACCAATCGAATAATACTTCTCATCTTTGAATGAGTTCTCTTTCGGAGTGATTTTTTTCGTGTAGGAATTTCCTTTGAAATCAATCAAGTTCAGTTCGATGGCGCTGCCTTTTCCTTCCACTAAAGAAGACCTCAAATCATCAAAGGAATAAACTTCCTTACCATTAATATGTGTGATGAGAGTATCGTCCTTAACCCCGGCTTTGGCCGCAGGTGTATTTGAGATCACCTTCGAAATATGCAAATCACTTCTGTAAAAACCGTCTTTTCTCAATTTCTCTAATATTGAAATACCACTGGGTCTATTAAATATCTTCAGTAAAGAACCATCTTTTTCTTTTATTAAATAAAAATCACTGGCCTTAGAATCAATTAATTCTTGAAAGGAATACTTGAGAGCGTCTTCAACTTTATCAGTATCTGAAAGAATAATCTTCTCCCCACTGGCGTTATAAAAAATTGGTTCGACTAAGTAAGATGACTTATAAACGTAATCTTCTAAAAGGCTTTCTGGTTTCTCATTAACATCAAGAAAGACATTTCCTCCAGCTCTTTCAACTTCAAAACGATTTTCTTGTTCATCAAGGAAAACCATATCTTCTTGAGTGTAAAAAAACTCTCCATTTATTTTTTTGATGATATCGCCGGTTCTAAAACCTGCCTGGTACATCTTTGAGTCTTGAGTTAGTTTTGCGACTTTAAATTCTCTAACTTCTTCACCTTTTACGATCAAAAAGAAGTAAAGAACAAATGCTAAGATAAAGTTAGCTAGTGGTCCCGCAAAAATGATGCAAAATCTTGCCCACTTTGATTTATGATTATAAGCAAACTCTCTTTGATCAGCCGGTATTTCATCTTTGTTTAAAAGATTCTCACCATACATCTTCACGTATCCCCCCAAGGGGATCAGAGAAATTCGATAATCAGTATCGCCTCTTTTAAAAGCAAAAATTCTTTTTCCAAATCCAAGAGAGAATGTTTCAACTCTTACTCCAAATAATCTGGCCAGAAGGAAATGTCCGAGTTCATGAAAAAAGATCAGTGGACTTAGAAAAACAATGAAAGCAAAAATTTTATAAATCATAGTTCGTTAATATTACGAAATTTAGGTATAAAAAGATAGATTCGGAAAAATTTAAAGAGCTCTTCTAAAAAAAGCAAAAAAGGTAATAAAAAGGAGACACAAATAATATGCTATCTGCTCTATCATAAATTCCACCATGCCCTGGAATTAACTGAGAACTATCTTTTATGTCAAAAATCCTTTTTAGTTTAGATTGAGCAAGATCTCCAAGAACCGCCATTACAACGAGAAAAAGAAGAAAAAACAAATAAAATAAACCTTTTTGGTCCAAGAAGTATGAACTGTAAAAATAAGTCAAAACTGTTCCACAACCAACTCCCCAAAGAGCTCCTTCTCTAGTTTTATTAGGGCTAACTGAGGGAAAAAGTGGAGTCTTCCCATATTTTCTTCCAAAAAACCACGCACTAGAGTCAGTTATTGCGACAAGTAAAATAAGCCCTAAGATTTTATATCGCCACTGTTCAGAGTAAATAATTGAAGCGAGAGAACTAATTGCAGGAAAGAAAACTAATGGTGCGAGGAAAATATATTCCTTCAATTTCACCAACACTTTCTTTGGTATTTGGACTACATCAAAGAGCAATAATAAATGTCCTGCAACCAAGCATACATTAAGGAAGACCAAGAACTCTCTTAAGTAAGTATCTCTGAATGTATAGGTAATGAATGCTAAAGAGAAATAAACTATCAGTGCTCCTAGGTATTCAATATCACCTCTATCAACTTTAAAAAAGTTATGAATAACTTCGTCACAAATAAGCATTCCTATTAAGTAAGTTAATAAAACAAAAGGTGCCTTGCCGAGAAACATAAGTAAGGAAAGAATTCCTATCATCACTAGTGCTGAAAAAAATCTTTTCTTTGTAGTACTCATTTTAAGTTGAACTCACTTGTCTAAGGTTTTTCTTCTGATCTATCACTTTCCCAAATCTTCTTTCTCGAGAGGAAAACTTCTCTAAAATATCTTTAAACTCTTTTTCTGAAAACTCTGGCCACATTGTCTTAGTAAAAACCATTTCAGCGTAAGACAGTTGCCATAGCATGAAGTTTGAAACCCTAACCTCTCCACCCGTTCGGATTAAGAGATCAACTTCTCTCGTATCATAATCATATAGGTACTGACTCAAACTCTCTTCAGATATTTTTTTGCCTGGATTCTCTTCTATAAAGGAGTTCACACTCTTAAGAATCTCCTGGCGACTTCCATAACCAAATGCGATATTTAACTTAAGACCTTCAAAGTTCTTTGTTTCAGACTCCAAGGAGAGAATTCTATCTTTAGTCTCTTGCGAAAGACCACTAAACTCACCACAAACTTTAAAGCGCACTTTATTTCGAATTAAGCGCGCTCGCTCCTTTTCTAAAAACCTATCTAGCAGTTTAAAGAGGAAGTTAACTTCCTCGATTG
>Ga0114957_1003566_pt1 | contig 13925 bp, 10 predicted proteins | sample BantaG_FD_87175 | JGI IMG/M metagenome (GOLD analysis project Ga0114957, IMG submission 87175) | Marine algal microbial communities from Bantry Bay, Ireland - BantryBay_4 metaG | ecosystem: Host-associated > Algae > Red algae > Unclassified | place: Bantry Bay, Ireland | collected 2014-11-21 | reverse complement strand
TTTATATACCTTTGTACTTGGATTTAATTCCATTGGATTGCAGATTTGAGTTGTGTCGTAACTACAAAAATCTGCTTTCCTTTTTTATTTTCATAATCTCTTCAAAAACCATCGGGTAGAGTAATCAAAACCATTTATATTTTTTAGAATTTTCGTAACTATTCAGCATACCTTATCCTCAATAGTTACATTTTTTCTTCTATTCAACATATCAAATTTCTATTTTTTCTTACTTCTTTCTGAACATTTTTTTCTTTCTCTCGTTTTGGCGATGAAAGCAATTTGTAATTTCCTTTATTCTATAGAGAGTAAAACGAAATTTATTTTTAAACCAAAATCATAAAAAAAATGGCAGAAATTAAAATTCAAAAAAAGAAAAATAACAATTTACTACCTTGGTTATTCGCTATCCTAGGTTTAATATTATTAGGTTGGCTGGCAGTCGATTTGTTTGACAAAGACGGAGAACCAGAATTGTTAACCGCTGACGAAGTTAACTTTCCAGATGCTCATCTAAATGATGATCGTCCAGACAATGATGCGCTAAATGCTAAAGGCGGACAGACTGATATGGATGACGACGACAACGACTGGGATGAAAATTGGGACGGAAGTAATGCTACGTATAATGATAATTATGAATATTTTATGACTTCTATCGATAGGATAGATGAAGATATGGATGTTCACCATGAATATAGTAGTAACGCTTTGCGAGCTTTGGCAAATAGCCTGATCGTTTATGCTGATGAGAATGATCTAAAAACAAAATCAGTAGTAAAATCTAAGTGTGAAAAAATTAAACAAAATGCAATGGAGATTACTCAAGATTGGAAGTCAACCGATCATGCTGATAAAATAAGAGCTGCTGCACTTTCTGCTGTTGAAGTCATTAATGATATCCAAATGAAAGAATTTCCTAATCTAAAGAATGAGGTGGTAGAACTAGAAAAAGTAGCTCAGAGTATCAAGAAAGGAACATTGGCGTTGGATCAAAAAAAGGAAGTAAAAAGCTTTTTTGAGGCAGTAGCTAAGGTTTTAGATAAAATGACTTCTGCTTAATATAAATAAGCAGTTGATTTTTTTTAGTAAAATTTTTTAACCAAAAATAAAATAAAAATGAGTAATAGCAATAATATTAATACGAGTCCAGTAACTGAAAATCAAGAACAATTAGTTCCATTAGAAAATTTGGAAAATTGGAAAGTCCACGAACATGATACCGATATCAGAGGTTGGGATTTCTATGCCAATGGTGAAAAAGTTGGTAAAATTGAAAACTTGATTGCTAGTACTAATCAAGAAAAAGTCAAATACGTAGAAGTGGAATTGGACGAAAAAATGAACGAATATCGAGATTTTAAATATCGACAACATTTGCATCAAGAGTACCATAATTTTTATGGAACGGATCAAGATCGCAGAGTCATCGTCCCAATCGGAGTTGTGGAGATTAATAATGAACAGAAAAAAGTAGTTGGTTCTCCTAATTTGAATGCTCAACATTTTGCTAATAGTCCTCGCTATAAAAATTGGAGTTCTACCCCGATCACACCAATTCATGAAATCTTGGTAGCAAAACATTATACTGATAATGATGAAAATTATAAAAATGATTATAGCGGAAAAGAATATAATTTAGCTGAATATCGCTCTTATCCACGTATTCCAAATTCTCGTTTTTATCAAACAGATTTGTTTAGCCGAGGGAGTTATTTGAGTCGCTATCGAAATGCTACTCCTTCGATGACGAATTTTAATTCAGGAATGCCTAAAAGATAAATTATCATCAGATCATTTTATAACTCATGTTAAGCATGGTAATCTCCCATGGTTCTCCTTTTTCTTTAAAGATAAAAAAGTAGGGAAACAGGAAATTATATATGGTGCGTAATGTCAGTTAAAAAAGACTATCAGTTTAAATACTGGTAGTCTTTTTTTATGAAATATTTTTTACCGTTACTTACTTTCTTAATATTTATCAAACGAAGGCAAGAGTCTTCTTGAGTGTTTGAAACTAACGCAGAGCGGTATCTCCAGCATCTGTGCTTTTTGTCAGAGAGATGATTTCAGCGGTCTTGATTTTTTTACTGATGTCTAAAATCCTTGAAATCTTGATTTAAAATTTTAAAATCTAACTTTCCATTCATCCGTTTGAGATGCTTTTCTCTAAATTCCATTTTTAGTTTTTTACAAAAAAAATGGAAATGAAATGCACGCAATGATTTTCAAACAAAAAGAAAGAGTCCATCGCAAAAAACGATAGACTCTTTGATAACTAACACACGCCTTAATATATTTAATTACTTGATAGTTCGCATTCCTTATTTAAAAAGAAGTTTCAAAAGGAAAATTAATTTCTTAAAATGGATGAGGAAAGAAAAAAAGAAAGTTCTTGCCGAAGCAAGAACTTCCAAATGATAACTAACACACGCCCTAAAAACTTTGTATTTTTGTATTTAATTGGGTAAAAATCCAAATGCTATTATTGTTATAGCTAACGCATGAATTCTTAATAGAAATTCTTAAAACGTAATAATATTATTTAGGCGGAGTTAGTTATTAAAGCATTAATGAATTACCAAAGTATAGACTTTGTTGATGTAACTCTACTTAATTTGTAGTGTGTAAAATATCAAACGTCACAAAATTGATATAGTTTCAACTTTATAAATAAAGCTAAATTTTTGTCCAATAATCTTTCGTCCTCCTAAATTAACTTTTTACCATTTTGAAATCTCCATTCTCTTTGACGAATTCTAAAAAGGCATCAGCATCTTTTAAGAAAAATTTATGGTCACCTTCGGCAAATACTTGAAGTTTTTTTTCGCTCGTTGGAGCTATCCAAAATGTTCCTTTTTCCAAAGTGAAAATTAAAAGGAAGCCTGGTTCTACTTGATATTTTCCTACATCTTATTGAATTCGGTTTTTTTTGATTAAAAAATGGATGAAATTGCACAAGTGCAATTCATTATGATGAAATTTGAAAATGGTATTTTTTGATTAGAATGGATTCTGCTGAAAAGTAGCAAAGGAGATATTTGATATTCGCAAGAAGAGGACAATAAATTTTTTTTTTTGAAAAAATCGACGACGAGATTCAATCTATGATAAGGTACAGCATAAAGTATCGTTTTTAAAAAATGCTGCGGATTAAATCTGCTGTTCTCTGCTTGAAAATGGAGAGTAAGGGATTTAAGCCCGAGCAAGTTTCCACAAGTTTTAGAAGACGGCAAAATGAAATACACCTAATTCCTGAGTTAATTAATAAACTGAATTACCTTTTGTATTTTTGGAAAAAAATTACGTGCAACTATCAATTTTACCTTCTGTCTTTTTAACTAAACTAGATAGAGCTATTGGATTATAACAATATTCACCGTGAACTCGTTGAGGATTGCAAGTTGGGAAAACGGCAAGCTCAATTCGAATTGTATCGACTTTATTCTAGGGCGATGTACAATATTTGTTTGCGTATGTTAAAGAATGACATGGATGCAGAGGATCTTTTGCAAAATTCATTCGTTGATATTTTTACTAAATTAGATTCCTTCCGATTCCAATCTTCTGTTGGTGCTTGGATCAAAAGAATTGTCGTTAATAATTGTATTAATTTTTTGAAAAAACGACGATTAGAAATCCAAGAATTAAACGACGAAATCACACAACGACCAGAACCAGAGGAGGAAGATTATATTCCAAAATTTTCTGTTGAATCCATCAATCATGCTTTGTTTCAGTTACCGGATGGTTATCGGGTGGTGTTTACACTTTATCTGATAGAAGGATATGATCACAAAGAAATTGCAGAAATTTTAGAAGTATCAGAGGCGACTTCGAAGTCGCAATATAGTCGAGCCAAAAAGAAATTAAGAGAAATTATTAGAAATCAAAATAGCAATAGCAATAGCAATAGCAATCAAAATCAAAATCAAAAATTCCCAAAGTGAAATCATTTTTTAAATTGCCATTGCCATTGCCATTGCCATTTATTGTTAGCTAATCAAAAAAAAATAGACATGAGCGACCGTCTAGAAAAATTTATTAATCAAAATCGAGAACAGTTTGATGATAAAGTTCCGAACTTAAAAGTTTGGGCGGATATCGAAAAACGACTTGATCCTCCGCAAGCGAAACGGATTTCGATGAAGCGAATGTTAAGCATTGCTGCAACGATACTTCTGTTATTATCAACAGGTGCATTTTTAGGAAATTATTTTAAAGCAGAGGTAAATGTTCCGATTGCTAACTTGGAAGATTATCCTGGATATGGACAAAAAGAGAAAGATTTTCAACAGGAAATTAAAAATAAAAAAGCACAATTAGCTAGTTTTAATTATGATACAGCTATCAATGATGACTTAGTTGACTTAGATAAAACTTTGGCAGATTTGAGAACAGAATTAGAGGATGTACCGAAGGGAAGTGAAGAACAAGTTTTGCAAGCGATGTTGAAAAACTATGAAACGAAAGTAGCCATTTTAGAAATTGTTTTGGAAAAAATAGCTTTAACTCAAACCAAAAGAGATAAAAAGAATGAAGGTTCTGAAATGTAAAATAGGTTGGTTATTGGCGATGTTGATCTTTATGGGACTATCTGTTTCGGCAAAAGAATTTGAACGAAACATTAAGAAGAGTAGTCCTATTTCAATGAATGGTCAAGTAGAGTTGTCTAACACTCGGGGGACAATTGATGTCAGAACTTGGAATAAAAATGAAGTGAGTATTGATGTACTCATTACCGTCAACGCTCGAAATATTAGAGATGCGAATGAAGTTTTTGATCGCATTCAAATTAAATTTGACAGCTACAAAAATATAGTCAAGAGTCGAACAATTATTCGAGATGTACCGAAGTGGAATTGGAATTATGTACGGAGTGAATACACGATAGACTATGTAGTTTATATGCCTAAAAAATGTAATTTATCTTTATTCAATAAATATGGCGATGCCTTGATTGCAGAGTTGGAAGGGAAAGCAACCTTGTCAGTTCAGCATGGAAATATTCGATTAAAAACGATAGAACGATTGTTGACTTTAGATTTGAAATATGGAAATTGTACCGTTGTGCAGGCGGCTAATTCTGAGATAAAAATGGTGCATGGAAATATCCGATTGAAGAAAGCAGCGAATATTAATTTTGCCACAAGTTATTCCAAAATTAATGTAGATGAAGCAGCTGATATTAAAAGTACAAGTGTTAATGATACTTATAAATTAGGTATCGTACAAGAATTTAGAAATGTTGGAAAATATGATCAAGTCGAGATCAAACAAGTTGATAATATTATTGTTTTTTCTAAATTTACGGACTTCAAGATTGATGTGGTAAAGAAACATGCTGATTTCGATATGATGTATGGAAGTGTGAAAATTGCTAAAGTGAGCGAAGGTTTTTCAGATATTTTGATGGTAGGAGAAAATACTGATTTCCAATTGAATGTAGAGGAAGGAAGTGATTACAAAATGGATGCAACTGCTCGATATGCTAATTTAAAATATCCTACCGTTTCAAATATTATTTCCAAAGACAAAAAAGGAGATGAACAAAAAGTAGAATTTTATGTTGGCAAAAAAATAAATCCTTATAGTTATATTAAAGCAAGGGTAAAGTATGGAGACATCAGTATTAAGTAACGGTTATTTTTTAACGGTTAATGGTGAACTGTGAACGGTTAATTTTTCTCCCAGAGTTTGAGTAACGAAAAAAAGGAGCAATGATTTTTCAAAATCATTGCTCCTTTTTTTCGTTAACAGTTCACCATTAATCATTAACCGTTAACTAACGGATTTTTACTTTAGCTCCGAATCTTACTGAGCTAGAATGAATTCGATCTTCGTTCGGGCCGATACCATCGATCAAGAAATGACGACGATACATTGGTTGCAAAAACAAACTCCAACGGTAAGTAAATTTCCTTTCCACTCCAAAACCTAAGTTGGCAGTTAAGTAACTATTTTCTCTAAATCCTCCGCTTTCAAGGATACCTTTATAAAGAGAAGCTTCGTTAGCAATTTCACTTTCATCTAAAGAGATAGATCTACTTGCTGTATTTTCTTGATCTTCCAATTGGTAATTAAAGTTGTTTTGAAGTGCCATATTAATAGATACTCCAGTCAAACTATACATTCTCCATTTTCTTTTTACTAAGAAACTATATTGAATATTTAATGGAACTTGAACCATATTTAATTCAGCATCGTCCCATTGTTCTTCAACATATCCACGAGCAAAACTACCAATGATATTAGCTTCTTCTCGTTGTTGGTAACTAATATAATTATATGAAATTCCCGTTTCAATTAAAAATCTTTTAAGTTGAAAACCTAACGCAAATCCACCACCATATCCATATCTATATCTTTGATACACATCCCATGCTCTTTCATTATTATAAAAATCAGAATCTACAAAGTTGAGATCAGTAGAACCATACATGCTAAAGAAAACTTCGTGAGTTCGTAATTTTTTCTTTTTAATCAATTGAGCTAGGGAGAAATGATCTTTTTTAAATTCATCTATTTCCAAAAGTGAATTCATCAAAGATGGCAAAGGAGAAATTTGAATAATTAATTTTTCTTTTAAAATCTCATTTTCATTTAATGCCAATGCTTTTTCAAGAGGAAGAGCAGCAGCAGTCTTTTGGTTGTTATTTTTCAAAAGACTAATTGAAGCAGCATTATTTAAAAATGGAGTGGTAGAAAATGCATCATCTGAAATTGGTGGAGTAGGAGTTGCACCAATTGCATTTTCATTAATTGGATTTGATTTTACAATTAATGAAGTCGTTTCATTTGCTGAATTTGCTACATTTTCAACAAGGTCATGTTGATTGACTTGATTAGCAAGATTAGCAGCAGGAGTCATTTTTTCAAAAGAAGCGACAAATTCATTTTCCAATAATGATTGGTCATTTGAATTTGTCGAAAGGTCATTCGTATTATGTTGAATTGAATTAGTATTTACTATAGGTTGTGAATCAGGCGTAGCTTTTTTGCTGGGAAAATAATTGAAAGCAGTCCAAACTAGTAATAAAACGATAGCAGCTTCAAATAATTTAGTAATAAAAACTTTTTGTCGATAAGCATATTCCTCATCCAATCGAGCGGCCATCATTTCCCAATGCTCATGATTATAGGTAGGTTGGATATTATTTAAATGTTCGTAGGCAATGGAATCTAAATAAATATCTTCCATTTGAGGATCAAGTTCAACATCAGGAGAATCAACAGCGTCAGCGATAGATGCATCTAATTTGCTTTCCATCATCCCCCAATCCATCGGAACAAATGCTGCACCTTCTAGGTTTTCCAAAGAACCTTTAATCACCTCATCCAAATCATCTGCAGCCAATTGTTCATTCATTGACGACCAATCCATTGGGATGTATTTCTCACCATCCAAATGCTCCAATGATTGTTTAATAAAATCGTCAAATTTCTTATTCTCCATATTGTATTGATTTCGCAGCAAGAATCACTTTAAGTTTATGTCTTGCTTTTACCAAATTTGAGCGAGAAGTACTTTCTGTAATTCCCAACTCGTTGGCTATTTCTCTGTGTGAATAACCTTCGATCACGTATAGATTAAAAACGGATCGATATGCAGGAGATAAGGTTTGGACAGCTGAAAGGATTTCTTTTTCAGTTACTTGGCTAAGTGCATCAGGTGCATTGGAACTAACATTATAAGCAGTATCCAAATCTTCGGTTCTTCTACGAACATTTTTTCGATAAAAATCAATCGCAGTATTCACCATAATCCGACGCATCCAAGCAGAAAGAGAAGTACCGGGTTGGTACTTTGCAATATTCTTAAAAACTTTAATAAATCCTTCATGCAACACATCTAATGCATCATCCTTGTTATTTGAATAACGAAGACATACGCCCATCATCTTGCTATAATATTCTTTATATAGCAATTGCTGTGCATCTCTATCCTTGCGAATACACGCTTGGATAAGATCATTTTCTTCATAATTTAAATTCAAGGCTAATTCCATAGAAATGTTTGTTAGAATTAAAGTTAGCCTAAAAAAACCGATAATCCCAAACACAGGTTAAATATTTGGAATTATCCTCCTAGTGCATAAAATAGTTTACATTAAAAGGAACGATTAAATCTAGGTATTTGCTGCGTTTTCAAAGGTTTTAAAATGCTTTTTCTTTAATGAAAATTCCATAGAAAATGATTAGCAAGTTGTTATTCGAAGGTCAACGTATTTGGTTCTTTGACAAATCCCGTGTTTTAATTCGGTATAAGTCAGACCAAAGCCGAAAATAACACTTCCTTCAGTCGTTTTTATTTCCACCTTTGGTCTGACCACGGGATTCGTCAAAGAACGAAGTATTTTTTTTTGGGAAAAAGCATAATATCCACCTTAACGATAAAGTCATGTACTTCATTTTTAATTAACATATAAAAGTGTTTTGATAGCTCTTTTGATTTACTATTTTTGTTGAAATTTTCAATAATTGAATAATTAAAACATTATGAAATTTCAACAAACTGGAGAAAAAACTACCGAAGTTGCAGTCGATTTTGACTATGACAAGGTGGTAGATTTATTGATCAGTATTTCTACCAATATAGCTATGGCAATAGCGATTCTAGTCATTGGATTTTGGGTAGTCAAAAAAATAATGAAAGTCATAGAAAAATCTCTTGGCAGAGCAAATCTTTCTCCAGAGATCACTTCATTTTTTTCTTCTTTCTTGAGTGCAATGCTGAAGATATTTATCCTCTTGGCTGCCATTGGACAAGTTGGAGTAGATACTGCTTCTATGGTAGGTTTGATTGCGGCGGCAGGTTTTGCAGTTGGCATGGCATTGCAGGGAAGTTTAGGAAATTTTGCAGCTGGAATTATGATTCTCGTTTTTAAACCATATAAATTAGGTGATTGGATAGAAACTTGTGAAAAATTTGGAAAGGTAGAAGCTATCCAGATCTTCAATACTACTATTGTCACGCCTGGACAAAAAACTCATATCATTCCTAACGGGCAAGTAATGGATGGCGTAATTACTAATTTTTCCCAAAAAGGAACAATTCGTTTAGAGTTAAATGTAACAATGCCTTACGCTGAGAATTTTCCAAGAGTTAAGGAGATTATTAAGAATGCGTTATTGACTGTTCCTTCTATTTTAAATGATCCCGAACCTGAAATAGGAATCGAAACATATGATAGTCATAATGTGGTTTTGACCATTCGTCCATTTATTGATCCTGATAATTATTGGGGAGCAACTTACGAATGTCATGCTGCGATAAAAAAAGCATTTAATGAAAATGGAGTTCAAGTGGCTTACTCCGAAGGAATTGAGTTGGGAGAAATTGGCGGGTAGTTTATTTTTTCCAAAAAAAAATCCGTGTCTTAGTTTCAACTTTGACACGGATTTTTTTTGGAAAAAACTAAAAATTAATTTTTGACAATCTTCTTAGTACCAATTCCATTCTCATTATTTATTCTTACATAATAAATTCCTGCTGGAAAATTAGTAGCATCTAATCGCTCTTTTATATTTGTAATTGTATTGTTATAAATTACTTGCCCCAAGTTGTTGACCACAGAGATTTGAGTTTTTTCATTCAACAATTCCTCACTAACTTCTACGAAAAATTCATTAGCAATAACAGTTGGATAAACATTTAACTCCAAACTTTGAGTAGGTGCTTTGATAAAAGTTGGAACGGTCGCAAATCGGTAAACTTGCCCTTCTACTGGGTCAGAATCTAATCCAGGAATAGAATAAGTATTAAATACAGATGCATCGGAGTTAACCATAGTAGGAGCAGTCGCACTTCCACTCAAGTGCCAAAACGCTTCAAAAATATCTGCATCATCAACATAAGCTTCAATGATTCCACAAACAGGTGAGCCATAATCATGGATAGTAGCTGAATCTGGGAGCATACTTGAACCAAATCGAACTTCAATATTATTAGTTCCCTCATATAACCAAACTTGATAAGAAACCGTATTATTAGCAGTTGGAGGTGTTCCAAAAATTTCTTCATAAAATCCACAATCTTTCCATTGGATTTTAAGAATTTGTTCACCTATTGCACCTTCTGTCACATATGAAATCGTAGATTGATTAGCCGAATTAAAATTTTCAATATCAGCCAAATCATCAAAGTAAGGAACTAAGAAATCAACGGAATCAGTTGCATATGGATCTTCAAAAGCTAACCATGCACTAAGACCAAAAGTTTGAACATCACTATAAGTTCCACCATAGAAATCAAAATTAAAACCAATTGGAATAGTATATTCTGGATCATCCCACGTATCTCCAACTGAAGTTAATTCAGTTGCTTCTTCGATTTCAGTATAAGTATCAGTTTCTACTTCCAAAAGATAAGGAAAGGTTTGAGCATGGCTACTTGAAAAAATAAATAAAGAAAATAAAACAAGAAACGATTTTGTAAAAATTTTTTTCATGAAAATAAGTTTTTAAAAGTGAATTAAATTAAATAATGTCAAACAATTTGTTTTAAAAATAGTTTTAAAATTACTATATTTGTGAGTGGAAAATTAGATAAATCAAATTAGAGAAACAACTTATATTTTTAACTTGTGAGAATTTTAACACAACTTATTATATATGTTATTTTTTCAAAAAAAGTAACTGATTATTTTAGTCTAATTTTAAAAAATATCGTTCTTTGACAAATCCTGTGGTCAGACCAAAGTTGGAAATAAAAACGACCGAAGGAAGTGTTATACCGAATTCAATAAGATATATCGTATAAATCGAATTATCTTTTCCCGATACTCTTCGTTAAAAATCCTCGCCATAGCTTAGGCTATATCTGTGATTTTTGCCTCGATTATCAACAAAACCTAAATCGATTTATACGACACCTCTTATTGAATTCGGTATTATTTTCGACTTTGGTCTGACTTAAAACACGGGATTTGTCAAAGAACCAAAAATATAAAACAAAGAAATATTTAAATATAGAATGAGTAAAAAGGGAAAAAGTAAAAAACCAATCTGGACACCTAAAAATGGAACTGCCACAAATGAAGATGGTGTCATCACGCTCACAGGAATGTATAAAGATTATTTTTTGGATTATGCTTCCTACGTAATTTTAGAGCGTGCCGTACCTGCCTACGAAGATGGACTCAAACCTGTGCAACGTCGAATCCTTCACGCCCTCAAAGAAATGGACGATGGGCGATATCACAAAGTAGCTAACGTGATCGGACAAACGATGCAATATCACCCACACGGTGATGCTGCGATTGGAGGCGCATTGGTCAACATGGGACAAAAAGATTTGCTTATCGACCCGCAAGGAAACTGGGGAGATGCTCGAACGGGTGATGGTGCAGCAGCACCTCGATACATCGAAGCACGATTGACCAAGTTCGCTTTGGAAGTTGCTTTCAATGCTCAAACGACCGAATGGCAACTCACTTACGATGGTCGAAAAAAAGAACCCGTCAACTTACCCATGAAATTTCCTTTGCTGCTGATGCAAGGTGCAGAAGGAATTGCGGTAGGACTTTCGACAAAAATTTTACCGCATAATTTTATCGAACTCATCAAAGCGTCGATTAAAATTTTACAAAATAAACCTTTTAAAATCTACCCTGATTTTATGACAGGAGGAACGATTGATGTATCTGACTACAAAGCCGGAAAGCGTGGCGGAAGAGTCAAAGTGCGTTCGGTCATCGAGAAAGTGGATAAAGATACGTTGGAAATTAAAGAGTTGCCCTACGGAATTACGACTGCCAATTTGATGGATAGCATCGTCAAGGCAAATGACAAAGGGAAAATCAAAATCAAAAAAGTAACCGATAATACCGCCAAAGATGTTTCGATAATTGTCGATTTGGCTGCAGGCGTTTCACCCGAAGTGACGATGGATGCATTATATGCTTTTACCAATTGCGAAGTTTCGATTGCTCCAAATGCCTGTGTAATTGTTGATGACAAACCACTTTTTCTGTCGGTCAATGATTTATTAAAATTCAGTACGGAAGCGACAAAAGATTTATTGCGACAAGAATTGGAAATCCGAAAAGGAGAGTTGGAAGAGAAATGGCATTTTGCAAGTTTGGAAAAAATATTTATTGAAAATAGAGTTTATCGAGAAATTGAAGAATGTGAAACTTGGGAAGAGGTAATCGAAACGATTGATCAAGAATTAAAAAAATATATCGCTACACCAAAAGATAAAGCGAAAAAATCGGACAAAAGAATTCGACTGTTTAGAGATATTACCAAAGAAGATATCGCTCGATTGACCGAAATTCGAATCAAGCGTATTTCAAAATATAACGCTTTCAAAGCAGATGAATTAATCGCAAAAATCGAAGAAGAGTTAAAGCAAGACAAACATGATTTGGCGAATTTGACAAAATATGCGATCACTTATTTCGAAAAATTATTAGCAAAATATCGAAAAGGAAAAGAACGAAAAACAAAAATCGAATCTTTTGAAACCATCAAAGTTGCCATGGTTGTTGCCAACAATTCAAAACTTTATGTCAATCGAAAAGAAGGATTTATTGGCTCTGGGTCGAGCATGAAAAAAGAAGAATTTATTGGTGAATGTTCAGACATTGATGACATCATTGTTTTTCGAAAAGATGGTGTGCTCAAAGTGAGTCGAATTTCCGATAAGATTTTTATGGGAAAAAATATTTTGCATGTGGCAGTTTGGAAAAAAGGAGATGAGCGGACGACTTACAATATGATTTATTTAGATGCAAAATCAGGTCGTTCGATGGCAAAACGATTTCACGTAAAAGGAATCACTCGAGATCGAGAATACGACTTGACCAAAGGAGCCAAAGGTTCGAAAACACATTACTTGACTGCCAATCCAAATGGAGAATCAGAAATCGTAACCATCCAATTATCGCAAGGTTGCTCTGCGCACAAAAAGATTTTTGATTACTATTTTGATGAATTAGAAATCAAAGGAAGAGCTGCCAATGGAAATATTGTAACAAAATATCCAATTCGAAAAGTAACTCAAAAAGAGGTGGGGAAATCAAGTTTGGGTGCTCAGAAATTATGGATGGATCAAGTCAGCGGAAGATTGAATACGGAAGATCGAGGAACTTTCTTGGGAGATTTTGACACAGGAGATTCTATTTTTGCTTTGTATAAAAATGGAACTTACGAAGTGGTTGATTTTGATATGACCAAGCGATTTGAGCCAAAAGAATTATTACATATTGGAAAATTAGATCGAACTCTTGTCGTCAGCGCAGTCTATTATGATGGTGCAAAAAAATGGACAATGGTGAAACGTTTCAATATTGAAACGACTAGCAATGATCAAATTTTCAACTATATGACAGATCATAAAATGTCAAAATTACTCTTTGCATCGGTCAAAGATAATCCACGCATTGAGTACGGCTACAAAGTGAAATCGAAAAAAATGGCAGGTGAAGTTAACCTCGCAGAATTCATTGATGTCAAAGGTTGGAAAGCTCTTGGGAATAAATTAAGTGATCAAAGATTGACTAGCGTAAAAGAAGTCGATGCAAGTAATAAGGATAAACTTTCGCCGGGCGATTCGATAGAATTTGATGTGGACAAAAAGGATAAGGGGCAGGGGGAGTTGTTTTGATTTGTATGAAATTTTAATTTTTTTCAAAAAAAAAAGAGGTAGTACAGTTCTAGGATTGTATTACCTCTTTTGATTTTAAAGCTAATCACAATTCCAAAAACAATCCAACCCAAAATCTTGTTTTACCAAAGAAATCAATACTCAATTTAGGTTTTATGAAATTTGATTTTAGCATAATGTTAAGTTATGTGAGAGTGTACAATGAACGGTGTCTCAAATTTTTACTAAATTAGAGATATTATGACAATCAAAAAAAAGAAAGAAGAAGACTTCGATTTCGAAGCTTATCAAAACCAAGTAGTGTCTGGCTTAA
>Ga0114957_1003564_pt1 | contig 13936 bp, 10 predicted proteins | sample BantaG_FD_87175 | JGI IMG/M metagenome (GOLD analysis project Ga0114957, IMG submission 87175) | Marine algal microbial communities from Bantry Bay, Ireland - BantryBay_4 metaG | ecosystem: Host-associated > Algae > Red algae > Unclassified | place: Bantry Bay, Ireland | collected 2014-11-21 | reverse complement strand
GCGGATTTAGTTGATATCAGAAAGTTAGTCTTGGAGATTTATGATGAGTTCCCAAGCAATACATCATGGAGATTTGCGGATGCAGCACAAGTCTTGACGACTGCGAATGCCTTTGCATTCAATGAAGTGATAGACATCTTAGCTCTAAGCACAGACATGGATAATGAGGACTTTATAGCAAATAAGATTGGAGATGTGAACAACAGTGTTGTATTAAGCGCAACAGGCAACAACGCAGAAGCAAGAAGTGGAAACTTAAGCATGAACTTCTCTGGTATAACAACATCAGAAGGAGTAAGTGTGGAGGTAACAAGTGGGAACTTCAAAGCAATCGCTGGATACCAGTTCACATTGAACACTAACGGAATGGAGCTATCAAGCGTAGAAGCTGGAGCAATCGACATGACAGATGATAATATAGGTGTGCTTGATGCAAATACAGTAACAATGAGTTGGAATACAATGACTCCAGTTACAGTTACTGATGAAGTACTCTTCACATTACACTTTGTAGGAAGTGATGTAGGGAAAGTATCAGAGATGGACATCACATCAGAAGTGACAGTAGCAGAAGCCTATGATGCGGACCTCTCGGTACTCAATGTAGTACTTGGATCTGAATCAACAGTTGAGTTTGCACTTGAGCAAAATGAGCCAAATCCATTTACAGCTCAGACGAGAATAGAATTTAGCTTACCGACAGCTGGAACAGCAACACTGACAGTGCTAGATGTTACAGGCAAGATGGTTAAGCAGATTACAGGAACATACGCCAAAGGAGTAAACAGCATTGTATTGACTCAGGCTGACCTTGCAACTAGCGGAGTACTTTACTACCAATTAGAGAGCGGTGACTTCACTGCCACTAAGAAGATGGTTATAGTGGAGTAAGCTTTTGGCTGAAGTTGAATATTAAATTGATTGGAAGGGGCTTTATGCCCCTTTCTTCATTATATGACTTAAGAATTGAATTGGATTAATAGTAGGTGGTTAAATAAGTAATACAGAACTTATGCGTATTTATTTCTTCATGAGAGATCGTCCATTCACACTAAATGAAAAACCATTGGAAACTACTTTTTTGTTTCTGTCTAGATCTTTGGTTAGTCCATTTATAAGGCTACTCAATAAAGTGTCTGTGTTGATTATTAACTTAGATTCGAAATGTGATACTAGGTTTATTCCTCTTGGCATTTATTGGTCTCAAATAAGGTCTAAACCTCCGACTTCAGTCGGGTAAATTCCATTATGCTAAATTAGCATAGAATAGTGATGTCGAAATATAGACGGAGTTCTCATACGACGACTCTACTTAAAGTCATCGCAGTGATAGAGAAATAATTTGCCAATATTGTACTACTTTAGAAATAGAGATACAAAGAGAAGTAGTGGGTAAAGATCATGTACATGTACATAATGAATATGGCCCAAAGCTATTGGTAAGTAGTACCATTTAAAAATTAGAATGTCGGTTCTATTATAATGGAATTAGTCAATCTCTGCGTTAAAAATACTCATCATTACCTGTATCGCTCACAGAGGTAGCTACGGCTATGACCGCGTTTTTTGCCTTAATCTTAACAAATTTTCTTCTATAATTTTATCCGACACCTTAAAATTTAAATTGGTATAAGATATCACAGCAATTGAAGGGTAGAGGTTCAAGACTGTTATAGAAGAAATATCCAGTATTGAAGAAAAAGTATTGGGCCAGCATCTTTGGGCGACAGGATATGATGCTTGGAGTACTGGGATATTACAGATAAAATGGTGCTAAGTTACTTAGAGCATCAGAGTAAGAAAAAAGAGAGAGACGATGATCAGTTTATACAATTGTGTGACTTATAGTCACTTTTTTTTAACCCACCCACTTCTAGTGGGTAGTAGCTCAGTTGCTTCTCGAACATCTCATAATATTGATCTCAAGATTTCTCAATCGCTGTATCCCAAATAATACCAAAGTCTATAAAAAAGGCACACTCTAACTCAGTTAAAGTGTGCCTTTATTTTTTTTAAAACTTGATAAGCTAAATCAAAGCCTAGTTAAATTTCACAGTTACAGATTCTCCAATCCAACAACCAACTGTTGCTTTATCACCAGATTTGACACCTCTCATAAAGCCTTCTTGTTTTTCTGGAAGTGAAGAACGGTATTTTCCAATTTTTTCATCAGCTTCGTCAGCTACAGATGGATCAATGCTTTTAGCATAACTGTATTTCTCAATGGCTGCGATGACTGCAAGTCTTTGATTCCAAGAATCACCACAGTTACGAGCTCCTGTTGCATACATGTCACCAATGAGCATATATGGTCTTCCGTATCCTGATTTAGCCTTCCCTGCTTCTCTTGCTGTTGATCTTGCATCATTATACTGCTTGAGCTTACGGAACTGAATAGATGCCTTAGAGAAGAGCATACTTGCCTTTTTATCTGGGTCAGTTTCAGATGCGATCGCTTCATTATATTTAGCAATAGCGCCTTCAAAGTTTCCTTTATCGTACTCCTTCTTCGCCATAAATGCTGGATTACTTGACTCAAATTCAGCCTGTCTGGCCTTGTTAGTCGCTGCCGCATACGATGCCCATTTACCTTCCAACTTTGATAAGAATGGATCGCTATCAGGACACCCTCTTCTTTTCAGTAGGACGATTAGAGTTTTGACATTCTCCATGTCATCAGGATTAGAGTCATACTCATCTTTGTAAGACTCCTTGAAGTACTCACAGTCAAAGATTTCCGTCTCAACTGGAGCATAGTGTGCTTGCGCAGCTCCCCATGCTTGTTGGTAGTACTCTGCATACTCACTTTCAGTATTGGCTTCTGCTATTGATTCTAGCAATTCAAAATTTGCAAGTGCAGTAGCTTTGTCTAACAGTTTGTTTTGATACTGATAGACAGTAATCTTAGCGAGCGGATCCATTACGATGTACTCAACGTCATTACCACCTTTCTTGATTGCATCCATGAGGTATTCGTAGTTGACGCTATATGGTGTCTGCATGTAATAGTACATGTCATATCCAAGTCTTCCCTTGAGGTAAGAGATTTTTTGATCAACAGTTTCATCACCCTTGATTTTGATCCCTCCACTTTCGTAGCAAGCAATCGCCTCTTCATAGAATCCAATTACCTTTGCTTTGTATTCTTCTTTTTGAGCTGCATCAGTTGCGTTTGTAAATTTATTCATATAGATCTTAGCACCGTCAATCATGTGATAGTCTCGAAGACCATCGGCAGCGGGAGCAATTGCATATGCCTTTTCCCAATATTCTTCTGCTATTTCATAATCTTCAGTTTTAAGAGCTTGTCGATAGACAGAGTGAGCTTCTTCTGCTTCACTTTGTTTTGCATGTCCTTCCCATGACTCACATTGGCTACTTGCCACAGCTGCAGCTCCAAGGAGTAAGAGCATCATTCCAATTTTTCTGTTCATAGTTCTGTGTTTAAATCTTCTAGAATTATTATAGGTTTTAAAAATCTTGTAATAAGATAGGTTTTCAGTTAATTGTATTTTCTCTTAAGGAACCACTGGTCATCGTTGAAAGTAAATCCAAATTTGAGAATAATGTATTTCTCATTGATAAAGTCATTGCCTTTATATCCAAGAGTTGCGCTTATGTCACCTCTACTGATTTTACGTTGACTCACAAATGGAAGTTGTGTACCTAGAGTCACTCCATAGTTTTCAACTTCACCACCCTGATCTGATACGCTGATTTGAGTAGGTTCAGTTCTATAGAATGCTCCTGCCTTATATCTGATCCTCTTAAAGTAAGATGTATACGACTTGGCATTTGGTGTAAACCATCCACCAATATTAATTGAAGTGACATCTCTGAGTGTCTCTGCCACTAGTGTATTTTCATACTTGCTCCATGGTGTTGTCGTATATGCAGCAGATATTGCCCACTTTGTCCCTTGCTGGTAAGAAACTCCAACTCCAAGGTTTGCAGGCAACTTAAGTTCGCCCTCTATTCCTGTATCAGAGAGAAGGGTGTCAGTAATTGCGACATTACTATAATTTTGGAACAGAATATTTTCTGTATCTGCAGTAGCATTCAGATTTGCACCAGTGCTTCCATGAAATCCTATTGTCAGAGAATTACCTACTATATTTTGCTCAAGGTCAGCTTTGTTGAAGACATGTGTATACATCACACCATAATCCAAACCAAGACCTTGTGCATTGTAAGATGTTGAAAATAAATTGTTAAATGCAGCAGGGATATCGATAAAGAAAATGTTCTTTTCATAATTCAACCGACCGAAATACATCTTGGCATTAATTCCCGCAGAGAAGTTTTTGTATTCAACACTTGATCCCCAGAAGAATTCATACAGTCCGCCAAATCCTTTGTAGTTCCTTTCTATATTACCAAGGTCACTGTCTGTCTCAATACTTGAGACATTGTATCCAACTCTTGAGATAGGGTTGATCCCAAATGCTATACCAAAGTCAATAGGTTTACTCAGTGGGTCGAGTGCCTTGTTGAGGCTGTTTTTTAGCGGAAAGGCGATTGCTACATTATCCAAATTACCACTCCAAAGTCGATCTCCAGTAGTACCGGCGATCTCAGTACTAAAGTTACGAGCTGAGAGCCCAATATCAAATGCAGCCGTAGTCAATCTACTATAAGATGCAGGATTGACACTATTAATCGTGTAAGTTGTATAGTAACCTGATGCAGCTCCTCCCATTGCTGTGAAACTAGAATAGCCAGGAGTAACAATATCACCAATACCAAATCTTGAGAAAATTGAATTGTCTGTGGCCTGTCCAAAGACAAGACATTGAGACAGTAAGAATATGCTTATTGCAATGTGTCTAATCATAATATTTCGATAAGTAGTGTAATCCTTTGATGTTTAAGAATGGATCAATATAAATCTTTCTTCCTAAGCGCTGAGCAAAGTGATGGGCACTACCACCTGTTACCATAACGCGAACGGGGTTATAATTTTGTCTTAAGGAAAACATAAAACCTTCTATTTCGAAGACCATACCCCAGTAGGCTCCATTTTGTAAGGCTTTCTCAGTGCTTTTCCCCAACATTTTATTCTCGTTACTCGGCTCTACCCATGGGAGTTTAGCTGTATGTTCGTGCATTGCCTTGAGTCTCATCAGTAAGCCGGGGGCAATGTTACCTCCCATAAATTTCTTTCCTAAATAAAGGAAGTCTGATGTCATGCAAGTTCCAATGTCAAATATTGCTGCATTCTCTCCAGGATAAAGAACAGATGAGGCATAGGCCGTCAGTACTCGGTCTTTACCTAGAGTATGCGGTGTATCGTAGTCAATCTCAAGAGGAATATCCTCGACTGATTTAACAATCCTTGTCTTATAATCTGCAAGAGTTTCCTCCAGTTTACTATAGTCTTCCTTGGATGATGTCACGATCACATTTTCAACTGGAACTACACCTATAAATTGCTTGAGGTCATCACCCCAATCTTCTTGAAAAGTCCCATATTTCACCATCTTCTCGCCCGCAAAGAGTCCAATCTTTGCACTCGTGTTTCCCTCATCAATACATAGAGTTACCATCTCTGAATTGATTTCTGATTAATGTTTAAAATGTCTAATTCCAGTCACAGCCATTGCAATCGAATGCTGATCACAAGCGTCAATACTCAGTTGATCCTTGATTGATCCTCCGGGTTGTACGATCGCTTTAACACCAGAAGCAGCAGCTAACTCTACACAATCTGGGAAAGGGAAGAAGGCATCAGAGGCCATCACACTTCCTTCTAAACTTAGGTTAAATGCCGCAGCTTTGTTGATTGCTTGCTTACAAGCATCGACTCTACTTGTCTGACCACAACCCATACTGAGCATTTGCTTGTCCTTGACAAAGACGATTGTATTTGACTTTAAGTGCTTGACACACTTGAGAGCAAATACCAGGTCAGATACTTGTGCATCAGTTGCTTTATGTTTTGTAGGATATGTAAAGTGATCAGCAGTTTCCATTGTCTGATCAATCTCTTGCTCAATATATCCATTGAGGATTGACTTGACAGATTTTGTTCTTTGATTGTAATGATTGAGCTTCAGCAAGATTCTCTTAGACTTAGCCGTCAACACCGACTTAGCTCCATCTGTAAAGTCAGGTGCTATCACTACCTCGTAGAAGAGTTTATCAATCTCTAAAGCAGTCTCCTCATCGACAGGATGATTAAAGATAAAGATTCCTCCAAATGCAGAAACTGAATCAGCTTGTAAAGCCTTAGTCCATGCTTCTTTCACTGTATCACCTGTCGCAAGACCACAAGTATTAGTATGCTTGAGTATGCCGCAAGTCGGTTTTTCATCTTTAAATTCTTTCATGACACTGATAGCTGCATCAACGTCTACAAGATTATTGTACGAGAGTTCTTTACCACTCAGTTTGTTGAACATTACTTCCATCTCACCAAAGAAGATCCCTTGTTGATGTGGATTTTCTCCATACCTGAGTGATGTACCCTTCGAAGCCGATATGTTCAGTTTTTGAGTAGGAGAGAGGTAGTTGTGGATGGCAGTATCATAGTGAGATGAAATCCCAAACGCCTTACCTGAGAGTTGCTTTCGCTCTTCCAAAGTAGTAGTTGCTCCATTATTTAAAATTGCCTCCAAATCAGAATATTGTTCTTTAGATGGTATTACGACTACATCGTTGTAATTCTTTGCTGCACCTCTAATTAATGCAATACCACCAATGTCTATTTTCTCAATAATTTGAGCTTCATCATCACTCTTTGCTACCGTTTCTTCGAATGGGTAAAGGTCAACAATAACGAGGTCGATGGTTGGGATTTCGTACTTTTCAAGCTGACCTATGTGGTCATCATTTCGCATCGCTAAGATTCCTCCGAATACTTTAGGGTGAAGTGTCTTGACTCTGCCTCCAAGGATTGAAGGGTAAGAGGTGAGATCTTCTACCTTACGTAAATCTAATCCTTTATTGTCTAGGTGAGCATAGGTTCCTCCAGTTGAATAAACTGTGATATTCTGGTTCTTGAGTCCTTCTATAATATCTTCAAGTCCGTCCTTATGATAGACAGAGATCAATACCGATTTAATGGTTCTTTTGGCCATCGAGTTTTGTGTAGGTTAACTATGAAATATTCAGGTCGCTGAATATCGGTTTTTGCAAGGTGCAAATATACAGTTATACAGGACAAATAGGTTATTAGTCAATGGCTTTAATAAGTCGTGGATACTCGAAGTTTAAACTTAAGATTAAGACTAATTCTAAATCTGAAAATTATGACTAAGAATGCTTTCGACAGAACCTATCACATCACTTTTCCAATCGGATACAACATATATGTCGGTTCATAATGCTTTGACTGCTGGTAGAGGTAGTTGAGTTGTGCTCTTGCATCTTTGTCGAATTCTGAGTCTTCTTGCTTTTTTGCTTCGAATTTTGCCTTGAGCTCTGGTTGTGTAGCCAATAATCTAGCAGCTGTATCTTCAAAGACATAATCAGAGTAGTGTTCTTTTTGCATCAAAATACCATCAAAGAAATTCCATGCAAAGAAGCTATCTGGAGCTGTCGGTTCTAATGTATTGACAATGTATGATCGTGTTGGTTGTGATGTGGAGATGATATAGTCTCCCTTGTAAAATTTCCACTGTGGTTGACTTGATTCTACCTTTACCTGCGAGTGGAGATAGTGTCCCTCGTAGGGTGAGCTGACTGTCTTGTAATCAATGATCTTATCCATCTGTACTGTCATAACTCTGTCTGATTCTAGTCGTTTGACTTCAACTTCATTTGCTTCTAATCGTCTGATGATGTCTGTGTACGCTTGCGGTATGATGTACGATTTAGGTATGTTGACTTCACTTGTTTTTACATAAGTGTTGCGAAAATCGATGTCCTTGGTATATGGCTTGCTTTGGTCGTAGTAGAGTCTCTGTTGACCCGTTACTGCACTTGCTTTGCTTCCCGCTTCATAGCCTTTGAATGAGAGTTGCTCTACATTTTCTTTGTCAAGAGTCCAGTTGACGGCAATGGTTTTTGCTTTATTTGTTGATTCGATTGCTTCAGCTTTGAGGTCTCTAATGTTTGATTTCGCTGTAGCTAAATGTCCTATCATCGCTGCCATAAAAGCATAAGTACTTTTGACTCGATCTTGATATGGCTTGAGCATATGTGTCTCTGGCATAAACCCAATACAATGATGCAGAGCTGCATATCCAGTTGAGTAACGTGGCAAGTCCAAGAAGCCAATTATCCCATTATCCGGCGATCCATTGGAATAAACATACGGAGTCATCTCCCAGTCCTTTGCTGCCATCTGACCATAAAGATCGGGGAGAAGTGTCTCAGTCAGATAGTCGGAAAGGACAGGAGCTAGCTTATCTTTCTGAGTAGCGATGAGTGTCATCGTATATTGATAGTCAGCACCATTGGATGTATGATTGTCAATGAAGACATGTGGTGACCACTTGGTAAATAACTGGTTAAAAGACAGAGCATTGTGACTATCACACTTGACAAAGTCTCGATTGAGATCTAGATTCTTTGAATTTCCTCTGAAGCCGTATTCTTCAGGTCCATTTTGGTTCGCTCTACTATGGCTACCTCTGTTAAGACCACCACCAATATTATAGAATGGGATAATCACGATTGTCAAATTATGAGGTACTTCAACCTTGCCATCTACAATTGCTTGAGTCAACTGGATGGATGCATCGACGCCACATGGTTCTCCAGGGTGAATTGCATTATTGATAAACAGTATGGTCTTGTCTGCATTTGGTGCAAAATCGTTACTTGTCGAAATTACGACTTCGTGCAATGGGTATCCTGAGTCTGTTGATCCAAACTCACTGACTTGGACTTGGTCACTGACTTTCGCAATCTCAGTATAGAATGAGATCGCTTCGTGGTATGTGGGAGTTTGATTATTTTCGGATCGATGTAGGGTAGAGTGGTTGTGATGTTGACTCATAGTCAAAGTAATTGTAGTTGTGATAAGAACTGCAATGAGGGTTAACTGTCTCATGGGATATACTGTGGGTTAAAGACAAAAAAAAAGAGTGCATCTTTTGATACACTCTTTTAAGTTTATTTAGAGAAGGTTTCGAAGGAAACCCATCAATACTTTTTCCAGTTTACTAAATTCGCCATCTACACCAAAGTGTTGACTTAAAATTGTGAGTAAGTCTTCTTTCTGTGTTTCATTACCAATAAACTTATCTTTCAGATCTAAAATAATTTGAAGACATTCATACTGTCCTGCAGCTTTAAAGATGGTGTGCATCTTATCTAGCGTCTCTGCACCTGTTCTATCCCTGATAAATTGTTCTTCAGCGTCACTGAAGTCTAAATCTTCATAAGAAGCATAGATTAGGATGAAACAAATGTATTCTTTGTAAGTCCACTTAAAGTGGGCAGCATCAGTTGATGTGTTGTTCATTAGAATTAAATGTAGGAATTAACGATTCACGAATCTACCAAAAATTATTTCCTTCATTAGAATCATTCAACAACTTATTCAGGTACGTTTGCTGGATTTAACAAATCATAGAATTGATCAAGCTTTGGTAAGAGTATGATCCGAGTCCTTCTGTTCGTCGACTTTCCTTCAGCCGTATCATTAGATGCCATTTGATTGTATTCACCTCTACCAGCTGCAATGAGCTTATTAGGGTCAACACCGTACTTTGTTTGCAAAGCTCTGACTACTGAAGTTGATCGCTTTACTGAGAGATCCCAGTTGTCTTCTATACATGATGATTTCATCGGTACATTGTCAGTATATCCTTCTACCATAACTTCGAGTTCTGGTCTTGATTTCACTATAGTAGCTATCTTGTTGAGTACTTCATTGGCTCTTGATGTGAGTCTGTAGCTTCCAGACTCATAGAGCATCTTATCAGAGATATTGATAAAGACAACAGTCTTGTCTACTTTGATATTGACATCTTGATCGGCTATCCCATCTCTTAAGACATCTTTGAGGTTTACTGCAAGTGCTAGGTTGATACTATCAGCCTTTGTTTTTGCAGCTTGTAGTAGATTGATATACTTATCTTTTCTTTCTAATTGATCAAGTGTTGCCTTGACGTTCTGATTTGCTTCTTGCGTAAGTACAGTGAGGTCTCCAACTTGAGTTGCTGTGTTGTCTCTCACTGTTCTTGAATCTCTGATTTGGTCTTTGAGATCCTCTATCTGTTCTTGACGTGCTTGGAGAGTTCCAGTATTTGCCTTGAGCTCAGCGAGGAGTCTTGCATTTTCTTTTTCGCAAGCAGTTATTTTGTTCATGTAATTATTGAGGCTTTCACCACACTTTCCAAGGTCCTTATTCGCTACGTCCAATTCAGTCTGAAGCGAAGCATATTGCTTCTTAGTGATACATGATGAAAGCAAAAGTGTTGCTAGTAATGAGAATAGAAGTATGTTTTTCATAAAATCAATTATTTACTGAGTGTTAGAATTACTGTTGAACAAAGATATACAAATTACTCTAAAATGTAATATAAGTGGAAATACCCAAAATTGTAAATTGAGAGTAAGGGTAACTACTGATTAAAAGATTGTTTTTTACAAAATAAAAAAGGAGATTAGTTATTCTAATCGCCTTTATTTTGATTTTTAGTTATCATTACTAGTTACCCTCCAATACCTTGGAAGTTATCTATATTAACAACAATCTTACCGCACTCTTCGTCAGCAGCTCTTGGATCTGGCTCGAATTTGTACCCATAGATTGCTTCAATTGCATTCTTAAGAGTAGTACGATCTGTAATGGTTGTTTCAAGTTCGTTTAATTCAGCAAAGTTGACAGTTCCTTTTGGGTTGACACAGACTTTAAAGTAAATCTTACCTGACTTTCCACTAGCTCCTTTGAGAATAGCACCGATATTTCGATAGATCACTCTTCTTCCAAAGATTCCATTTCCACTATCATCATATTCTCCTAGTCCTGTGCCTCCTGTGCCTTTACCACTATCTCCATCATTCCCTGAAGCATCTGCTCCCTTGCCATCTCCTTTGTCTCCCTTACCACTTCCATCGCCATCTCCAGCGCTGTTAGGAGTACCATTTTGAGTTTGACTCTGTGATGTATTCTTTGTACCAGCATTGACCTTAGTCCGTGGCTTCTTGATAATCTTGACAGGCTCTGGTACATCCATTACCTCAGGAGCAGGGATGTCATCTACTTCTACCTCAGTCACTTCTACTTCTTCTTGTGCTACGACTACCTCTGTCTCTTCGAATGTTGTTGTCTTACTTTGTATTGGTGGAGCTATAACTGGTGGGGTCGGCACTGGTGGCTTAGGTGTAGGCGGCTTAGGAGTAGGAGTTTTTACTTCTATTCTTTCTGTCTTCTTATCAATCTTAGCGACTGGATCTGCTTTCTTCTTCATTGCACCTTCTTTCTCCTTTGCTTTATTAGAGTTGGAGCTAGGTGCAGGTTTGAATTCTATTTTCTTTTCAAAGTTAACAGCTACTGCATACTGTCTCGCTTGTGCTTTCTCTGGCTCATATGGACATCCATAGAAGAATGCCAAGAGTAAAATGACCACGTGAAAGCCAATAGAGAATTTTTTGGCTTTGTTGTTTCCTGCGAGTTCTGTTGGTGTGATGATATCTTTCATACTGTTATTATTCTGGTCTCTTAAACTTACTAGAGTTTGATTAGAACTCCAGTTAACACAAGATTAAAATCTATTAAGTAACTCTTAAATACGAGTCAAGATTGCTTTTTCTACACTTGACTGATTAGAAATTTCTTCTTTTTTCCACTGCTAAGGAGTAAATACTTCCCATGGAGTAACTGATTTGATGCAATTATCATTCCTTCATCTGCGACTTTTACCTTATTAATACTGATAGAGTTTGCCTTGATTGCTCGTCTTGCTTCACTCTTAGATGAAGAGATGTCTGTTGACTCAGTCAACAAGTCTACGAGTGATGTCCCTACTGCTGCGATCGGGTAATGCTTGATCTCTTGACTTATGATATCAAAGTCATCAGCACTGAGACTTGCAAGTTGCTCAGCCGATGCCCTTGGATTGAAAAGTAACTCTGAAACTGCCTTTGCTCCATCGTAGGCTGCTTGGCCATGTACTCTTACTGTCAGCTCCTCAGCTATTGCTCTTTTTGCTGCATTTGGATTCGTGTCTATCTCAGCGATCATTGCTTCCATCTCTGCTCTCGACTTGAGTGAGAAGTACTTGATAAATTTCTCTACATCTGCATCATCAGCATTGAGCCAAAATTGGTAGAACTCATATGGTGATGTGAGTTTTGGGTCTAGCCAAATGTTACCTTTTTCTGACTTACCAAACTTCTTACCATCTGCCTTAGTCAACAGTGGAGTAGTGATTGCAAATGCCTTCCCTTGGATATTTCGTCTGATAAATTCTGTACCAGATGTGATATTTCCCCATTGGTCTGATCCTCCCATTTGGAATGTGCAGCCTTCTTTCTCATAGAGACATTGGAAGTCATATGCTTGTAAGAGTTGGTAACTGAATTCAGTAAATGAAAGTCCAGTCTCAAGTCTGTTCTTCACTGAGTCCTTAGAGGTCATATAACTCACTGTCAAAGTCTTTCCTACATCTCTGAGGAAGTCTAAAACATTCATGTTTTTGTAGAAGTCATAGTTGTTGACAAGAGTAAAAGCATTGTCACCTTCAAAGTCAAGCAGTTTCTTCATTTGAGCTACTTGATGCGCTAGATTATTATCGAGTTCATCAAAAGATTTCAGTTGTCTCTCTTTGTCTTTTCCAGAAGGGTCACCGATACGACCTGTAGCACCACCCATGAGGACGACTGGATCGTTGCCAGATCGTTGCCAAAGAGTGAGAAGCATCATCTGCACATAGTTGCCAATCGTCAAAGACGGTGCAGTTGGGTCAAAACCAATGTAGCCTTTGCAGCTCCCATTTGCTAGTGCTTCTTCTGCTCCAGGTGTCATGTCAAATAACATGCCCCTCCACTTCAATTCTTCTACAAAATTCATAAGTCTTGGATATCTTGATGTAAGCTACAAAAGTAAGGCATTTCTCAAGTCATATAGAGTTATTGACCATATTATCTTTGACTCTTACAGTGGAATTGTTGTTGGGTCAATATTTCGCAATACATTTGTATCACAATGCAACTGTCCAAGTATATATCAGAACGAATCGTATTTAGCTCTCAGCGAGCATTTACTAAGGTGCTAGTTGGTATTGCAGTAGCATCTGTGGCATTGAGTATGGCAGTGATGATTGTCAGTATGGCAGTGATTACAGGATTCAATGAGTCGATTACCAATAAGATCTTTGGCTTCTGGGGACATATCCATATTACTGACCTCCAAGTCAGTCGATCATACGAACCAGTACCAATCAATCGTAATCCCAGTCTAGTAGATGAGGTTAAGATATTGAAGACTTCTGATTGGAATCCAGAATCAAGTGAGGATGTCAAGAGTATTAGACAGATTCAATCTTTTGCCTTCCTCCCTACAATCATCAAGTCAAAGCAAGAGATTGAGGGTTTGGTACTCAAGGGAATAGGCAGTGACTTTGATGAGACACTCATCGAGCAATACATCGAAGAAGGGTCTATCCCAAATGTCAATGCCGAGGTAGAGGAAAGAGAAATTTTACTTTCAGTGCAGACCGCCAATCGAATCCAAGCGAAGGTAGGTGACAATGTCATCATGATCTTTGTCAATGGCATCAAGGAAACCAAACGTCGATTCAAGATCTGTGGACTTTATAAGACAGGCTTAGAAGAGTATGATATCAAGTTTGCTTTAATTGATATCAGGAATATCCAGAACCTCTTGGGATGGACATCAGATCAGATCGCTGGCTACGAGATCTTTACAACTCATCCATCTGAGTTACCTCAAATAGCTGACTATCTCTACGAGTCAGTGATTCCCAATGACCTCTATGCTGAGACGATTAGAGAGAAGTTTCCTTCAATATTTGATTGG
>Ga0114957_1003558_pt1 | contig 13949 bp, 21 predicted proteins | sample BantaG_FD_87175 | JGI IMG/M metagenome (GOLD analysis project Ga0114957, IMG submission 87175) | Marine algal microbial communities from Bantry Bay, Ireland - BantryBay_4 metaG | ecosystem: Host-associated > Algae > Red algae > Unclassified | place: Bantry Bay, Ireland | collected 2014-11-21 | reverse complement strand
CACGAACTGAAGCCTCCCCTGCGCCCTTTTCTCGTTCTGTGTCACTCTTGGTTGTCTGTGATGGGCCCATTTTTTTCTTTCACGCGCTGGGGACATGACGCCCGCGCCTGTGGCAGGTGAGTTGGCCAGGAGACATGTGGAAGGCACGCACCTGTGATGAGGTTGACATGAACGGAGATGCAGTGTAGGTGCACTATAAATGCAACATGATCAATTCGACTTGGCCCGTTGCAGAGCCCCGACTCGCCCGGGGCCCCAGCACCGCAGTTCGGAAGCAGCCACGGCTGTGCTTCCGGACACGACAGTGTCAGGGCGGTGTGCCCGGTGTCTGTGACAGTGTGTCTGACCACCCGACACGGGTGCCAGACACAGCAGGCCGCTGATGTCAGGTTGTCAAGTGGCCTGCCTGGAAGGCAGCTCAAGTCAAGTGGCGACAACTTCATGCAAGTGACGGCAAGTGGCGGCAAGCTCCATCCGTGACGGGATAACCGGCGGATTGCTGAACAAGAATTAGCGAGCCGTTAAGGCTTGAATGAAGTAGGAAAAAACTGAATCAAATCATACATCCCCCCTCTGCAGCCGGTTAAACGGATGACATTGCTTTGCAAAGAATCCGTGCATTTGGACTCACATATGAGGAGTGAGATGCGGCTGAGATGCGGTGCGCGCGGCTGCCGACGAGTGCGCGCCGACATCCCCGCGGCCAATGCCGTGCGCTCCACAGGCTGCAGAAGCAGTCCTGTGCGCCTGGTGTCGCGCTCGGCCTCGAAAATGCCCCTCATGTGACGCACAATCTCTACCACCTCGACCGGAGTGCGGCGCATCGCGCGCACGATGATACGAGGCGATTGCGCGGCCGTATCTGTCGAATACATTGCGACCCGCCGTGCGTGCGGTTGGGTGCAGGGGAGGATAGCAGTGGTTCCCATGCTGCCCCACGAGAGCGACCGCGGAAGGTGAATAGGAGGCACGACGGCGACGGTGGGGGTGTGGTGGGGGGCAGGGTTGCGACGGCGCTTCAGTCGCGCAGGGTGACATTTCAGGACAGCCCTGGCTTAAATTGGGGCGTGCCCGTGCACGGGCGCTCATTGGCTGCTGACGAAGCGCGAGCGCGCGCAGGCCGATTGACTGCCGAGTGTTGTGGAATCGGATCAATAAAGGCGCGCCAGAGATCGCATTTTGGGATGATCGAATTTGACAGTAGCCTCGGACCGTCACGGGACCGCTGCAAGAAACTGTTAAGCTTCTTCTCGGCATACTCTTTAAGGACGCCTATCTTTGGCCAGTGGGATGGGAGCGCTGCGCAGAATAGTGCAATCGAATGCACAAGGTATAGGATCATGGTAAATTTGCGAGAAACGGTGCTGTGGCCCCGTGCGGATCGCCCAGCGTGCAGGAAGGCCTGAAAACAAAGCGTCTCAGCCGTATCTTTCCGATATCGGTGTGCCGTTGAAGGGCTTCCTATGGAAGAATGCGCAACAATTCTTGCAGTAAAAGGTTTAGGGCGTCTCTATCCTCCATGTGAAGACCGCTTGTCGTTTGCGGTCGTAGCGTCGGAGTTCTGGTTTTTTCAGAATAAATGCGGTTCTCAGCAGAATAATTGAGTGAGACGGACTTCAGGCGTGGCATGCATCGACCGGTCAGCGCGGTAATGTCTGGATTGCGAGACAGGAAGCCCAATGTCGTTCGTGCACAAGCCGGGATAGACCACAGGGGCAGGAGGTGGGCCAAGTTCGTGTTTCAATTTCAAGTCGCAGACCGCAAATTCACAACCGGGATCAGCTACTGACGGTGACACGGTGGGGAGCACCCGTCGCTCCACGTGTTGATGGCGAGCTAACAGATGCATAGAAAAGTCCAAGAGTGAACCATTTATGTTCAAATAGAATGCTCTTCTGCCCAATGACATTGCATGCTTAAGGTCCTGACAGTGTAAATCGCTGGAAGCTTTGACTGCCTCCCCGTGCACTTTTGTGAATGATATCGCTGAAACCGGGAGATTGGGCACACGCCGCACATCATGCCTTCAGCATGCACGCAGGAGGCGCCAAATACCCTGCTGTGCCAGCATGAAACCTTCCAACTGCTGGACAACAGCCGATTGGCCTCTAACAAATTCTCACTTCCAGGTCGGCCCGGCGCTAGCGCTACAGTGTGTCAGAACACGCCGAGCCATTCCCACCCGGTTCGGGGGAAGGCGAGCCACACCGTGTCGCCCGGTAGTACTGTCGGGTGATACCCGCCCCGGATGGAAACCCCGAGGAGCCCACACCCACGGCGTTGACCGGGGGAAGCCGCCCCGAGCGGTAAACACGAGCTTGTCCGCACCCCCTCCGTCCCCCTCGGACCCTCAGAAAAACCTTATCTCAGACGCCCTCATAGGACCCTTAGGAACCCTCCTCTCAAGGCGCATGGGGCCAGTCTCAGTGGAAGGTTGTCGATGCTTCGGACACCTCCATGAGTCGAGGCTGGGAAAGGGTGCTACGTGACACCCCCGCGGCGCCCCGGTGTCGGGCGCGCGGTGTACTGCCAGCCAGGACCCCAAGTCGGGTTTTCAAATTGTTAGGCCCTTAACTGGGGGCCAGACCGAGGATGTACTAATCCCTGGGAAGACGTGAGATCGTGAACGTGGTTAGTGAGCCATGGGACGATCACCAGTGGATCGCCACCAGAACGACTCGAATGACGCGGAATTTGAAATATTTGCCTTGAACGGGTCTGACGTCGGTCGGGATGGTATTAGATCCTGACGGACCGGTTTAGCGGATCGGTTACCCCCATCGTGACTAGGAGGGGGCCCAACGCCCGGGCGTGACGAGCTGTAATGCTGTCACGCCGTGTGGATCCGTTTATGTTCTGAGTGCGACCAAATAGTAGCCTACGGGGCGGACTGGTGCGTTGGGGCCCATCTGAGATCGTCGGGACAGAACTTGCTCGGAATCTTTTGATGAGTCTGTGCATAAATTTATTGCGTTAGATTAGGCGGACCGTCATTGCGTCCATCACTCTTGCTCAGGACCCGATCAGCATTGGTAGACACACCTGCACAAGACTGTGACAGCCGGGCTCAGGCGTGTACCCGACGAAAGCGTACCTCATCTCGAACCCCCCTCTGTCCCGCAATGCATACGAATCGGCCTCACTCATTACTCTCACCCGCCAACACAATGTCAACTGTCTCGTCCTCCGCCTCCGCATCATCCTCCGTCCTCAACCAGTGCCGGAGTCCGGACGCGTTGGCACTCTCAGTGTGCCCGTCAAACTCTGCGGCAAAGAAGGTGCTGGCTATGAGTGCAACTAACTCGGAGACGTCTTGGTGAACGCTCTTTGCCACCTTTTTTCACCCCATGGACATGTCGGCGCACTTCGGCCGCGGCCTCGGTCGGCAGCAGGTCGGCCTTTAGCCAGCGGTTGGATAACTGCTCGTACGAAATCTATTCGCACTCCTCCACGATAATCTTGGCCGTGTTCAAAAGGTGCCCCTGGTCACCCTTGTCAAGGCCACCTTGCGGCATCCGTATGTGCGACTACCCCGTCAATATGAACTGTTCCTAATCTGCGAGGACCTGCTGCAGCAGCCAAGCATTGTACCGCAGGTTTAGGGCCGCGATGAAACCCTCGCTGATGAGCTGGTAGATGGCGGTGGTGTTGGGCGGCAGCTCAATTGATGTCACTGGTGGGTTCGACACGAGGATAGGAGACTTGAAATGTTCCGAGATGAGGTAGACATGTTTGCCCGTCCACGTCCACAGCTCGGGTACAAATACCTCCGAAAACAACCGAGCAAAAAACTTGCTCTCAGTCCTCGCTGTCGCCTGGGAAATACAGGGGAGTGCTGTCTCGCTGCTCTCGTCAATGAAACATACCGGCTACATCGTCACGGCTACATCAATCAACATCCAAACGGGTTTTGGATGTTGTTTGGATTTCCTCTCGTCACTCTTTCGATGTTGACCGATGGGCCTTTCTTCCTCATCCAAGCTCGTCCAAAAGAGTTTTGTCTCATCCCCCGTCTTCCCCCGCTCCATCCCCGCTGATGCCGATCCATGCTGCTCCGGTGCCGTAGTCCGAGTCCTCGTCGCCCATAATGACGACAGAGGTACGCGGCGGTGTTTCGCTACCCTCTTCGTCAATGTCGTTCTGATCCACATTAGGGGACGCCCCTGCCGCGATGCCGTGTGTTGCCGGGACGCCGGTGACGTCGGCTCTGCTCTTTGTCGGTCGGGGAAGGTGGGCAGCCGTCTTCAGGGTTGAGGTGGGCTTCTTGCCTACCGCCGACAAGTTCTTAGGCTCCTCGTCAGGCGCGGAAAAGGCCCAGCGACCGCCGCCCGTGGGTATGACCATATCGGGGTCGATGGCATCGGAAATGCGGTAGCCAGCATGCACCTTCTTGTCCCTGTGGCCCTTGCGCAGGTGCTTGATGGAGGTGGTTAACTCGTCTACCGAGTGTCAGTACACGCCGTTGCCGCTTCCGCCGTGGCGTCGCTTGCGTCGGCCAAGCGCAATCTCGAACTCGTTCCGCACGAAGGTGGCAAATAGCGCGTGATGAACGACCAGCATGTCCACGTCGAAACGGTGACTCCCAGAGCGGTCCGTGACGATACGGGCGCCGCCGCCGTTCTTGGTAAAAACGTTCTTGACAGCCGCCACGATGGCCTTCTCACCCTTGTACGAGGTGAGGCACGTGTCTTTCTTCTCCCACTTCAACGCCTTGGACACGGGCATCGGGTTGTAGCTGAAGCCAAGCGCAGAGAAGGACGGCTTGAGCACAAACTCTCTGATCTGCGCGACCGTGTGCGGGATGGTTTTCGTGATCTTGAAAATCGGCCGCTTCTTCTTCAGAAGGCCTTCATCGGCGAGGAACCAGACGGGGCCCATGAGATAGCTGTGGGCGACGTCTGCATGCACTGCCAACTCCTTGACGACCTCCTCGTTGACGACGGCTGTCTGAGTTTCCGCGTCCATCACGATGCTGCGATAGACGGGTTCCTTGGCGATGGGCTTCTTTACCACAGAGCGGATGATGCGCCGCAGCTGGCCGGCCTTTTCCTCGTTGACAGGGGCCAGCGCCATGGCCGCGGCTTGGGCGTCTTCATGATTCACGATCGGCTTGAAATCTTTCACACGCCCGCTGCCATCGGCAATGATGCCGCCGCCACCGCCACCGCTGCAGCCATTGCCGCAGCTGCCGCCGCAGCCGCTACCGCATGTGTCACAGCCCCCCTTGCGGGACCTGCCAGCGGTGGCGCTATGCTGGGCGGCCACCCTCACGGATACGACGGCCGTGCACACACGTGTCAACCCGCGCTTCCAGGCGAGCAGCATTGGCACGAAGGTGCTGAAGCTGTGCCGCGAACTCCTTGATGGCCGCCCAAAGTGCCTTGTTCTGCTCGTGCACGACGTTTTCCACCTTCCCAAGCATCAAGTCCCAAGCCGCTACCGCCGTGGGAGTGCGCTCAGGCGACGCAGCGGTTGCATCCGAAGGCACTTGGGCACTGTTGGCGGCGGCGGCAGCGGCGGCGGCAGCGGCGGTTGCGGTGGCGCCCGCCGCAGCCGCCATCTTCTTTTTCTTGTTGGGTGGGGTGGCCAACTTACCGGCCGTTGACTTGGCCGGGGCGCGCTTCCTGCGACCTGCAAAGTTTCCGCATTGGCCTCGACGACGGGGGGCGGCGGGACACGAAAACGGGGCAGCGAATGACATTACCGGAGATGAAGGGGGTACCGGCTCGGCCGCCACCGCGGCCTCCGCCACCGCCACGTTGGCCGCCATCTCTGAATTCTCCGGCGGCGGAGGCGACCACGGTTCATCGACTCAAAGAGAGGTTGGCCGCAGCAAAGCGGTCCACGGCGACCCCTTTGCCAACGGCTTGTCAGCAGGTAGAACCTCAGGCGCTCCAGGCACGGAGTACGAATTGTTTTGACCGCGGCGTTTTACTAAGACGCATTCGGTCTCACTCGTGGCTGCGGCCGCAGCCTCGGGTGCATTTACCGGCTCAAAGAGGGGCACGTACATGGCAATGTGGGCGGAAGACGACGCCCTCGCAGGACGGCCGACGGCTTGCGACTACGACATGTGGTGCTGCAGCTGCGGACGCTCCTGGCCCCTGTTGTAAGACGCAGCGTCGACTGCAGCCGTTACATCATTGACGTAGGGGGCAGCGGGAACGGTAGCGCTGCAGAGCAGGCCTAGGCGGCGCTGCTCGGGTTCCCAGGCCACAACCGACTTATTTGTGGACACCGACGCGAACATCCGCGCCGCCCTTCCGGTGGGATAATACCCGGCTATGGCGGGGGGCACAGGATGAGAGTACGCCCAGAGCGAGGGAGTGGGGTACGACACAGTAGGCAGGGGTCCGGGGGTCAGCAAGAGAGCAAAGAGTCAGAGCGCGGCGACGTGTGCTTCAGTAAAAAGTGGCTCTAGGATGTGATTGACATCTGGCAGCACCCTTCTCACCCCCGCAGGCCCGCGCCTATGTACCATTCATGGAGCGCCCGGCAGCGATTCATAGCGGGAGCAGTCGACCCGGTCGTGCTCCACCCCGGCGTGCGGCTGGTGGGACCCTTGGATGCCGTGCGAGGCGGCGCGACACGAGACGACTCTGAGGGGATGAAAAAGCGCGCGTAAACCCAAATGGAGGGAAAAGGACACAAAAAAGCAAGTCAAAAGATGAAAGGACGAGCGGCCGACCCAGTGGGAGGTGCGGAGCGTGAAAGTTCCTGCCCAGTTACACTTGGCGGGAAAGAAGCCAGTGCAAAGGCGAACACCGCGGTCCCAGAGAGGGGATGCCCTACTGTCCCCTGTGCGCCAGTGGTTCGAAAAGCGCGCCCAAACACACCTGACGGGAAGCCAGTCAATGCGAGCGGCGGCGTGGGTTGCTGGGGCCGAGTCCACCTCGAAAAGACGGCCGGAAAACACAAACGAAAACGAGAACCATATAGGGGGGCGGCAGGCAGGCTTTGTCTATGCAGGTGCGGTGGCCAGTAAGGTGGGCAGTCCGCAGAGCGCACCCCGAAAAAGAAAGCCAGGAAACGGGAGAATACAGCACGGATTGAAACACCCTGACGCAGGCAACGACGAGCTCAAGAGCCTGAGACAGCCAGGCACGGGCAGAATACAGCAGGGATCCAAGCACCCTGACGCACGCAACGACGCGTTCACGAGTGTGAAAGTGCGTGGATCGGCCTGCTGTCTGCTTGGGAAATAAGGCGCGGCCCAAATGCAGCCAGAGAGAGACGGATCGGTCCACTGGGGAGTCGCGTGCGAGTGGGGAAGTGGACAAAGCGTGCACGCGGGGGACTTGTAGCGGTGCTGGAGAGGGACGCGTGCTGGTGCGTTTTCTTCACGCCGTGCTGTCGTCGCCCGACTTCGCCCGACGGATCGGCTCTTCCGGACACAGTTTGATCAATCGTAGGGCAGGGAGTTTCCGACTTCACTCAAGTGCACGGCAGAAATTTACAGCAATGAAGAAGGGTCGACGCGGAGCTGGATATCATGGGCATGAGCGGCCGCTTGATCTCACCGACACCCCACTCAAGGCAATGTCTGCATGAACTTCACGCACAATTTCAAGACAAGTCCAATACTTATCTCGTGCGATCGATTTAATGTCCTTGAAATCGAACGAACGATTCAATGTCGTTCGCTTTGAAGCCTATCGGCTTGTTCCTGATCGGTCTCGACGCTGGCCGTCCGCATCTGAGTTTCTGTTGATGGATTCTGCCGTCCTCACCGCCTGAGGGAGCGTACGGCGTGTCGTGTCGCGTCTCGCTGTGGCCCTGCCACGCGGCCACAACAAGCTCCCGTCCGACCGATGACTGCCCTTTCACCGCTCCCCACGCTTGTACCCCAATGTATATGGGGTACGTCCGTCCAATGCGCTGCCACTGCTCTTCGCCTCTCGCCGCTCAACGATTGCCGCTGTGCGGTCTGGGCGTCCCGCACCCCTCATCGGCCGCGACGGTGATTTTCGCTAGGGCGCTGTCACTCATTGGGCCCTCGCTTGGGCCTCAGCCCACGCAACTTTGGCGGAGCCCGCGTCTGGCCAGCCTCACTTTTTTTAAGCATAGTTCGTATGCTCTGTCTACAGGGTTAGCTTCCTGCGGCTGCAGTGCTGGCCAGGTATGAGGTAGGGACCCGCGGGAATCTCTCACACTTTCACGACTGCTGCGAAAGCAGGAGTCTATCCGGCTCCTACTCATGGCCCCCCCTTGAAGTGGAATGCCGTTGGCTACGTGCTGTGGGGCCCGGCGGCTCGCGCTGCGTTGCCTCGTACTGGCTGACCGACTTTCTCGTGCCTTCGCTTGACAGAGCCTAAAAGGCACTTGTGGTCGGATGGTGTCTGACCGGCGTGCTTTGCTGCAGCTTTTGCGTCGCAAGGTGGTGCAGTTCGCGGCAGATGACCTCTCAGTTGGCGCGTCACGCATTCTGGAAGGCAGACCGCATTGTTCTCTACCGTATGTGCATCTTCGTGCCAGCGACTGTCGCCCCTCTTCCGTGGTGTATGCGTGCTGGGGAGCACTAAAGGGTGTACGTGTGCGCTGCTTTGATTTCCGGCTGTGACGCCCACATTCTGACGCCCGATTTCTGACACCCGACCACCTTGCTTCCCCATGTGCGTTTCCACTCGTGTGTGTCTCCTGCTCCACTCTCAGGCCGCACGTCATATCGGATGTGCCCCCTACTCGTCCATCTCTGTTGTGTGACTGTGGTTCTGAGGCCGAGTTCCTCTTGGCGCTCCGTCGGCACCAGTATGGCATCCACGACGGCTTAATCGGAAACCACACGCAACTACCTCGGCGTCGGCACCCCGAGGCAGCGCCGGGCGACTGTCCCTCGGATGCAGAGGATGGCTTGGACTCCTGCAGCTGTAATGGCTCGGCCATTCGGACTCGTGCTGGCAGGACACTTCGAGGGCGTCATGCTGCCGGTATGGGTGCAGGTCTGCGTCGCGGAGATTGTGCACGGAAACGAGGGCGATGACAAGTCGGACGCGCCACCCTCTCCGCCGCCCTCGCGGCCGCTATCCTCAAAGGAGTCCTCCGCGTCGGCGTGCAGCGCCCATAGCGCCGAGGAGTCGCAGCTGCACTTTCTATTGGAGCTGAAGCACATGTTCGTGCCGCCTACGGTCGGTGGCGCCGCCGCTGCAGACGTGGTCCCCGAATACACCCACCATTCCTTGGGTCTGCACGTGAGGGCGTTTTATGAGGCGCTGGAAGACGCACGGCGCACTCAGCCGCCCGTGGACCGGCACAAGCGCCCAAATCTGGGGCGCTCTAACACCGTGCGGCTGCGTGCTCTGCAGCGGTTTTTTCTGCAGGTGGGAAGGGCAGGCTTCTCAACCAAGGAGCAGGAGTTCTTGTTAGAGTTCCTGGAATACTGGGTCGGAACCAAGGCGGGCATGGCGGAGGTTGCGGGCCACCACAATTCGCTGCGCTACCACGTTTTGTCAGTGGCTACTTTAAAACAGGCACTGAGCGTCGACCTGGACGCCGCCGAGCTGAATGCATGGTAGAAGAAGGTGCAGATCCAGGGAGGTGGTTTCCTTCACGAGGCGTATTTCTGCGATGTGCTCCAGGTGCTCAATGCGCTGATCAAGCGAAAGCGCAGCTCCATCCAGCTTTGGAGTGGTGTGGCGGCGCCGGCGCCGCCAAGTGACCGCCGGGAGACGCCCACGGACGGGGAGGACTTCAAAATGCGCGAGGAACTTGTTATGAAGAACTGGGAGGAGCTAGCCTGCGAGCTTGGGCTCCATGAATTCTCGGACAACAGGCGGCTATCTTGGTCTGGTGGTACGTTGCTACTGATGCTGCGTTGTTTTTGTTGATGCGGATGTGACCATGACCGTGACACGCTGCCTGTGCTATGCGGGTCACTGTGCCACCGTCTGGACCCACTTCCTGACTCAGCCGATGTTTTTCTGTCTGTTTTTCTTGCATTGCACTTGTTGGGTGTTTCATGCATTGCGCTTGTTGGTCATCTTCGCATAGCGCACAAAGTTTATGCTGTACGTGTGCGCTTCGTCACCGATGTGTCGAGCACCGTTGAGTCGGTTACTTTCGCTTACGTACCCATTGTGCGCAAGCTCCAAGAGCCCGGGGCGGACGACAGAGTCAGGATTTGACGGTGTGGAATCTTTCAGCGTGTGATCTACACGGCCTTCACGCACGTGATTGGCAGTAGCCTTATTGGCTTTCGAGTCACTGTCGGTCACCGAAAGGCGCTGGAATTCCCCCGAGTACTTCTCTACTTCTGTGAACAGCCGGAGGAGCGCGCGGTGCTGGGATTGAAAGGCGGCCAGTGTGCTTTCCCGTGCTCGTCCTGCATGGCCATGATCGAGATGGTCGGGGCGCTGCAGGCGGTCAATGCCGAAGAGCGCAATGTCGTGAAAACACTTACCAATAAGGTAAAGCCGTATGTGCGCTCTGTGCGGAAGCGAAAGCGCCTCCGGCGGGTGTCACTTGGCGCCCTCGACTCATCATCTGGCGGCGTGCCGGGGCTTGCCGGAATGGCTAACCTTGGCTCGGCACCGTTGTCGTTGTACAATATGATTGGGTTCGATGCGTTGCACGTACGTTCAAACACACAAGTTTGCCTGTCTGCTTCGTATGTGCTGGGGGGCTGAGCCCAGCCCGTGTCTCCCGCTTAATTTTTCAGTCTGATTCAAACTGTGCACACTCCCACTGTTTGCCCCTCGCTCTTGCACATTTCCACCCTTTTCTTTGCTGCTATGAATCTATCTTCGGTCTTCGATATGGGCGTCTCCCGAGTGCCTGTGCACAGGCTTGTCCGTGTCTTCCCCTACCTGTGCTCAGGTAAAAAGCCTCCGGCTGGATTGGATACGGCCACACGCCGCATCGCCTTCAAGCGCCTCCTGCGTCTCAGCAGAAGAAGCAAGGCATTCAGAATACCACGAAAGTACGCGTCGTCGCCGCTATCTTTTCTGTGGACCTTCAATTTCTTGTGTGTGTTGAACACTACACACGAGCTCCCCCAGGCGCAAAGCCGGTTTTGTCAAGTGATGTCCGTGTCTGAACCGTCTCTCCATCTGCTTTGTGTCACGTTCCAATTTTCTCTCTTGTGGATGTGCAGCTACATTGTGCGCGCCAATGAGAAGCAGGCGGTCGTCACTGGTAAGCAGCAAAGGGACGGCGTCGCCATCTTGCCGTGTATTGTGGCCGGCCTCTTTGTCCCGCTCGGCGAAGAGGTCGATGACGGCGTGTTTGCAGCCGAGCACGACGCGGACCATGCCGCGGCGGCGGCGGCAACAGACGCGGCCGGCTATGACGCGGATTCCAACGACGACGCAGCCGCAAACGTTGGAAAGATCTTTATGTTTGACTGGGCGGCGTACCAAGACGTGTGGAGTGACACCCCAGTGCATATTGCCTTCACGTCTATGTTTGCAGAGTAGGCCGTGCTGTACTCCCGCATCGCCGGGCGGACGACCTCCACCGTGCCGCCGCCGATGACGCTGACAGATGGGTACGAAAGTGCCGAGCAGGTTAAGAACTTTGTGATGAACTTCGTCACTCCCAAACTCGGCCACACCGTTTCAGTGAAATGACACAAGCTTCTGTGCCACGTCGCCGATGCGATCAAGTGGCACAGGAGCTTTCGACATGGAAACATCGCTGACAACGAGAGCGAGCACAAGATTGAAATGCCCGTCGACGCGCGCACGGACAAGGACGCGCGCACGCTTACTCGCCAGCTGGTCTGCCACTCTCACGGGGCACGGGACATCTTTGTCCGCCACGCGGCAGACGATAAGGCCGATGTGACAGTTTGGCAGGCCAGGGCGGCTGTGCGAGAGGCGACCGCGGCAACAGCTGCAGCGGCGGACCTCCAAAAGTCGGCCAGTGACGCGTCCTCGGCCGCCGATCAGGCGACGGCGGCAGCCGGGGCGGCAGCTGCTGTCTCAGCTGCGGCGGTCGAGACGGCAACGGTCGCTTCCGAAGGTGTTTCGGCGGCAGCGACGGAGGCAGCGGCGGCAGCAGCAGCTGTTACTGCTGAGGAGCGGGCAAAAAAGCAAAAAATGCAGGTGTGCAACGTTGGCCGCGTGTCGGTTGTGGACGTGGCCCGCCGACCAGACTTTGCCAACATCGGGGCGCTGTTAAACCTGGCTTCTACCCGCCACGTGCGTGTCGCCACTCGCACGCCCATACTGGCGCGCTTTGAGTGTGGCACGCGCGCTCAACAGCAGCTGCGCGCGGCTGATGACTACGTGGGCTTACAGTGGCACAACGTTGTATTGTACCACCCCGGCGGTGACGATTCGAAGCTGTGTATTGGCGAGCTGCGGGCCATTGCGAGGGGGCCAAAGGGAGATGCTGTCGTGTGAGTGCCAATGGAGTTCGTGGAAGCCGAGCCCATTTGCCAAATTGATGCGCGAGCCTGTGTGCGCCTCAAGTGGCGCGCCGCCGACAAGGCGACAGACCTGACGCTGCGCTTCGTGCCTGTCGAGCACGCGCGTCGGCTCGCGTTTGTTGTCCCCGACTTTGCTCACCTGGCCGGTCGTCGAGAGGTTGACGCGGACCTCCTCGCAATGAACAGCCCGCTCCGGGAGCGTGTGCACATGCGCTTCTTTTTTAATGTATTTTTTCCTTGGGACACGAAGTAAACTTGGTTCACTCGCACACGTGCTCATCAGTTCCGTCGGGACCTATGCGGCGCGTGGGGCAGTCATGCGACGCGGCGGCCAACCCAACGCACACCCGGGTCGGGTCCACGCTGGCGTCGTCGGCCCCCAGTAGCAGTTTGAGGCTGACAACGCTCTTCACAAAGAAAAGCGGACCATGCGCTTCTCTCTGTACAGAGCGATGCACTGGAACGGTCGTCACACGCTTCTGTCATCGCACTAACGAACTTCGTGTTTCACCGCATTCACGGCTGTACATACGTCACTTTACACCCTGCCACCTACTCCTGATGTTCTGTACTTAGTACAATTGTTATGATCAAAGCATGGAGACCCCTTCAGCAGACCGCCATGCGAAGGTATTTTCACGATTCAGTTGCGACCAAATAATCAGCTGCTCGTGCGGTACGGGCTGTTGAGTGACGTGCATGACAAGGAATCAGAATGAAGCAGCTTGCATTACTTCTGGCAGATAGTTGACCACAGGCTTCTTGCCCATATCGTGTGGATGTGGGCCGTCTCATTGACGACATCGTGGCGAATGGCCGAACACAATTCTACAGTTGCGCCCGAAAACACCCCACTACTGCCTAATTAGGGAGCCCGCGACTGGCGGTCCCCTGTTGCGAGGAGCCCTTTGCCCCACACAACTTCAGAGGCGGACGGGGCGCCCCTTTCCGCTGGCTGTTGGTACGTCTCCCCACGTCAACTACCCCCCCACCACCCCCGCGTGACCTGCACCGACCGCGGCGGCGGCGTGCTGCTTTCTCGTGTCTCTTCATCCCCGATCCCCCTCTGCTGCCCCGTTCAGGCCCATTCACGCCAGCCACGGCGACTAGGGTGGCCGTGCGCCGGTTCTCGACGACAGCCTCTCTCCGGCACATACCCCACCGCGGGCCGGGTGGGCTCCAAGTACCGAGCGCTGCTGACCAAAGGCTATCCGCAGTGCGCGCCCCTCCCTCTCCCCTTCTGGTATTGTCCTTGCGCCAAAAGCTGGACAGTCCAAGAAGAGGCGACCTTTCCTGAAGCATGCCTGTCTTGGACAATCCAGAGTGCAGCCTCATCGAACGACCTGTACTTACGTTCTGTCACAAATGTTAGATGTAGTTGTGAACATGTCTTAGTGAATCATACACTTTACGTTTCAAAGATGTCTACCACGTTTGGTGCGCGCGATGCGACGGAGTTGGCGAAAAACATTGAGTTGATTGCTTTCGAAAAGCCGCGCCCCGGTGGTTCAGTTCAACGCTAGCCTTACGTGCCCCGCGCTGGGACGGCAGTCAACTGTCCCAATTTAGGGCGCCCCGCGCT
>Ga0114957_1003555_pt1 | contig 13965 bp, 18 predicted proteins | sample BantaG_FD_87175 | JGI IMG/M metagenome (GOLD analysis project Ga0114957, IMG submission 87175) | Marine algal microbial communities from Bantry Bay, Ireland - BantryBay_4 metaG | ecosystem: Host-associated > Algae > Red algae > Unclassified | place: Bantry Bay, Ireland | collected 2014-11-21 | reverse complement strand
TCCCCCCCCCCTGTCACTGGGGCAGCACTGGAAACCGCCCAGCAGAACGGCACGGCCGCGCTCTTGCGTGCACCGTGCGGACACAACGGATGCCTCCACGCTTGTCGCCGGGTGGGCGCGTCCGACCCCGGTGCCAAAGGATTCACAGATTGTGATTGGCATGACGGATCGGTTTGTAGTCCTTGTCATTGCCAACCTCCAAAAAATGGCGGTTGCAGAGAGAAAGGAGGCAGAGCCGACGACACAGTACAGAAATGAAGTCGGATTGGCTGTTCGACAAGCCAGAATCTTACTATCGTCTTAGAGTTGCCGCCAGTAATCTTGCCAGCCAATCGACGTGTCTTGCAGGAGTCACGCTGAGCCATTGCAACCCACAATGAGATTTCCTGAGATTTTTGGGCCGCTTGCTTGGGCCTGAAGAGGGTATGGAGAGGGTTCTGGGCCAGACCTGTGATTTCTCATGAGATTAACAAACTTCTTCAGATTTCTTGAGATCCTGGTTTGCGTTTCCAGTGCGCAGAGCTGCATGAGGAGACTAAGTACGGAACTCACATGGTTCCTAGCCTTTCCATTGGTCCACGTACGCTGTTGAATGATTGCAGCCACACCAACCGCCATTTTTTGGAGGTCAGCAATATCTTCGTTTTCTCTGCTTGTCTTGTATGTCGCTTTGCATCGACTCGTGCATTTGTCTTTCTGCGTGCTCTAACACTGTCTGTTTCGGCGTGCGCTTGCTTTTTCTATTTGCTTTTGTTTCCCGCTTCCATTTGCACGTGTCGACCCGTCTTCTTTTCCTTTCAGATTACCTTGTTATCCTCAACGTTGGTCGGTATGTCTCAGAAGGGAAGGGGGGGAGCGGGAGGGGGGGACGGGGAATATGGTCCGGCGGATCGGCGAAGAGAAAAGGTTGGTCCGAGTGGAGGGTGGCTGGCTCGGCGATCTGGTCGATTGAGACGAATGCCGCGGGCTCTCTCCTTGCTCAATTCTGACTTTGTTCATGCGCTAGTTGTCCTCTGTTCATATCGGCGTTTTTGAGGCGTCTGAGTGGGAAATCGAGCTCTTTTGCACCTACGAATGCACGTCGATACTTTTATCGTTCGTACGATGAGCCTGGGGTGCGACCGTGATGATCTAACACACAGAAGACACGTATAGGACCACCCATGTATGACGCGACATTTAGAACAATGATGAGTAGGCCTCTGTAGAAGGGGACAAATACCGTCCACCCCCCCCCCAACCCCCCGAGAACCTCCAAACAGGGCAATACCTAGGAACTCCCGCTGCCATCTGTGGGCACCAAACCTCGACAACTTGGACGAGGGGGCAGACGTGGGGTGGCGCCTGTCGCAGGGGGCGGGCGGGCCGTGCGGGAGCGGCGGCGAAGGCGGCCGCAGGTGTGAAACCGGAGGGATGGGAGGGGGGGGGGGCGAGGCGGTCTGTTGGTTGAGGAGGGGGGTCGGGCGGAAGGAAAAAGCAGCCATGTACGTCCCTCTGCTTCAACCGCACTCGCTCAAGCCCACTGCCGCCGCACGCGACACGCTCCGCCTGCCTGCCTGCCGGTCGCCCACGCCTATCGCAGCGTGACCACCCCCACTGCGACCGCCACGCCACGCCCCGCGCCACCTCGTCTCGCCACGCCCCGCCCCGCCCCACCTCCTGCTCCTCGGCGGCAGGAAGTCCTCCAAGATATCCTTCCCTCAACTTTACCCATGGTACGCCTTTCCCCGGGGACTGCCGCAAGTTCTATGCCGCCGGTGGCCACGCAGATACGGCGCATCCCGGAGGGTGTCTCCAGAGCACATATGCGCTAAGAATCTCGAGGGTGGCCAGCCGGTAGTGTTTGTTGGTCCCGAGGAACCAAGAGGCTATGTATGGGTCAGGGGAGGAGGGGAGGAGGGGGTTGGGTGAGAAAGGGAGGAGGGAGGGGAGAAGGTGCGCAGGGGTTGTGAGGTGCTTCGGTGGGGCAGTGGGGTGACAGTGCGGGGTGAATAGGTCACAAAATACATTGATGAAGGGGCAGATCCGTCCGAGAGACATAAAAATGGACAGGGGGGGGCAGGGGGGTGGGGGAAGGGACTCGCGGAAAGCACGGAAGCGGAGATTGAGGCGGTAAGGGGGGTAGGGTGGGCCTCACGACTGCGCTCTCACGAGCCCAGAGAGCTGAGAGCATGTCAAACCCCTCCAGGAAGGCCGCCGGAGGCCCGCATCGGGCGTGGTCTACCCCAGCGCCGTTTACGTGACCGCCCGTTGCAAAAAGAGAATGCGCTACGGATGCCCAGATACTCGCGCCAAAATCCGACTTTTTCTCCATACAACATGCACTCGAGCTCGCCCGAGAGCAAAGAGACCCTTCTGAGTCCATTTCTGATGACAGAATGAGCATCAGAGACCGAGAAGCACAAGAAGAACGGTGCTAAAAAACCGCATCATTTGATGCGAATGGCTTCCAATGCTGCGGTCAGTAGAGCAGACACTAGTTGTCCTCTGTACGTGTGCTCGTTTCTCTTCGTGGCTGTCCCTTCTTGCTGCTGCTCGTGCGCCCACTGTCTTTGCATGGGATCTCACCTCTGCACCTCGCCCGCTTCACTGACAGCATGGCAGATTCAATCAATAAATATTTCTACATGTGTTTGAACTGCTGCCGAGGGCAGCTGCCGACCTAGTTAACTCCGAACTGTACGAATACAAATATAGTTACTTGGCCAAGTGTATTTGTCATCGGGCTCGAGTCGGAGGATCCGTATTGCTTTCTCCATCAGGAGTATAGCGCAAGCGCTCGCCGATGCACTGTATGCCCGAATCGGGTCCCAAACGAAAATCGCACTTAGATGGACGTGTACCAAATCAGGACGATGTATGTGGTCCTTGTTGGGCACGCAAGTCGTTCGAAGCGTTTCCCAAACTGCCATACAATATATATCTGTCGAGCTACGATGGAATCCTCATTGTCTACACTTTTCAATTTGCTGGGCTATGGGCTCAGGTGCGAAGGCAACGCGCAGATCTCTGGATTCAAACCAGGGGCCGTCAAGCGATTTTTCTGGGATCGTAGTTTCGCGCATTTTTTTGCGTCTTGATATGTACGCGGTTGCGGTGGTCTGAAGCAGACCACCAAATATACATGTCAGCGGAAGAAAACAATTACAGCTAGCACCCCAAGGACAGGTGGGCTAGTAGCGAAGCTTCTTTTTTTCAAATTGATGATAGAACTGTTCTGGACCGAAGTGCGTTTAGAACTTTTGCCACGAAGTGGTACAGTACGGGCGCCGGCGCGATGGCCGCGTCCGCAGAAGAGACGTCGCACGACAGATGATCGTGCCCATCCTCTCCTTCGGACGCAAATCGCATCGTGGCGATTCGATGGGCATCGCCCCATCGCGAAACCGGCCTCGCGGATATCATCGGGAGTCACAACGCAATGGCGGATCGGCCGCCGCGTTGCGACGCAATTAGTCGTTTTACATTGTTCCGAAAGTGGTAGGTAGTCTAAGAGCATCCCTACTATTGGAGCCAACCGTCCAACCCAACGGCCACGTGTGCGCAACGTGTGGCGCTGTCACTGGCTCTCCAAAGGAAGAGCCAAAACTAAGCAGATCACGTCTCAAACTTGGGCTCGCCTCGACGTCTCTGGCGGTGGGCCTCGTTAAGGCCCCCATTCTCCGGACCTCTGGGTTGATTGGTCGATTTTGCTGCAAGCACACAAATGAATATATGTCATTGGATGATCGAGTGCATGCAAGGGTCTTTTTTTGTTCGGCGGCACAATCCCAGCCAAAGAGTGCTTCATTGCGACGTTCGGCGGTTATCCAATCAGATTTTGTTCTAACGGCAAACAACCGTTCGATCCTTGTAATTCTTAGCGTCCCTCTGGCCATCTGGAGGGCGTCGGCCGCTCAGATCTTCGGTCGGCTGCAAGCTGTTCTCTGATTTGACTTCTGCTGGGGCACAAGCACCTGATGCCCAAGTAACGTGTCCGTCGGATGATCACGACCAAGTCGATTGCCAACCCCCCCCCCGGACGCCCCCGCCCACTGGAAACCACGGAGCTCTTTATTCGGATATACAGTACGCTCACCACCCGTCACGCACCCGTCTCCCCCCCCAGCGGAATCGAGCAGGCCGTCTCTGCCTGCGTGTAGGCGTCAATCCAATGGTTGTCGTCTGACCATCCGTCCGCGGCTGGAATGGGTAACTCGGACAGTTCCCCACCAACCCGCCGACGACAGGCGTCAACACGCCTGACCGCCTCGCCCAAACTGTCAGACGCCCATTTGACGCAGTTCTCCGCTCGCTCTGACGCACAGGCACCAGATTCTTGGCGCGGGCGCCCCTCCAGGGCCCGCCCGGCGACAGTCCGCTTGTCATCCGGTCATGTGGCCTTGCGCGCTCCAGGACCCGCCCGAGCGGGAATGCGCCGCACGCCGCAGTTCTGGTCCTCCTCACCGGGTGCGCTTCCGATGGATGACTGCCGCACGTACGCCAAGCAGCTGGCCAGGAATGTGTGCTCATTGTACAGCGCAGCATTTTAGTTACAATGCGCATGCCACGATTCCAGGCCTTGCTCACTATATCGGCAGAGGCTCCCAAACTGCTCCAAAGGCGGGAGCGTTGCAGCACAGCACATGGAGTTTGGGAGTGACAGATGACCAAGGGAACGCTCCTGTCATCCCGTCCACGAATCGGGCGGTGTCGCGCCGAAACGCCGCAACTTTGTTGGTCAACGCGGCACTTGTCCGGTTCAAGACAGGGAGCACCGCCTGCCACGCGTCCCACGCCGCGCTGTACCTTGTCTAGGCGGCCGCCGGTGCGTACTTCGAGAGCAGCGAGCTCATGAGTCCCAATCGCTCGCCCAATCTTATGGCAGGCCCGCCCCTCGAAGGAGCCACCCCAATAGGGGGCCGGCTGTACACCAATGCCGTCCCGCAGCAGATGAGCAAGGTTTTGTGCGTACACGTTGGCCAATGGGAGCCCGTTGTAGGAATACTCTGATTCAATGCCCAGCCAGAGAATGTACAGCGTTATCCCGAACGTCAGGCGCAGAGGGCCAGGGGCGATGTGCGTGGGGTTGATGCGAAGTAACGGCCGGTTGACAGTGGACAAGTGGTCTTCCACTGATAGTGGGTTCTCACGCTGTGCATTTCCTGTCTCCGCAAATCTTGTGGACGCCTGCTCATACTCCTCCAGTGTGCGTAACGTACCGCCCGCCTGGCTGCCCGCCTCTATATCGCCCCACCTGTGCGCACGCGCCCCGTTTGACCAGGTTCACCAGCGGACAACAGAGCACCACACGCAGGGGTGAGTGGAGAAAGGGCCCCCATGCCCTACCCATGTCGAAATGAAGCGCACGTCACCGGTCAGGATCAGCCGCACAGCGCGTCGCGTGCCATGCACAAAGAGGCCCTCTTGTCGGAGTCCGTCCAAGTCTGGAACTTACACGGATGCCATTGCCTCCAGCGCGTCATTGTCATATTTCGCCGTTGGGAAGACACCGTACAGAATCGTGTTGCCGCGGCTCGATGGGTGCTCTTGATTACAGCTGGAAATATCGGCTTTACATGTACTGCGTAAACCTCCCTTGTCCAAACCAAAGCAAATCTGCACGTCCGACACGCCGGGAGGAGGTAGAGCGGCCGGGCTTTCCTGCCCAGAAAACGACGTGGTGGCCTGAATCTCCCGACCGTCCGCTCCGCGCACAAGCCGTTCCAGGAACTGCTTCTTGAACACGGCATGGTCAAACGTCGCTTGTAGAGCTACACTTGGGCTCAACAGATAGGCGCCCCCGCCATTCGTGCCCGCGACGTGGGGCTCCTCAGCTTCTGCGAGGGCTCGGTCTGCTCGCAGACGCTCTCGGCTCGCCAGACCAGCGGCTGGCCCCGAGAGCCGACGCAGCTTCTGGAAGAGCGCCCCGCTGACATTGTTGTCAATAATACAATGCGTCTGAAGGCGGACCGGGAACGCGCTCAGTGGCGCAGCAGGTGCCACTGCAACGCCTCCATAGTGCTTAGCGCGGCGAAAGATTTCGTCCATCGCTGCTGTTTTCAGCTCGGGCTCCAAGCCTAAAATCCGCGCCACGGCTGCTAAGGCGTAGCCAATGAGCCGCCGCATCTGACGCGCCGCCACGACCGGCTTGCGAGGCTCGAACGTCATCTCATAGGTCCGGATGCGCCCATTCTTGAACTTGACTTGGATCTGATCAGGGCGGGTGGCAGCCAGGTGGTGGTTCCAAAACGCGGCTCTGTCGCTTGGCGACAGGGGCACGTCCACACCTGCTGGGCTGAAGACTTGGAGCCCGTCGCTCGTTGGGGATGGGGTTGGCGGGCAATCTGTCGGGGATACGGACAGGAGGGCAGGTGGCGCAACCGACGCGGACGCTGGTTGTGCGGGGTGGGGAGTACGCGTAGCTGCACTGCGATATCAGAAAAAAACACGAAACCAGAAACAAAACAGCATTGGTTGGTGGATGGGGTGGCAAGGTATGTGTCAGCAGCTGTAGCAGTCGGGGTGATGTTCACAGACGCGCCTCTGCTGTATCTCGCTGCATCACGATACCACCGTACAGAAAAGCGGGGACCTCAAAGAGCATGCTCGCAACCGGGAGAATACTTACCATGTAGGACCATCGCATATGCTTCCCGGCTTCGAAATAAGGGCCATAGTGGTTGTGTCCTGGAGAGCAGGCGGCGAGTGGGGTGATGGGGTCGATGAATGTACGGATGAGGGCATTTGCACATGAGCGGCGGTCGAGACACGGCTGGCGGGGTCTGTGGTCAGTGGACTCTATCGACGGACTCCGCCTCTCTGAAACACAGATGGATCTCTGCGAAAATGTTTCAGAAGAGTAAACGCAATTTCACGTGGCACTGTAATGACAAGACCCAGAAGACCGCCATTGACTCGGCATGTTTTGTGCCACGCCAGTATTCCCACAAACGCACTACAGAGAATCTCCAGGACTGTGAGATCCTCTCGAAACTGTCTGCAAGCCGCGGGTCACGCTTTCCATTGGCTTTCGTGGTCGAAACAGGGAACCAGGGGTTGGCCAAACGACTCGGCTGGCCTCCATACAGGCCTGTTTGGAGTGGCGCTGCCGTTCAAGCTCCAAAAGAAGGACGATCCCGCGAGGCCACCACGAGAGGCATTAAGGAATTAGAAAATGTGAGGAGTGCTATTATCTGGGCCATCATGCCACCGTCACACACTAGTTTTGGACCTCGCTTTCTCCACCAATGCCCCAGTTGGCCGAAACGTGCCACTTTTGGCTGTTTGGACGGTTGGAGCTATCGGTGGAGATGCTCTCAGAGCGTCTCCACCAATGCAGCCAAAAGCCAAAGCCAAGCGTCACGAGTGCCCAACGTGAGGCCCTGACACTGGCTCTCCAAACGTCGAGCCAAAACTAAACAGGTCACGTCTCAATCTTAGGCTCCCCTGTATGCTCAATATGAGTGGGCCTCTTTTGTGGCGGACCGACAATCCACAGATGCCGGACAAAGAACCTCGGTGGATGGCCGATCGCTGCATCACTGTTGGCATGCCACGGTTCAGGCATTCCATTTGCCCAGGTCGGCTCAAAGTGCAACCAGGGTAACTTAAATCGTTTGAGGGCGCATTCAAACAGGCCTGGTTGGCGTGGCGCGCCTCCAAACAAGCCCTTTTGGAGTGGCCCTGCCGTTGAAGATCCAAAACTAGAGCAATCGCGTGTCATGGACACGAGGTCGATTAGACGACTGGAATATGTGAGGATGGTCTCTTTTTGGACCGTCACACCCTAGTTTTGAATCGCATCCCAGCCACCAATGCCCGTTTGGCAAAACCGTGCCACGTTTAGGCGTTTGGGTGTTTGGATCCATCGGTGGAGACGCTCTCAGGATGTGGCTCCGAGGGACGTGATTGCGTATCATCTTCTGCCGCAGAGGAGTCAGTGCTGACACACTACGCCAATTAAAAGAAAGCCGCAGGGCGGGCTGTGAGGGGAGGTGGGCGGAACGACGATTGAAGGCCGAGAATCAACGGAGCTGAGCGAAGCATGCTGCGGTTCTTGAATACGTTCGCATCACGCCCCAATGCCGAAAGCTCTGCGACGACGGCAGCGTGGGAGCACCAAGAAACAATTCTTCGGGGGAAGGGACGGCTGGAGAATCACCTGCTGCGTGATCAGAAGCAGCACAGGAGTGCGAGTATGCCGTCTTGAGGGCGTCTGCCAAGCAAAAAGAATGTGGCCGTCGCATGGAGCTTCGTTTTTTCCAACGTACACAACAAGAATGGACCTGGCGCATCCGTAGACGTGGTCTGACGCTGCACCTGCGCGGTGGGCCTTGCAGAGCGGCGGCTCCTCCATCCGGTCCGTCGGCGGCGTGCGCCCCCCCCTCTATCACGCCCCTTGCCCGGCGATGTCCGTGGAAACTGTGCGAACTCCATTCGTGCATACTGAGACGGGGGAGCCACCGCCGCCACCACGCTGATTGGCGGGCCCGTAGAGGGGGGCCAGACACGTTTCCGCACGCAACTGGAGACAGGGAGGTGTCTCTGTTCCAGCCAACATCTCATACTTTTAAACATTCGGCCCACCTTTGCGCCAATCAACGTTTGCCATCCCGGTTCAAAACGCCACGTGTTCCGACAGACGTATAGAAGCTTCGCTAATTTGAAGTGAGCTGACATCGGCGATATGCGTGATCTACAATCTTTTGGGGTGGTCCAGAGTTACTACTTGCAGGATACAATACATGTATCGATTTCCAGGCACATTGGTGCAATACCCTGGCCTTCTGGGCGGTGGCGCGCTCGGCAAGGCATCGACACCGGGCACGCCGGCCGGCTCTGTGACCACGAGCGCGCCCGGGGGCACGTACAGCCACGTCGCCGTAATGGGGAAGGCGTGAGGCGCGGAAAGGGGTGCCGCCTCCGTCACCGCAGCGGCGGTGGCCCGCCGGCGTCGCGCGACGCCCACAGGGGGGGCCGTCACTCCGCCGCGCAGCGCACTCGCGCACGGCGGGCGGGGCGGCCGACACGGTGTACTGGCGGACGGGTGGGACTGATCGCCGGGCGACGGGGCGCCTCTATCCGCGCCGCAAGATGGCGTCAGCCACCGCCGGCGCGCCGCCGCAACAGAAGCTGGCGCGCCGGCACGATCACCCGCGGTTCATCGTGGGCGCTTCGAACCCCGGAAGTCGCTGTGCGCGGTCGCCGCGCGCAACTCGGGGCGGTGGGGGGGGCACGCGGGCAGGCGCTGTCCGGGCCCAGTGACTCCTGTGGCAGGACAGTCCTTCTCAGCCACCTAACTCTATTCGCTTTTAGCGTCATCGCGACCCTTTCAACACTGACACGCCCTCAGATCCCTGCGGACACAAATGCAGACTGCCACCTCTGAAACGAAGAGCAAGTCTCCTGATATAAGTATATGTGTGAATCACTACACTTTGAGAGCACCCTGTCCTAAAGGCCAGGGAAATCGCGGTCGCATGAAAACCTCTGGCAGGGCTCACACGCCCTAAAGGTCTATTCCATGAATTTAGGCGCATGAGGAAAGGGTTTTCTCTGCTGTTCTAGACTTTTTTTTAACCATGAGAAGTAAACAGAACTGGTCTCCGTGGCATGGGTACACAAGGAAAAAAGACTAGGCGCTCAAAGGATCTTGTAGCGCTGAGATACGCCTTGGTGTTTCTCTGCCCCTCCAGAATCGCGCCGATTTCTTCGTCTCTGCCGATCCAGAACTGGCTCTGACCAATTTCTGATGCAAGACACGCATTGATCCGATCTGGCATCCCATGGAAATGCACTTTCTCTCGGCCGGCTACGAGCATCATCTGCCCCCGACCACCACCGCCCATGTTGACCAACGGCCTCACATGTCGTCCAGACTTCCCCGCAGCACCGATGACACGCGTTTTGTTGCCTAGCCACCTCGAGTTACCGCCTGCAACGTGATCAGCGGGCCATTTGTTCCACAAAAAGGCGTTCAAGACAACGGTGGGATGCAAGGAAAAACGTCTGTCTCTCTCGCCTATCGTCGCAGCCGCCTGAACGTGCGCCATAAAAAAGCTGATGAGGTAGGCTCCAGGATGCGTCCATGCGGAGCGTCAACGCTTGTTCCATTGCCGAGTTCTGTGCGCGCCAATATGAGCCGCGCTCATGCGCCTTAATGCGTGGAATCGACCTTTAGGTCAAGTGTGCGTCTGAGGCCCGTTCGCAGTTGCAAACCGTGTGACGGTATTGCTGATCCCCCAATTTTGTCCTCATCGCCAGAGAACGGGAGTACAACAGCAATGCAGGGACGTTTGTGATTGGCCAAGAGGAGCAACAGCAGTGCATGTCAGGTCCCATCTTTCCAGAATGTGCCCGTACGGCCCGCAAACGCACAATAGGCGCACTTGTTCGTTTCTGAGAATATCTGAGAATCTCGAAGAAAATCTCGATAACAAACTGCTCTGGGCCATTTTATCACATGAGACGACTGAGAAAGAAAGAATAACTCAAGACAACGGAGAATCTCGATTCTGCACGGACCTGGCCGTTGGAGAGCCAATGGCGCGTCGTAGATATGCACTCAGCAGCTGTTTGATGCTGTTCTAGACCAATGGATGGCCTGTTTTACAAACCAGTTCCGGTCTTGGCCGATGAGGACAAAATTGGGGGATCAGCAATATACCGGCGTGACGGCGGTAAAGATCTGCGAAAGACCTTTGGCGTACCGTCTCGCACATAAAATCAAGTACACAATTGTATTCGTCAGAGAGGTAGGATGTCTATCGCTATCAGGCGCGGACAAGACCAGAGGCGGCAGGTGATTTATATTTGATTATAATCATGATGATTACAATGATTATAATCATTTTACATCACGGGGCTGATGATTAAAATCACAAGGGCAAACGTCTGTAAGCATTCACTGTACAGCGGGGCCCGCAGGGAGCACCGGAGTACAGCGGGGTCCTCAGGGGGCACCGAGGTACAGTGGGGCCCTCAGGGGGCACCTGGGTACAGCGGGGCCCTCACGGGGCACCGAGCTGTGGCGCCACGACGTCAACGGCGTTACCGACGCTCCGCACCAGCCGTTTCCGCAGCGACACCTCATTGCGAAGTCGCACCAGCTACTTTGAAAATGACGCCCCCGCCCCCCCCCACCCTTAGGAGCGACCCCGGGGCGTCGGCGCTGGATGCGCCTGCAGCGAACACGGCACAGGGTGCATCGACAAGCACAGGGCCCCCCGGTGGTAGCAATGTCTCGGCAGGCGCAGCTGAGAATCTCGATGACAACCTTTCCCGGCCACGCAAGCGTGGTCGACCGGCGGCTGAGGGCTCCGGGTGCTTCTTTATCAACAAAATCAACCGCAAGATGATCTGCAGGGCATGCATGACCCGCATGTTCTGGCAGGCAGGTCGCTACAACTCCCACCTGCTCGCCTGCTCCAAATTCAAGACACAGCATCGCGACGCGTACCAGAGGCTGACGTCTGCCTCTGCGGGAGCCCCCCGAGCCCAGTCGACTGGGCCTGCCACATCCTCGGTCGCATCCACCAACGCCTACTACATTTCCATGTCTGCCGAGCGCGCCGAGGCGGTGAGCATGGCGTACGCCGAGGCGGTCTTTGCTTCTGGCTGCAAGTTCGGGTACTGCACCGACGAGGAAGAGTGGAGAGCCTTTTGGGCCATGCTGATTGGCCCTGTATGGCGACCCCCGTCGCGGCACATCATGTCGGAAAAGTACGTGAATCTCGTTTTTAAGAAGATGGACGGCGGTGTTCGTGCGGTGCTCGGGTCGGTCATTGGCGGCTGCTATCAGGACGACGGGTGGACTGGCCCCAGTGGGGAGCAGGTTTTTTCCGTTTTGTTTGGCGCGCCGCTACCGTTCTACCTGTCGTCGTTCCGGATCTCGGGGAGAGGCGAGTCGGCCGACACGCTCATCGCCAAGGTCAAGGAGCAGCTGCTGCTCGTTGAGTGTGCCACGGATGGGTCGTGGCAGAGGAGCCACAACACCGGCTTCGTAACGGACTCGCCCAATGTCAACCGCAGCGCCCGCACGAAGCTGCTAGAGGCGGACGCTTTCTCCTTTGCCTACGGCTGCGCCGCGCACGCGATGAGCAACCTGTGCCGGGACATTGCCAAGCTGCCCTCCGTGCTGCTGGCGGTCGCCTTTTGTACGATGCTGGCCACGTTCTTCCACGGGCACCACCTGCTGAGAGCGCACCTCATCAAGGAGCAGGAAAAGGAGACCCCGAGGCCGCCGACCATGAAGCTGTTCTGGCCAACACGGTACACCGGGGCGGCGCGGCTGCTGACAAGCACCCTCAAAAACCGCGGCACTATCACAACTTTCCTGTTCAAATCCAAGCAGAGGGCCATTCATGGACTTCCAGACGTCGCTGCTCGACGCGGTGATGGACAACGACAACTGGGACAACGTGGCCCAATGGGAGCCTGTCTTTTGCGCGCTGGCGTCCATTACCAACTACTTGCAGGCCCACACCACGCCCCTCTCCGGCGTCCATGCGTCCTTATTTTCCCCTGAGGCGTCCCTCATGCCCGCAACCTTTCCTGGTGCCGTGCGCGACCAGGTGAGGTCGTTCATCAAGGCGCGGTACGCCACGATCGTCACCCCCGCCTACGTTCTCGCTTTCTTCCTCGATCTCCTTTTTGTGCATTTCCGCGAGGCGTCGCGCGCGTCTGCGGTCAAGCCGTACTCGGAGATGGACGCGGCGGTCTGCATGGATGCCGCCAAGCGGCTGGTGCGGGCCACCTCAAAGGCGGAACGCGCCACTGTCCTCACACAGGTGACACATGCCATTTTGGGCACCTTTCCGTTTCTGCGGGAGCCGGCAGTTAGATAGACGCGCCAGCTATCCCTGCCGCATGTTTGGAGGGAGCTGCACGCCGACGGCGCCCCTCCCGAGCTGCGTGTCGTGGCTGCCCAGATCTTCTCGCTTGCGCCCACCTCCGCGGCGGCGGAGCGCAGCTTCAAGTAGCGCTCCCGCGGTCACAGCAGGACGCGCAACCGGCTGAGCGACAACAACGCTGACAAGTAACAGGCGATTATATTCAACAAGCGACAAGCGAGACGTTTGAACGGGGGCGTCCTCCTGCAACCGCGCACCACACGCATGGAGGCCCATGTGCTGGATATGCTGAGCCGCGGCAGTCCCGGCGTGGAAGGTGGCGATGTGTGCGACGCTGTAGCTGGTGCCAACAGTTGTGGTGGCGTCAGCGTTGAGGATGGGGACGGTGTGATGGAAGAAGATGAGGGGGATGACGTGCTGGCTGCCGCGAGTGTAGAGAGCGTGGCGGGCACACAGGAACTCATATCTCGGATGATAGCAGATGCGGAGGCAGAGAACGTTTGAAAAAAAAACCAGAAAACATATACACACACAGTCGAGCCCAGGCCCAATCACCAACGAGCAGCGGTTTGTCGCCTCGGGCGGTGGAATCCCGCCAATTCACGGGTTTCAAGCAGTGGCGGCGGCACCTGGTCTGCTCTGCAGCTGCCGACGCGGTGTCGACAGGGGCGGACCGACCCCGAGGCACCGGCGCCAGTGAAGAGCCGCGCAAAGCCGCTTCCGTCGGCGCCCGCCGTCGCCGCAGTCTGTGTGACCGCTGCATGCGTCAGAAGACGTCCGTGTGGTTCGCTGCCATCCATGGTCACAGCTGTTACCGCGGCGACGCTGAAAGAGAGAAGGGGTAGGCGATGCGGCCGCCAAAGTGGCGGTGGCTGCCGCCAATGGCGGTGGCGGCACGCCACGTCGGTGGTGATACCCGCAAGCGCCGTCGGTACCATAGCCGCACGCTTACAACTCGGTCGGGCGCCGCCGGCGGGGGGGGCGGCGTCGACGCGTTGGCGTAGGTGGCAGCCAGACCGAGACGGCCGTGTGGCCAGCCTCGCCCTTCTTTAGTCTCCTCGTCAATCATCTACGCCGTCGTGGGGCACCCCCGCCTCCCCGCCACCCCCCCCCCCCCCCCCCCCACCACGAC
>Ga0114957_1003553_pt1 | contig 13973 bp, 7 predicted proteins | sample BantaG_FD_87175 | JGI IMG/M metagenome (GOLD analysis project Ga0114957, IMG submission 87175) | Marine algal microbial communities from Bantry Bay, Ireland - BantryBay_4 metaG | ecosystem: Host-associated > Algae > Red algae > Unclassified | place: Bantry Bay, Ireland | collected 2014-11-21 | reverse complement strand
TTGTCAAATGCAAATTCTTTACTGAGCTTTGTATTTGGTTTGAGATATAGCTTTTCATTTACATAATCTATAATCACATGAAACCTTGATAAAATAACATTTCCAATAATGCCATCTCGAACAATCTCTCGTCTAGCCAATATGAAAGAATCTATTGCTTGAAAACTACTTATAATATTATTGAACTCATATTGATCCATTTTCATATTTTTGGTTATACCAATGAATCCGCTGATATCTCCTCCTAGACCTTTTCCTAAATTTCCAATGATTACATTTTTTGGCATTTGAAAACCTTCTATTTTATTTGAATGAATAAGTAAAGCTAGGGATGCACCTGTATCTAAAAGATAATTAAGTGTATCAACTTTATCTTCTATTCTAGTGATTGACTTGAGGTAGGGTTTGTAGTTTATTAGATCTATATCATGTGACGAAAACTTCTTATTGGGTTTGAATCGTTCAGGGTTATGTAGCGTTAGTTCTTTATTTTTAAAATTCAAATCTACAACAAGACCTTTAAGAAAATCCCCACCTATTATACCATCGATCCTTCTACCTAACAACTTTTCTAAATCTAGGTAGTCTTCTTGCAATACAATGATATCTCTGAGGATTATCTTCGTACCTTCTAGCATAATTGGTACATTCCGAGAGACAAGAGCCCTAAGCTCTAAATCAAGATCTGCACCCCCAATAATTATTGTATCTGTATAAGTTATACCAAGTAGATCGTTTGCATTTTTTTTAAAAAGGATATTGTGTGAAGCTCCTGTATCAAGCAGGAAGTCCATGTATAAAATACCTCCATATATAACTTTCACAATCGTGAATCCATTGACATATTCGAACTTGATTTCTTTTTTGTCATCTCCATCTAGAAGGTCAAGACCACTATACTGTGCTGATGCAGATAAGCATATTGCCAAGGCAAATAAACAGCAAATTATAGTTTTAATATAGTTCATTAAATGTTGATTAATAGTAAGTTAAGTCTCGACATTATTTTTGTCATTTTCCTCTTGTATATTTAATAATTAATAATTACTCAATATATGTGATATATTTAACTTGTTTTGCTAATTCTACAATTACCTCAAATGTCAAATTTAAAAAAAGATCTAACTGTTAGTGGTCTAACGATGATAGCCATCGGTGCGTGTATAGGATCTGGGATTTTTATTACACCTTCTAAGACTTTTGAGTTTCTACCACATCACGGGTATGTAATATTGGCTTGGTTAATTGGTGGTATAGTAACATATTTTGGTGCGATGACTTTCTCCGAGTTAGGTGCTCGTCATCCCAAAGCTGGAGGTGTCTATGTGTTTTTAAAAGAAGGTTATGGCGATCTTGCAGGCTTTTTGTATGGATGGATAATTCTTCTAATTGTCAATACTGGAGCACTTGCGGCTCTGAGTATGGGATTTGCAGATTTTCTAGGATTTTTTGGAGAAATGAGCAGCACAACAAAACAGATTGTTGGGATCAGTACCATTACAATTTTGACATTAGTAAACGTTGTTGGTGTAAAGATCAGTGATATGTTTGCCAAAGTATTTACTGGTTTAAAATTAATTGCACTGTTGGCAATCATATTATTAGGACTGGCTCTTTTCAATAGCCCAGATCTTACCCATACGCTCAATTTTGATTTTTCTGAAAAACCTGAAAATCTAACGTCTATGATGCTTCTTGCTTTTGTAGGAGTATTTTGGTCGTTTGGAGGATGGCACCATGCAACTTATCTAGCAGGAGAAACTAAGAATCCGCAACGGACAATTCCAAAAGCAATGTTACTTGGTACAATGACGGTTACAATTGTATACATTTTAGTAATTCTTGCATACTCACTGTTATTGCCGATGGATGGTATTATCGGATCAGATCGAGTTGCTGGAGATGCGGTAGGGAATGTACTCGCCAATGGTGGCAAAATTGTAGCTATTGCTATAACAATATCTATTTTTGGAACGATTGGTATTTATACTATGTCTGCACCAAGGATTTATTACGCCATGGCTAAAGATGGAGTTTTCTTCAAGAATCTGGCAGATTTACATCCTAAGTTTGGTACACCATATAAAGCAATGATATTCCAAGGTGTGTGGGCTAGTCTATTAATAATAGCATTCAATAACTTCCATAACTTAATGACATTCGCCACATTTATGGATATAATATTCATGGCATTGGCTACGAGCACGATCTTCATATTCAGAAGGCGAGATAAAAATAATGCTCCAGAATATCTTCTCAGATGGTATCCATTGATTCCTGTATTGTATCTAATAGTTACTATAGCATTCGTTGTCAATACTACTATGGGCATGGACAAAACGACACTTTCTGGATTAGCTATACTATTGTTAGGAGTGCCTGTATTTTATTTTTTCAAGAAGAAAAAATAATGTGACCTTAAGTAGCAAAACCTCGGAGGTCTTTAAGACCTCCGAGGTTTAAATTTTTAGTATCATGATGAATATTATAGGAATAGTATTTTAGACTGGAATCGTTTAAGCATCCTTTTATTAAGGATTTAAATATGATTATAGGAGAAAAAAATAAAAAGGATAAGAGCACGAAAACCTAGGAGGTCGGATAACTACAAGTTATCCGACCTCTCTTAAATTAGAAACAAAAAAGACCCACCAATAAATCGGCAGGTCCATATCTTATCAAAAATGATTGTACTAGTTACTTAGCAATCGTTACTTCGATTCTTCTATTCTGTGCTTGTCCTTCTTTAGTATCGTTAGATGCTACAGGGTTAGCTGCACCGAATCCTTGAGTTGCTACTCTTGAAGGTGAAACTCCCGCATCCATCAATCTTTGCTTTACAGACTTAGCTCTGTTTTCAGAAAGTGTTTTGTTACTTTCTGCATTTCCAGTACTGTCAGTATATCCAGCTACATTGATTTTTACATCTGGGTAAGCTTTTAGTATTGCTGCAAGGTTATCAACTTCAACTCCAGAATTTCCAGAGATTTTATCTGATCCAGAAGCAAAATTTAGATTTCGGAAAGTTACTCTTCCATCTCCTTCAAATCCACCATCAATGTATTCCATCATTTGACTTCCTGCACTATTTGTTGTGAATGTGATTTTATCAAGTGCTGCTTTTCCAGCTTCGTTTACTGTCGCAAATGCACCTTTAGCGAAATTACCAACTGCACCCGCGGCATCACCAACTGCTTCACCAGTTGCATTAGCTGCTTCTCCTAAAACATCACCAGTTGCATTTGCTGCATCACCAACTGCACCTGCTGCATCTGTGGCTAAATCCCCAGTTTTGTCAGCTACATTTCCTATTGCATCACCTGCGCTACCTAAAGCATCTTTCGGGTTTTCACCTGTAAAAAACCACCAAGCTAATCCACCGATTATTAAAAATGGTAAAGCCCATTTGATCCATCCTAATCCGGATTTAGCTGCGTCTCCTGCTGCACCTGCAACATTACCTGCTGCTCCAGAAACTGCACTTGCTGCATTGCTCGTTGCACCTGTCACGGCACCTGCTGCATTCCCAACTGCGCCTGTTAATGTGCTCGCTGTATTGCCTGCAACATTTGCAGCACCTGACACAGCACCTGTTGCTGCACCTGATACAGAACCTAATGCATCTTTAGCACCTCCTAATAAGCTACCAAGACCCAATAATTTACCCATGCCTGAAGGCATCGCAGCTGCTACATGTTCTTTTTGACCCATCAGCATATCTTTTAAAAAACCTATTCCTTTACCACTTGCTTGTTTGCCGATTATTCCCATTAAGAAGGGTGCAGCCATCTTCATTAAAGAAGAAGAACTACCACTCTTTAAGCCTGACATGTTTGAAATCATACTTACAATTCCTCCCATTTTATCTCCTAATAGTGATTCTACAATTCCGCCACCAGAATTTAGTAGTCCGTTTACGCTGCTTGCTCCACCACCGAATAAACCTCCGATGTCACTAAGCTTACTTGTATCCACGCTTTTCACCATATCCATAAGACCGCTTGCTTCAGCTGGATTAGTAGATTTGTCGATAACAGAACCTAATATTGCTGGAAATATTCCCCCTAGTGCGCTAGTTACGTTACTTTCTGATTCTCCAAGGAATCCGCTAGCTTGTTTTGCTAATGGTCCTGAAACTTGGTCCTTTAGCATGTCTAATAAATTGATTGACATATAGTATTGTTTTGATTTAAAAAAAAATAGTTAATTAATTATTGTTTAGTTTTTTTATTTTGGGATTTGTCTAAATGGCATGCAAAAATACAGTAATATTTAATGAAATGATAGTAAATTAGGTTTTATAAACCCGCTTAGCTAATTTTATACATTAAATAATGACCAATTATAAATATTTTACATGACTAAAAGTGATGATCTGATTTTCTTGGAAGCGAAATCGCGTATTTTAGAAACTACTGAATATACGTCAAAGCTTAAAACCAAGGCACTGTACAACCTTTTGACCACAATTATCGAAGAAGTCACACAAGATGAGAAAATTACCTTCACAACACTGTTCTCTCGGATCGCCTTTATGGCCAACCGATATAATTTTGATCCGTCACTTATGTATTACTTACATACGTTTAGAAGAGATAATGAACGGATGAAAATCCCAATAGGTTCTGATCACTATGTAGCGTTAGGATCATTTTTGATAGATCAGTTAATAGATAAAGTATGGAAGGAGGTAGCGGATACTGATGAAGTACCAGAGTATCTTGTTAAGATCTTTAGAGGAGATAAAAAAGAAGTGGTCAAGTTTAGACCCATTATTGAAGCTATTGTGGATAGTGTAAATATTGAAAAGTATATTGTAAATTTCTACGACGAAGAAGATCCAACAATTTTGAAAACTGCCGTTTTTGATCAAGGTGATAAAAATGAACTTTTTAATGCAAATGTAGAATTATTGGAACGTGCTTTTACATTTCCGATTCATGCTAACTTTATTGATGTTGAGATTTTAGAAGATGGAACTCATGTACCAAATGCAATCGTCATAGAACCAGATTATCTTTTGGATGTAACGGCAGTGGCAAATTGTTTCAAAGACTACGGTACAGAATCAATGCTCAGATTGATTGGGAAATTCAAAATGATGGAAAACTCTATTCCTCTTATGGTGGGAAATATTGCCAACCTTTTTCTAGATGAAATCATCTCTAATCCTAGTGTACAATTCAAAGATTTACTGCCTGCAATATTTAAACTTGATCCACTTGGTTTTGCGGTTTTTGAAGATAAAGATATCAGGGAGTTGATTACTGTTTCCAAGATTCATTATCTTAATTTGAAAAAGACCGTTGCTACAGAATTACCTGCCCAAGGCATAAAAAGAAATAAAGTATTTCTTGAGCCTTCATTCTATAGTCGTGATTTCGGGTTGCAGGGAAGGTTAGATTTATTTCACTATGCAAAGGAGAAAAATCAATTTGATATCGTAGAACTCAAAAGTGGAAAACCCTTTAGAGCCAACGTGTATGGCTTGAGCTCGACCCATTACTCTCAGACCTTATTATACGATCTTATGATAAAATCTGCTTTTGGATATCAAAGAAAACCGAATAATTACATTCTGTATTCTAAATTAACAGATAAGTCTCTCAAATATGCTCCACCTGTAAAATCTCAACAATACGAGGCAATGAAAGTGAGGAATGATCTCATAGCAATAGAATATAAATTGTCATCCTCTGGTAAAGCGGCGGAAGAGTTATTTTACTATATTAAACAAGATAATTTTCCCCAAGCTAAAGGATTTATACAAAAGGATATCGAACGATTTCATAACGTTTATTCAAAACTACCAGATCTTGATCGTACTTATTTTAATGAATTCAGTTCATTTATCAGTCGTGAACATAAAATGGCAAAAACGGGTGAACATGGAATCAATAAATCCAATGGACTCTCTGCTCTTTGGCTAGAGAATTTAGAAGAGAAAGAAGATCGTTTCGCGGTGCTGAAACAGATGGTAATCAAAGAGAATAAATCTAGAAATGATACGCCAACCATAATCCTAGAACGAACGGAAGAGACAAGTCGGTTGGCAAACTTTAGAGAAGGCGACATTGCTGTTTTATATCCCTACAGTGATGATCCTAGAGCTGTACTCAAAAATCAGATATTTAAATGTACGATCCTTGCAATAAATGAATCAGAAGTAGAAGTCAAATTGCGGAGTAAACAATATAATGATATTCTGTTCACATCTATAGAAAGCTGGAATATTGAAGAGGATTCGTTGGATAGTGGATTCAATACTTTGTACAGATCTTTGTGGGAATTTATAAGTACAAAAAAAGAAAAGAAATCTCTTTGGTTTGGTGATAGAAAACCGAGAGGCTTGACAAATGAAACACATGAGTCTTTCGAAAATCTTACAAAAGAACAAAATATCCTGCTTGATAAAATGACCAATGTACAGGATTATTTTCTTCTATGGGGTCCTCCAGGTACAGGAAAGACGAGTGTGATGCTAAAGTCACTTGTAGAAAGATTGTACAATAATTCTGATGAAAACATTCTGCTGTTGGCGTACACAAATAGAGCCGTTGATGAGATGTGTGCCGCAATTGAATCTATCGCTCCCGAATTTACAGACAATTATATCAGAGTAGGCTCTGCAACAAGTTGTGGGCAAGATTATCGTTCAAGATTGATCAATAATCTAATTGCAGATCTTACTAAACGAGAAGATATAAGAAGCCTTCTGAAAGGGAAGCGAATATATGTTAGTACTGTTTCTTCAATAGTGTCAAAAGCTGCTTTATTTAAACTGATGAAATTTGATCGAGTTATTATAGATGAGGCGTCACAGATATTAGAGCCAATGTTGATTGGACTATTAAGTAGAGTAGAGAAGGCCATTCTGATTGGTGATCACAAACAACTTCCAGCCGTAGTCACACAGAATGAGGCGAAGACAAAAATTGTGGGTGATTCCTTGCTGAAACTGGGCATTACAGATATGAGGATGTCATTATTTGAAAGAGTCTATCACCAATGCAAAAATAATCAATGGAATGATGCCTTAGGTCTATTGTCATACCAAGGTAGGATGCAACAGGAACTCATGAAGTTTCCAAATTCTAATTTTTATGAGGGGCATTTAAATGTTCTTCCAGGAATTGACAGATTAGTGAATGAACATAAATTTAAAAGTTCGACTGTTATTGGTAAAATACTTGTCAACCAAAGATTCTTATATATACCGACGCATGTTGATGAAGCTTTCAATTGGAAAACGAATAAGTACGAAGCTAGGAAGGTGCTAAAAATAGTGAAAGCATTAGAAGAACTATTCGAGGAGAATATCATTGAGATTGATGACCGATCAATAGGTGTGATCACCCCTTATAGAGCACAAATAGCTACAATCAAAAATGAATTCGAAAAATCTTGCCCTCATCTACTTGATAAAATTACTATAGATACTGTAGAAAGATATCAAGGGGGAGCGCGAGATATAATCATCTTATCCCTCTGTACCAATAGAATGTCTCAGTTAAGATCGCTGGTTTCACTATCGAAGGAAGGTGTGGACCGCAAACTTAATGTAGCGGTAACTAGAGCTAGAGAACAATTAATAGTGATCGGGAATAGAGAAATATTAGAAGGAAATGAAACATATCAATCTCTGATCAATTCTGCGTTCGAGTGGAAGGTCTGACTTTAAAAGACTAATCAATGCCCAAATATTTATGTGTCTGTACACTTAGTTTCCACAGGGGATTATTCAATGAATATTTCACTGCATATTTGATGTTATCATCCCAAGTATCTGACTCCATTGCTTGTACATACTTATGATCGTACTCTAGTAATTCGAAGTTTGCAGGATCAACTCCTTTTTGAGGAATCACTATTTTTATCTCATTTCCTTTTGTGAGGACGATATCAGTTCCCGCTTTTGGACTCATGCAGATCCAGTCGATGCCGTCTGGAAGAAGTTTTGTACCATTTGTTTCAATCGCAATTTCTAATCCATGATTATGCATAGTTCCTACAAGCTTGTCATCAACTTGGAGTGCTGGTTCACCGCCTGTGAGAACGACGAAAGGGGATTGAGAATTTTTAGGAAGAAGTCCTTTGATTTTTAATGTAAGTTCTTCAGCAGAATATTTACCTCCATTTTCTCCATCTGTGCCCCAGAAGTTGGTATCGCAAAATTGGCAAATTGCTTTACTACGATCTTCTTCTCGTCCAGACCAAAGATTACAACCCGAGAATCGACAAAAGACTGCAGGTCTTCCTGCATGGTAGCCTTCTCCTTGGATTGTGTAATATATTTCTTTGACTTTGTACATGTGGTATTTTCAAAACGGCTGCAAAGATAGGAAAGATTTGAAGATCAGTGTACAAGTTTATCAATTGCTATATATAACCTCGTTATATTTACTTATAATCATGGGTATCGCGAGTTATACATCATATAACTATATATATTTATCAAAAGTGCTAAATTCTTCGCACTGCCTGTCGATGATTTTGCCTAAACTATCGAATAAGCCTTGAAATATTGTACATTTGCACCGATTTTTGAGGCTTCTAATAAATAGCTTCATTTCGAAAGCAAAAACATACAATGGAAAAAAATCATATAATTGGGTTTATACTTTTATTCTCGACCTTATTCGTTTGGTCATATTTGAATAAACCTAGTGAAGAGGAGATGGCAAGGCACCAAAGAATGCAAGACTCTATTGCCAATATTCAAATTGCCGCGGATAGCTTGAATGTAGTTGCTGCTGAGAATATTGCGCCTCAAGCTCCGACTGTGCAGTTGCCAGATTCTGTAAAGTTAGCTCAAAACGCAGGTATATATGGTCCACTTGCATCAGCATCAGTAGGTACTGCCAAAGATTATATTTTAGAAAACGATAAGGTAGTTGTAACATTCTCTAGTAAAGGTGGTAAAGTGATTTCAGTAAAACTGAAGGATTACACAAAAAGAATATACACAAGAGGAGAAGAAACAATCGAAGAACAAGTAGTCTTATTAAATGATGAACGTAATAAGTTTGAATATCTTCTACCAATTGCGTCAGCTCCTAGTGGTTATGTATCAACTGAAGATCTATATTTCTCAGGGTCTAAATCTGGTAATTCGATCACATTTACTGCGCAAGCGAGTACAGGAGGATCATTCAAACAGATATATACACTTGATGATAGTTATAATCTTGATTATGATATTGATTATGCTGGACTAGACAAAATATTTAATGCTAAAGCAAATACAATTGGATTCAATTGGGAAAATTACTTGCATGACTATGAACGAAATGCAACATTCGAGCAACAATATTCTGCTGTATACTACAAGGAACATGAAGACAGTGATCCAAGTGATTGTGGCTGTATGCAAGATGATAAAGAAATATTAGATGAAGAAAAGTTGGATTGGGTATCTCATTCAAATCAGTATTTCAATTCTACTTTAATGGCAACAGTATCCCCTTTTGAATCAGGAGTAGTAGAAAGTGTGAAATATGAAATAGAAGAGGGTAAACCAATCCCTCATATAGAAAAATTAACTACTCAATTGGAAATACCAATGGATGGAAATAGTTTTGATATGGCGATGTATATTGGTCCAAATGAATATAACAATTTGAAAGCTCATGATGTATCTTTAGAGTATATAATTCCATTTGGAAACAGTATATTCGGAACAATCAATAGATGGGTCATTAGACCAGTATTTGATTTCTTCTCTAAGTATATCAGTACATTAGGATTTGTGATCATTCTAGTGATATTCATCATCAAGATGTTATTATATCCGTTGATGTATAAGATGCTGCATTCGCAAGCTTTGATGGGAGCATTGAAACCACAGCTGGCTCACTTGACTGATAAGTTTAAGGACGAACCGCAGAAGAAGCAGATGGAAACCATGAAGATATATAAAGAGTATGGCGTGAGTCCGCTCGGTGGTTGTCTCCCTATGATTATACAGATGCCAATTTGGTATGCATTATTTAGGTTCTTTCCAGCGTCTATCTCATTCCGTCAAGAATCATTTTTATGGGCACAAGATTTATCATCATATGATGACTTTTTCCATTTATCGTTTAGTATACCATTTGTAGGAGATCACTTGAGTTTATTTACTATTCTATATTCAGTAAGTATGTTGATCTACACATATTATAATACTAAACATATGGATATGTCAGCAAATCCAGCTATGAAATATATGCAGTATTTGATGCCAGTAATGTTCTTTGGATTCTTTAATACTTATGCTTCAGGATTGACATGTTACATGTTCTTTAGTAATTTGATCAATATAGCACAAACAGTGATTACTAAGTCATTCGTATTCAATGATGAGAAACTTTTAGAAGAGTTGAAGACTAAAAAGGCCGCTCCTAAAAAGGTGAATAAATTTCAACAGCGAATGGAGGAAGCCATGAAACAGCAACAAGCCGCACAAGCTAAAAAGAAAAAGAAATAAGCTTGCTTATGAGATTAGTCTAACATCTAATAGTAGAATGTCGAATAGTCAAACCAACATTAATTTCTTGTTAAATAGGTTTTTTCATAATCATTCCGAACTTGTAAATCGTTTTTTGCATTGAGAATATAGATAATCAATCAAGATTAAGTATGAGAGTAGTATTGTTATTGACAGTTATGTTTGTAGGTGCCTTGAGTTTAAATGCGCAAAAGAAAACGACACAAGATAGTGTGATTCAGTTTTCTGGACTAGTGGTGACTGAAGGAGATGATGGAGATGTAATAATTCTGCCTTATACGAATATTGGGATTGTAGGTACAAGTCGAGGAACGAATTCAGATTCTGACGGATTTTTTTCTATCGTAGCGAAGAAAGGAGAAACAGTTAGATTTACTAGCATAGGTTTTAGAGATGCAGAATACACTATACCAGATACACTATCAAAACAAATGTATTCCTACGTACAAATCATGAGTGAGGATAGTCTATTACTGCCAGAAGCTGTTATCTACCCATGGCCAGATAGAGAATACTTTAAATATGAATTTCTTGCTATTGATATCAGTGATGATCTTAGAGAAAAGGCAGATGAAAACCTAGCTAAAGAAGTACTTGAAGAATTAAGATATGCGATTCCAGCAGATGGTAGAGAGACTGTCGGTTTGGAACTCAAGCAGAATGCAAGAAATTTTCAATATGTAGGGCAGACAAAGCCACAAAATATATTTAATCCCCTTGCATGGAAGAAATTTATAGATGCATGGAGAAACGGAGATTTTAAAAGCAAGGACAAAAAGAAAAAGAAGTAGAGTCTTCGAGCGTTTAGTCTCGTTTACTAAACCTAATTAAAAATGCCAAATCAACTTTAATTGATTTGGCATTTTAATTTTTGTCCCCAAAATCTATACCTATTCAGGTCGATAACAATGGTAGAAATCAAAGTTAAAAAACTTGCCTGTAGGGCAAATACTCTATAGCCTGGGGTGAAATGAAATGAAACCCTAGGTTTTTAAGTAGCTAATGATGAAAAACGGCTAATTTGTAACAGAATTAAAAACCGATTAACCATTTAATTATAGGGTTTTCTATACTAAGGAATATACTTAATTATCTATACCTATTCAGGTCGATATCAAGGTAGAAATCAAAGCTAAAAAACTTGCCTGTAGGGCAAATACTCTATAGCCTGGGGTGAAATGAAATGAAACCCTAGGTTTATAGATAGCACATTCGTTGATTTGGCGATATTTTTGACCAAAAATAGTGACAAATCATTTTCTAACCGAGGATAACTGGTTGTACCTAACCAATTACCTAATTAATAAATGATCCTTAAAAACGACTAATCTGCTATAAAAGTAAAAAACCTATTAACTACATAACTAGAGGGATTTTCTGTACTACCCAATATCTCTAATTTAAAATGCCAAATCAATTTTAATTGATTGGCATTTTAATTTTTGTCGCAAAATCTATACTTATTCAGGTAGATAAAAATGGTAGAAATCAAAGTTAAAAAACTTGCCTGTAGGGCAAATACTCTATTGCCTGGGGTGAAATGAAATGAAACCCTAGGTTTATAGATAGCACATTTGTTGATTTGGCGATATTTTTGACCAAAAATAGTGACAAATCATATTCTAACCGATGATAACTGGTTGTACCTAACCAATTACCTAGACCTTTATGAAAAATAATCCTTCATTCTATCAAAAAATCCTTTTTCATTTTTACCAGGATTTGGAGTAAAATTCGGCATTGTTCTTAATTTTTCAAGTAGTTTTTTCTCTTCGTCGTTTACCTGTTTTGGTGTCCAGATATTTACATTGATTAATTGATCACCCGTACCGTAACTTTGTACACTTGGTAAACCCTTTTCTCGTAACCTAAATATCTTACCACCTTGTGTGCCTGGAGGTACTTTAATCTTGACTTTATTAGTCAGAGTAGGCACTTCAATTGAAGTACCAAGCGCTGCATCAGCAAAGTTGACGAATAGATCGTAAATAACGTTCTTTCCATCTCTGCTAAAGTGTTTATGCGGTTTCTCAGTAATATTGATAAGGAGATCTCCTTTTGGGCCTCCATTTTTACCAGCGTTTCCAGTTCCTCGCATACTCAACTGCATGCCATCTTCTACGCCAGCGGGTATATCTATTGAGATAGTTTCTTCTCCTAATTGTCTTCCTTCACCTTTGCATCCTCCACATTTGGCAGTTATTTGTGTTCCAGCTCCACCACATGTATTACATGCCGCCGTGGTTTGCATCTGACCTAAAAAGGTTGATTTTATTTGTCGAACATATCCAGATCCACCACATGTACCGCATGATTTTACTGATGACTTATCTTTTGCTCCTGAACCGTCGCATATATCACAGGTTTTTTGTTTCTTAACCTTGATTTTTTTTGTAATGCCAGATGCTATTTCCTCTAATGAAAGAGAGACTTTTATCCTAAGATTACTGCCTTTTTGGCCTGTTCTCGTTCCACCTCTAGATCGTTGCCCTCCGCCAAAGAAACTATCAAATGGGCTTCCACCTCCACCGCCGAATACATCTCCAAATTGCTCAAAAATATCATCCATGCTCATTCCTCCACGACCACCTCGGAATCCACCGCCTTGGTTAGGATCTACACCTGCATGTCCGTATCTATCATACCTCGCTTTCTTATCTGCGTCACTTAAGATTTCGTATGCTTCCGCAGCCTCTTTGAATTTCTCTTCCGCCTCTTTATTATCAGGATTTTTATCAGGGTGAAACTTCATTGCAGTCTTACGATATGCTTTTTTTATCGCAGAAGCATCAGCTCCTTTGTCAACTCCCAATATTTCGTAATAATCTCTTTTAGCCATTCTATTCTTTATTTACTTGTCGTTTTCACCTCTTAACAAAAGTGGTATCATAATCGTTGTCTTAGATTTATTCTCCAACTACAACTTTTGCATGCCTGATGATCTTCTCATTCAAGTAGAATCCAGCTTCGATAGTGTCGATTACCTTTCCTTTCATTTCTTCCGTAGGAGCTGGTATTTTGGTGATTGCTTCATGAAGTTCAGGATCAAATGCTTCTCCAGTACTAACCATCTTCTTTAGGCCTTTCCCTTCAAGAACATTATACATTTTATTATACACCATCAATACTCCTTCACTAAGTGTTTCTTCTGTTTTTTCGTCTTCAGCACTAGCTTTGGCTCTATCAAAATCATCAACGATAGGCAACATGGCAGATAACGCATCTTGTCCTGCATTTTTCAGTAGATCCATTCTCTCTCTGATATTTCTTTTTTTGAAATTATCAAATTCGGCAAACAATCTTAGATACTTGTCTTTAGATTCAGCCAGTTGGATTTCCAGTTCTTCAATCTCAGCTAATAAGTCAGCCGTTTTAGGTTTCTTTGACTTTGATGCTTTTATAGCATCAGCTTGCTCTTCAGTTGCTTTTGCATCGGTAGCTTTATCTTTGCTCATTATATCTTTTAGTTTTTGTATCACTTCTA
>Ga0114957_1003551_pt1 | contig 13980 bp, 23 predicted proteins | sample BantaG_FD_87175 | JGI IMG/M metagenome (GOLD analysis project Ga0114957, IMG submission 87175) | Marine algal microbial communities from Bantry Bay, Ireland - BantryBay_4 metaG | ecosystem: Host-associated > Algae > Red algae > Unclassified | place: Bantry Bay, Ireland | collected 2014-11-21 | reverse complement strand
GTGGCGGAGGTGGTGTGGGTTTGCTGGCGGGCGCCGCGGGCCGCCGGGGGGGGGGGGGGGGGGCGGGGCCCGGGGCGGCGGGCGGCCACCACCCGCGCCCCCCCCCCCCCCCCCGATCCTCGTCCCAGAAAGATTGTCGAGGGCGGTCCGCGGACTGGATCGGGCCCACGCCAGCCCTACGTGGCGTGCCACGCGGCCCGCACCGGCGTCTCGCGGCCCCCACACCACCCGTGGCGCACGCTGGCCCCAGCTCTTCTTGTGGGCCCGCACGCACATCCCGGTCTCACCCTCCGACCAAGTGCCACTCCGCGACTCCTCCGCGCCACCCCGCGACGTAACACATCCGCGCTGGTTATGACGCGGATTTCGCTGACTCGTTCCTTTTCCCACCCCACGACGTGTCGTCCATCCCCACCCCGTGGCGCCCGCCGCTTCTTGATTCTGTTCGCCCTCGGGGGTCCCCCCTCCCCCGCCTCCACCGCGCGGTTGCCCCCATCACCCTCGTCGGACCGAGGAGCCGGCGGCCGCCCGACTAGGACGTGTCCACGTCTGCGCCGTCTTTCGCGATGGCCGAAGAGGAGATGAGGAACGCCACCGCCATGAGCCCCCTGCCAGTGTCGTCCGACCCGTCGACGAGGGCGCCGGCATGGGAGCGCGAGGAGGCCCGGATGGGTGTGGCGGATACGCTGGCCCACGCGACGTTCCGAGGCATCAACTCAATGCGTCCCGCCAACCTGTTTGCCAAGCAGATTGCCGCCATGCCGCACGTCCACGGACCGTCCCTGGACGACCGAGCCTCGTCGAATGCCGTGGTGCGGCGTAGCCGCGAGGTGGGGTATTGTCAATTCTACGTCGCTTCATGGATGATCCCCCAGTGAATCCGCCGTTGGTGCCGACCTTCGACTACATCCTGACGTGTCCACCGTTCATCGATGCGTCAGACCCGGAGGGCCCCACGACGGTCCAGTTGACGACGGCCCGCAACCATCTGGGTGGACTCACCGGGCACCTCGTCGCTTGGCATCAGGCGGAGTACTCGAGCTGCGCCACGGCGACCCGCTCGGGCTTCTATTTTTCGACTCCCGCGTGGTGGTCCGGCGTCTAGGTCCCCTACGGTTGCATGGCGGAGCTCCCGTGGGTCCACGCGTACGCCATGGAAGACCTCCCTGCGGGGCGGTGCACCCCGTGGGTCATCTTCCGCAGCGAGTGGGCCCTCGCCGCAGCCGTCGGTTTACTTGAGACCTTCCGCACCCGTCGGGTCTTGTGGCGGTCCCCCCCGCGCTATCTCGCTTGGATCCGCTTCGTCAGGCCGTCCAACTTCTGCGTCAACGGCGCGGGTCCCGACGTAGAGGCGACCGCCATCCTCGGGGCACTGTTGGACCTCGCGGACCAACTCTCCGACACGAAAGCCTTCCGGCAGCGTGTCCGCGCCCGCCACACCGAGCGTCGGGACCGCGAGGATTGGGTTTGGGTGGCTCTTGAGGTGAGCGACGATGGGACACGCGCCAAGGTCGCCAAGGATCTCCACCCCTTCAACCTGCCCTACACCGCGGACATCCTCGAGGTGCGCGGCTACGGCCCCGCCTGTTGGGGATGGGCCGTCGCCGTCGTGGCCGCCCGTAGTCCGCGTTACCCCGGGGGTGGGACCGAGCTGTCTGATTCCTCCGTGGTGATGGGCGCCGCGGGGTCGTCACCTCAGGGTCCGTCGCCGCCTGTCGCGTCCGCCGCCCCCTTCGTGGGAAGCTCCGGGGGTAGCCTCATCGTCTCCCTCGAACCCGTGAAACACCATGACACCCCCGACGTTGCCGTCGACCGGCACGACCACATCCCCTCGGATCGCGTTCCGCAGGGGTGAGCGCGCGTGGAGGCTTGCGACCCCGGGGAACTCTGCGGCCGCACCACGGGGACCTTGGTGACCGGCTTGTGTCACACCGTGGCTTTCCTCGGCGACTTGATCGCCCAGTGGGCCCGTGACCATCCCGGGGCTCCACCTCGCCACTGGAATGAGCTGCTTCAACTTGTGAGTCGGCGCATCAACCGCGCGGTTCTCCTTCGTGAAGTCGGCGTGGCCGCTGGTGGGGCCAACCGCCGCCAGCAGCACTGATGCGACCGCGACGTCTACCACAAGGGATCGCTGGCACAGCGCCCCCGTGGTCCGCCCGCCCCCGGATGTGGTGCGCTGTCGTCGGCCCGTCGGTGACCAACGGGGGTAGCCATGACAGGATGGGGGGGCAACACCCCCGTGGGTCGTAGTTATAGCGCGTAGTGTAGGGGGTCTGGCAGTGTCTACTGTGCCAAATGGCGTGTCAGCGAACAATAAACCCCACGTGGTTCGTTCGCGTATCACCCTTGGCAGAGCCCCTTGTCCGTCAAGCCGAATCTCGATTCCTTCATGTGGTCCAATGTCCGACAGGTCTGCGCCTGTCAGCCACCGAGAGAGTCCATGCGATCCGATCGCCTTAGTCTGCCCCCGGGTCGCGCGGAACGCGGCCGTCCCGTCATGCGGTGGGGACGGTCGCCACCACGGCCACGTGGCCCCGACCGGAACACGTGTCGAAACCGAGAATCGGCCACGATTCGAAATTTGAAAACCACAAGTCCCGCATGGGAATTGTCTTGGGCGAGGAACTCGACAACCGTCCCGGCTTCTTCGACTCGTAGGCCCACACGCCGAATGTACTGGTGCACCTTGCGTAGGTCAAACCGGCTGGCCAACTCGAGGGTGTTCTCCTCAAGGCGGTACCCCCGCCAGCGCGTCCACAGGCGAAGCGTGCCGTCATCCGCCACCTCATTGACCACGAAGGCCTCCCAGACGAACTTCTTGCCCGAGTGTTGAGGCTCTATGGGGACCACGATGTTTTGGGGTACCCCGAGGTTCTGCAGAAGCGTCTGCGGATCCCCCGGCGGGCCAGGCACCGCCTCACATGGTCGCTGCTCACCGTCTCCGGGTATCTGCCCATGTGTAACGCGAACGTGCCATCTCCGCGGGACAACGCCTTGTATGGCCCGGCCGCGCGGGTCCCTAGCTTGTACTTGGTCCGCGTATGGCCATCGACGAACACCCAATTCCTTACTTGGACGTCCTTGTTGACCGGCCACACACGAGCGTCATAGTTCCTCTTGTACCGCCGCTGTGCCAGCGTGAGGGACCGCTTACCTTGTGGATCAGGTAACGTAGCCGCGCCTGGATGACCTCGCGGATGGGTCCCAGGCTGCCATCCGTCTCCTCGGATGTCGGGGAGCCTACCATACGTTCCACGGAGAGGCGCCGTATCCGCTCGGGTGTGACCAACTCCAGGGGCGCCACCCTGGTGCTCTGCCGCGGCCTACTGTTGAAGGCCAGCGTCAGCATCGACACCAGCTTGTCCCATAGGTCTTGGTGGTCTTGACGTACGTCCGCGACTGGCCCACGATGGTCCGGTTGTACCGTTCCACTTGGCCGTTCGTCTGCGGGTGGTACGTCGTGGAGTACCAGTTGGAGATCTTTAGGAGCTAACGAACCCCTTGGAAGAACGTAGAACGGAACTGGGGGCCCTTGTCGGACAGCACTGTCGCTGGGGGTCCGTACGCTGCCATCCAGTAGTACAAAAGGGTTGTCGCGATGGTTTCCGCGTCGATCTCCAGAGGGGGATGGCTCGCGTCATCTTGGAGAATCGATTCACGATTACCAGAAGGTGTTCATTCCCCGCCGCCGTCCGGGGGAGGGGCCCGAGCAGGTCCATACACAAATCCGTCAGCGGTTCCGTCGGGGAAAAGGTCTTGAGGTTGTTCGTCTTGCGTCGCTTTCCGACGCGGTTCCTTGCGCACTGAGTGCATTTGGCGACGAAGGTGTAGACGTCCACCACCATAGACTCCCAAAAAAATCAACGCCGCATCGACGCGTACATCTTGCTCGCCTTCGGGTTCCCGGCTTTTGGCGGGTAGCGCTCTCGCATCATCCCCCCGTAACGCGTGTGTGTCGGCACGTAGACTTACGCGGCCCCGTCCACCGGCTCCGTGCGCACCAAAATGCCGTTCGGTTCCTCGTGGAACCAAGACATACCGTTGCCGTCCAACGCCGCTCGGACCGCCGTGCACCGTCCGTCCTCCGCTTGCCCCTCGAGGAGCTCGGCGAGCGTCAGGGTGGATAGGAGCCCCCCTTGGTCAACGGCGGTAACTGCCACGCGGCCGACGCGTGAGGCAAAGCCAGACAGGGTACCGCGTCGAGTATCGCCCCCTCGTCGCCCGCGGGTGTTGAGATGCGCGACATTGTGTCCGCCGCGTGGTGTGACGCACCCGGCCGCGTCTGAACCACGTAGACAAATTGCGCCAACCGTAACGAGGGGCTTTTGAATCTGTCACTTGTCATAGAATCAGAATGTACACCACTTGCGCTGACATGCACTCAGATTTGTGTTTTTGATGATGTCATGTATCTGGACTCGGATCTGATCTCGTCAGACGGAGTAAGGATCAGCAGTTTATTCGGATATGTTATCGCTCCGATTTCGATTATACTATGTGTACCTAGAGTGAGAAGATTCCGACCCCAGACGTTTCTGCATGAATTGGGTTCGGTGAATGTACCAACGAGAGGTTGTCCGACGACGCCGCCAGCAAAATCTGGCGCCAGCCAACGTACGTTTTGAGGTGGTCTCAATCTCCTGGGAAGCTGGAGTGGTATGGTGAAATTGCGCAATTCCAACGTGCATACTAAATGCTACAATCTCGTCATCGGTCATCGAAAGATTTGTGGTGCTGCGGGCAGTGCTGCCCAAGACAATACGAATGCTCCTCAGGGTGCAACAGTGGTTGACGCCAAAGGGTGCAACGAAGACGTGCAGGACGACGTGACTGGAAGATGCGCACATTTTATGCGTCGAGAAAAAGGGGGGCAGGGGTGCTCCTCACCTGCAGCGGATAAGATCATGCTACTGACACCCAAACACCTTCACGTCTTGGTCCCGGCATCCGACTCGGGTGTGCCAGACACATTTCCCTCTTAGTTGCGAAAGTCCGGCCCATATCGCCGAGCTGGTCGCCAACTTCGGCATCATGTTCACCTGCGGCGTCGCAAGAGCTGCCCCACATTGCTGTTGTAGCTCGCAGCCGATTCTGGGAGTCGGATAAACTCATAAAAAGTATCTCTACGCTGATTAAGATGCCTCCCGTGCGCACAGTCCATGTGCAACATGCACTTGAGCGCCGCGTGGTCCGTACGCACCAGGAAGAGAGTCCCCTCGACGTAGGGGCGAACGAGGAGGGATACCCACACCACCGCGAGGCACTCCCGTTCCTTCGTGCTGTAGTTTCGCTCCGCCGCGTTGACGGAGCGGCTCCAACAGCCAACAGGCAGCGAAGATTGATCGGGTTGTTCCTGTACTAGGACCGCGCCGACCTGCCCCGCGCTTGCGTCCGTGAGCAACGTGTGGGCCCCCTGGCGCTGCGGTAGGGCGAGGATGGGTGCTTCCGTGAGCCGCTTCTTGAGCTCCTTGAATGCCCCCAAGGCCTCCTCTGACAACGTCCCCCACTCATCGGGCCTCTTGGAACTCTTCATCGCGGCCTAAGGCCGCGCCGCTCAGGCGTAGCACTTGACGAACCTTCGATAGACATTACACATCGCGAGGAAGCTACGTAAGTCCTTCTGGCACCGCGGGGGAGACGCCTCCTTGAGTCCGCGGACGTTCTTGCCTTGCACCTTCACCTCCTTGCGGCCCACGATGTGGCCCAAATACTCCACCTCCTCTTGGAACAAGTGGCACTTCTGGGCCTTGAGGGAGACACCCGCGCCGCGCAGAGCCGTGAAGACCTCTCGGACGTGTTCCACGCGTTCCCCCGCCGCCTGCGAGAAGACGGTGATGCTGTCGAGGTACACAAGGCAACACTTCCATTTAAGACCCCCGAGGATCATGTCGATGGCCCGTTGGAAGGTCGTCGGGGCATTAGACAGACCAAAAGGAAGGCGGGTGTAGCAATAGGCTCCCTCATGACAAACGAGGGTCGTCTTGCCGCGGTCCTCGTCCACCACGGGGATCTGTCAATGCCCTGAGTTGCAGAAGAGCGTCCAAACCACCTTCGCGTCCGCGAGAAGGTCAATACAGTCGGCCATATGTGGCAATGGGTACACGTCAAGTACCGTCACCTCGTTGAGTTTGCGGTAATCCACGCAGAACCGCATCGTCCCGTCGGTTTTCGGGACCAGGACCACAGGGAAGGCCCACTCAGCACTCGAGGGCTCGATGACCCCGAGGTCCCGTTGACGTTGCACTTCCTTGGAAATGACGTCCCTCAAAGCATGGCTTGCCCGATAGGGTTAAGCCCGCCGTGGCCGTGCCCAAGGGGTCACCTCGATTCGATGCGGGGTGACGTCGACCTTGCCGATTTGTCCCGCCCACATCGCCTTGTACTGCTCTAGGAGGTCGTCCACGTCACCGCGAAGCGTGTCGGAGACACCGTCCCAGTGGACCTCCGGCTTGAAATACGTCTTATCCGGTGTGTGAGGCGGGGGTTGTCCCCCGTCGATACTCTCCTCGGATTCCCGGCCCGTCTTGACCTCCTCGTCGGGCCTGCCACGGGTGCCCACCCCCATCGTTAGGACCGCCTCCGGTTTCTTCTCCTCCTCGACGACGTGCAGCGGTCCATTGTAAGCCGTCGCGGTTCCGACGACAAACCCCTTGGTTACGTGGACCGGCACATCCCCAATGTTTGTGCGATAGAGGGACCGCGGGGTGTTTGGGGAGAACTCCACGACGGCGTTGTGCAACAGCACCTGTATTCGACCGATTTGCACGGGGCGCTCCCGTTCTAGGTGGACCTCCTTAACGTTGCAGCACACTTGGACCGCCTGGATGCACCGCGGGCCCACGGTCACCCCTTGTCGAAGCCGGATAGCCCCAACTTGGACATTTGGCTTGTTTCCTCGACGTGGGGGCGCGCGTTGCGTGATCCTTGTCCAATTCCGCACCGCCACCGTGGACGTACCATCATCCCACTTGATCTTCTGGGTCTTGGGGGAGATGGTGTCCACGTAGCTTCGCAGGAAGTCCCACCCGCGGATGAGCGGTACCGACAACGCTTTGACCACGAGGAACTCATACTCCATGGCGGTCCCCCCGTCGTGAATGGTCAGGGACACCACCGCGTTCACCTTGAGCAGCTGCCTCGAGGCTTCGCCCACTTGAGTCCGGGGCCGCGCCCGCGACGCGTACTGGGTCCACCCTTCGGGCAACATACCCGCCCAGAACACGCTGGGTCCAGCGTTAGATTTGACCACCGCCCTCGTGGGGATGAGGGTCTGCCACGGCGCCGACTGGTACGTCGCTCCAATCTCAAAATCTGCTTCCGAAACAGCAACAGAGCCCCCCCGAACCGCGGGCCGTATCGCCCGCGACGGTAGGGACATCGAGCCGGGACAGGCCACATCGCGGTTACCCCCGGGGAGGCAAACGTGACGTGACGGGGGGCGACCGGGGAGTTGGAGCGGACAGGAGTGGTTGAGCGGAATGACGAAGCCAACCCCTCCAGGAGTTTCCCGCCCCGCGGCGCCCCTTAGCCGGGGTTGCGACGGGCGACGTCTCTCCCCCTTCCGTTTTCGTTGCCTTCGCGCCGCCCAACAGGTCGTCCCACAGCAGGGCCACGACAAAGGTGCGACCCGGGGCGGCGCCCGCCCTAGCGTTCCAATGTCGAAGGAAGGTGCTCCGCGCGGACTTCACTATGTCCCGCTGCTTGTCCGTCAAAATGTCACAATCAGGGACCCGGTGTCTGCGTATCTAACACAAGTGCACAACGGGGGGCCCATCGGGGCCCCCCACGGAGGGTAGGGCGCCATTCCGGCCGTACGGAACCCCGGGGTACCCGACGGAAGCATTGCGACCATACCGTGCGTCACAAAGTCGTCCTCCTCCCACGAGGATTTGAGGTGATTGACCGAGAGGCCTCGGGGCCCCGTTGACTTCTGCCAATTCCAAGAAGATCTACCGGAGGACCCCCGGTTAACCAGAGCTATGACGTCCTTGGCGGCCCGGTACTTCTCCGCCACGTAGGTCGGTAACTACTCGTAGCTTCGTTGTGCCGCGTTGTACACGAATGCATCCGTCCGTAGGTACTCCGGTAGGCCTTGAAGTAGCTGCTGTTTCATCGTTTCCTCCAAGTGGAGGATGCCGCAAAGCTCGGCGAGGCTCCGTAGGCGTGCCGCGAAGGCGTCCACACCCTCGTTGTCCACCAGCGTTGCCCGGCTGAACTTGTCCTACGCCAGCCCCAGAGCGTGCGGCTCCGCGTAGGTCGACAACAACCAATTGACCGCCGCATAGAAGGATCCAAGAGACCCCTGTCCGCCCCCGATACCCATACCCGGTCGGTTCCGAGTGAACCGCGCCTCAGCGTCGCCCGCGAAAAAATTGGGAATTAGGTACAAATCCATCCCTCCGACACGTCGTTGTCATCGCAGGCCTTGACGAAATTTCGGAGCCACGAGAAGACCTTGTGGGGCTCCTTCCCGAAAAACATCGGGGTACCCCAGAAGGAACTCTTCATGTTCTTGGCCGTGCGTCCCATTTTGCGAACCTGCGACGCCCCGTAGGTCGAGTGACGGTCGCGTAGGCGGTACGATCGGTACTCCAGGACGCCCGCGAAGCGATCGTCCGGGCACTCGAGGACCGCCAACTTGTTGGACCCCACCTTGCGCCTCACGCGGTCGTCGTTGCTGTAGGTTGTCGCCGGTGACGGCGAGGGGGACGTAGACGACGACGGCGACGAGGGACTACGGTGACGCCGTGACTTTTCTTTGTTGCGGCTCTTCCGCGTGTCCACGGGGGGATGTTGGCGGGGGACATCTTGAAGAGAACCCGCGGGGCTCGCCGAGATGACCCGAGAAGCGTCGGCCAAAAACGACTCGCGGAACGTCGACAGCACCGTGTCCAGATCTGCCATCGCGAGAGGCGTCGACGAACCTTGACCTTGATCCGCCGATCCCGTCCGTTCGTCGTGACGTCGAGGAAGAAAGGCACGTGGCATGCGGCGGGGGCCGTCATATTCCGACTTCGTTATCGGCGCGTGTTCGCGAAGATTGCGCCCGTGGACCAGGCTTGCGGTGGCCTTCATTCATATCGTGGGACTGCTGTGTATGTGGCATGGGATCACCCCTAGCAGGTACGAGCCTCTGCGGTAGATTGAACGGGACAAGATTCGCTCGAAGTCTGCAAGGCGGTGTTTTCGTGCGGCCGTGTCGTGACACCGAGAAACAACCCAGGCACCAAGATGGTATGACATAAGTACTGCCACAGAGCACCACAGCTGACAGCGTGTGAGCTCGTGTCATTTGGCACATCCGAGCACGACGTTCGTTCTTCAGCACGTCTTGTTCTTGGCTCCTCCATCTGAGGTGGCTGACAAAGAATCCAAACACACCGTACACAAGACAGGATGTGTAATGTTTGACAGCCACGAATCTGTCGGCTGCATACCTGTTCTGTGAAGAGGCCGCCGGGCCCTTCAGCGCAGTGGCCCTCGTTGCAGGGTCCACCGCGAGGGCGGTTTTTCCCCCCGATCGCTCTTTTTTGCTCGTTGACGAGGGTACTTTTCTCGTCAAGACCTCGTCAATCGGATAAGATATGCCTAATCGAGAGTCTCGACTTGGACAATAACAGCTTTCTGCCTTCAAAAAAGATCATTGTAAGAACCCTCAAGTCCTGACAAGTAGACAATATAGGGCTACGCGTAAGTTGCGAGAAGTCGTACAAGAGAGAGAAAGACCCCCACAAGTCGGAGGAAAGCAGACTCAAGAGCAGCCCAATGACTCACACAACAGCGCATGATTCGGCCGCACATGGCTTCCTTCTTGTTTCCGGCCAATCCGCAGCGCTGTGGTTGGCAGCCACGAACAACCATCGAGGCTAACAAAAGGCACATGTTCCTTTGCCTCAGAAAGTTCACCGAGTGCTTCTCACAACGACTTGCTGGGGGGCCGAGCGGCGTGCAATGCGCGGACCCATTCATCCGCACGCGTCTCAAAGCGGCAACTATTGCCTCTGCCTCACGTTCGACTACCAACCGGGCAGACCACGGCTCCGCAGACATCCCCGGTGCTAATCGAGACCTGGTGCCCCCTCAGTCCAGCATCACCCCGTTCTCCCAAAACTGTGGTGTACGTTCTTGGACGTCAGCGAATCGCGTCTATCGGCTCCGGATGCATCCCGCTTCTGCTCGGTCGATGGGACTGATTTAATCCAAGTTCAGTTGCATTTTCATTCTTTGACTCCTGAGATCCATGACAGCTGGTGTTCACAATGGGCGTATCAATGCCATACTGCTCGCTTGATTCCACGTGCAGCTCGCACGGACAGTCGTCTTCGCAGTATCTCCGCGCCCTGCGAGCGACGTATTATGACTGATTGCTACCAGCGGGGTCTGAGAGCTCAAAAAGCTTCATATTCAAACATGGTTGCGACCCTACTCGCCTGCTCGATGAGGCTTCATTGTCCCTTGATACTTTCCTCATGATCCATCTCACACCATGCTGTTCTACATCACTTAAAGGCGCTCTCTGTGACGGTCCTGTAGCATTTAATAACAGCGTTAAAAATGCAAATACGTAGCCACAGACAAGCAGAGTAGGGTATTCGACGGAAAAAGCTCTCACAAGGGACATTAAAAAAGGTTTCTCACCAGCTTGACAGGTTTCTCGTCGCCGAATCGACTCTAAGGGCCTAGTCGTGGATCTTTTAACGAGATCCCCTGCGCAGCGGGTCCAAGACCGGCGTCAAGAGTACGTCTGCTTTTGCCTGTCTCGGGACAAACAGATAATATGCAAACCGCGATGGGGCTCTGTCAAGGCTTCTTTTTTCAGAAAAGGCGCCAAATTCATCTGTTTGCCGGGATAGATGCATCTCCACTCGTAAAAAAAGATACAGAGCACAAGACATGCACAGTACGGCCCCAAAGAACGCGCGCGGTAGGCCAGAAGCGTAGCCCCTTTCTAGGCCATTAGCCTGGCACCCTGACTGAAACGTGCAGTTTGAATTCGCGAATTAACAAGCGCGACAGTCTGGCTGCTGCGTGATTAGAATATTCAGAAATGGATTGGATGACCAAGAAATGCGCATTTTACGGTCTGGAAATACACACGCACCAGCCATTCTCGATCGCACCCGCTCTCCCCACCCCCCCCCGCCCCTCACAGCCCCTTCTGCCGATCCGCAAACCCACCTCCCTCACGACCGCGCATTGCCGGCGCCCTCCGCGACCACCCCGAGGGGCGCGAAGGGGAGGCAGCGTCCGTTCAGAATGGTGCCGCGCGCTTGCGTCAAGCACCTTCAGAAAGAAGAGCGCTGCGGGGGCGCGCCCCGCTGGACGCCGTCTGCGGCTCGCCGTCGGCTCCTCAATGCCAAGTACCTGCTCAGTCGGTTCGGTTGCTGCCACTTGCAACTTCTTTGCTTCTCCGAACTGAAACCAAATCTGACTCAACCAGTGCTGCCTCAGTGGCAGAGGGGCTACCGGGTCTGGACCCACTCCAAGTTGGTCGCGAAGACCATGTTCAGGGCGCCCAGCTTCAGGGACGTCCTGTACACTTCACCCTTTCAGAAATAGGGAGACGGAGCAGCATATATGGCTCTGCTAGCAGGCACTATGTGTCAAGTGAGGAACGGTTCCTGTTCTCGCTAATTTAAGAATGCAAGGACCTCGCATGGGACGGCCTCTGAGAGCCTATCAAGTGCGGTCGATCTGTTTTTTTTACAGGAATTCAGTTTGTTTAAACAGAAACACTGGCCTCCAAGAGGCTCAAAACAGGCAAAAGCAAACGTGCTCTTGACGACGGTTCTGGGCCCGCTGCGCTGCGCAGCGATGCTGATCATCTCTGACTTGTGCACCCCTAGTTAAGGCACAGTGTATGGGCTCCTCTGCGTTTCTGAGCCTTCCATGCGCCGAGAAATTCAATTTCACCATCCCATTGGTCAGTAGACTCTCATCAGCATCTTTCCAGCCATAATGAGACTTGGCAAACAACGTGTCACAAAGTGGAGGTGTGTGCTGCCTGCGGCCGCTCAGATGTCAGACTCGCAGTGCATCTTCATCTTGTACAGAAACATCGGTCGTTACTTTCCGGACATATTCTTCATATCTTGCCTCTCCGCCTCCTGGCACTGTCCTAGAGAGGGTCTTACAGCCTGTCCGCCACACATATGGCATGGATCCATTACTAGAATCACCTAAGGCGCTCAGTGCACTTTTAGTGCTGGTTTGTAGTAGCCATGCTTGTAAATCCGGAGCTTGGCCCACAACCACGACCTGATCCCGCTTCATCATGCTCCTGAGAAGTCTACGGGATTCTAGTGGGTCAACAACAGGGTTTTTTCGCTGCCTATGTTGTACTTTGCGTCTAGTCAGGTCGTTAGGGATGATGAGGCTGTTCTTCTTGCTCCTGCATTGTTTGGCATAAAGCAGTGGCTCTGAAGATGAGAACTTCGTTGGAACTGTGCACACGTACTTCGAAGGCTGCCACGAGCCTGGTACAGCCGGTTGGGCGGCCCCCCCCCTCAGTCCGCGCAGATGGTATTTTATTTGGTACGCGTACCTAATAACCCAGAGCCTATCATATTTGAGTACGTGGTGTGTAATGCCCAGATCCAGAGAAGCCACCTTAACTAGGGGTGTGTGACCCGAAGCCACCTTCCCACGCACATCTGCCCAGCGATTGCTGAAGGTGGGCCGAATCGCTCCACTTATAGCCTGCTTTCCGGCAGGCCACAAGTCGTAGAACTTGAGAGCCGTCTGGGAATGGCGAGGGTGCCGATGTCATGGCCCCTGAGGCCGCGATGTGGCAGGTTCTCGATCGACTTCTAGCCTGCTGCAGAGGTGGGCTACAAGGCCCGGAATCCGGTCGTCGTCTCGAGTACGTGACGTGCAGACTTGTAGCCCACGTTTCGGCCGCCCTGGCACGCGCCGGGCTGCGGATGGGCTCCATTTTGGGCTTCGGGCCTCCATTTCGGCCGCAAAGAACAATTTTCGGGCCCCTGTACGCCCAGTACCCATCAGGTAGGGTAGTATACATTCCCGAAGGTGACACGACGCTAATGTCTATTCCCCTGAGGGGATCATTTGATCACCGGTGGATCAATTGATCCTCTTATGGGGCAGCTCGAAAAAGAACCTTCCTGACCTCCGTTCTGTTTTTATCAACACAGGCAAACGCAGCGTGCCCGACTTACCCGTCGGACCGTTCAAGGGCACCTGTGCGTACCAAAACGTGCACGGCAAGGAAGAAAGATTGCTTTTCTTCACGTAAATGGGATCAATTTATGCTCAAGATTAGGGGAATGAACACCAGAACCTTGTTACGTGTTACGTCAGAACCAAGTACAATTCCCCTGGCCTTTAGTACAGGGCACTATCCAACATGCACATAGAGGCTCCCATTCTATTTTTTTTCCGAGCTAGTTCACGAAGCGGGAGTACTTGCGAAAAAGCGGGGTGGACGCGGAGAGACCTCGTACGGCTCAGACGGACGTCGCCGTACGGTGAGTCCGACATGGTTAGCAGCGTCACTCTACAACGTATCTCTGCATGTGTTTGGGAAGCATGGCCGTACGTTGGGCGTTTGTGAGATCCAACCATGTAAAGGAAGGTTTTTTTTCTGGTTCAGATGGCCTGAAACGGGGGGCTTGTGCTTCAGAAGAGCTGAAAACGTTTCGAAACTGAACTCGGAGGAGAGGGCTCAGATTGTGGCCAGTAGAGACGCATCGAGTGCAGTGTGGCAGTGGCGCGCAGTGACAGAAGCGCGCAGTTGCGAGTGGCGTGATGCAGCTGCCCGCGTGGTGCTGAGCGCGGGCCTGTGACGAAGAGAGGGTGGCGCCGCGCGTGTGGCCCGTGCGAGGGGGTGGTGGTGTCGCCTTGGCGAAACTGGCCGTGCGGGATTTCGCGCAGCTGACCGCGCGATACGTCGCGAGGGGAGGTGACCGGACAGGGGGGTACGCTTGGGGGGTATTGGAGGGGTTGAGGGGCCGTGGG